>VFQT010003118.1_pt1 | contig 15643 bp, 9 predicted proteins | sample 3512381 | NCBI WGS metagenome assembly VFQT01 (sample SAMN10412376, study PRJNA504923) | tailings metagenome | isolation source: Relicate 2 Philex TSF3 active mining site | place: Philippines: Tuba, Benguet | collected 2017-08-29 | reverse complement strand
GCCTGTATCATTTACTTGAAAAGATTTTATCACTTCCACTTCCGTGCTCAAGTCCTCACACAAGGAAGCATCTTCTTCCCCATTTAATTGAACAACATCCAACTTATAGGTATCAATCCAATCCAAGGCTTCCGATAGAGAAGGATTACAAAATATCCCTACTTTTTTTAAATCAAAATCGGCCTTGCAAACTTCTTTGCCATCCAATGAGTTTCCTGCAAACCAGGGAGAGTCTGGCACCAAAACAATTCCCGCCATGTCAACCTCTAAGCCATCTAACTGTTGAAGTTGCTTGAAGGTTGTAATTCCACAAACTTTTATATTCATTTTTTGAGTCGATTGATCCTGTAAAGATCGCCATTTTAACTAACTTACTACCCTAAAATTACAACCGATGCAAAAGCTTTTTACAAGGAGCGTTTTACTACTTTTTGGTTTTTTTTCTCTAAGCTACGCCGCCTGGTGTCAGTCCGGTTACAAAACACCCCCTGCTGCAGTTGCTGATATGTTACTAGCCAAACGACCTGCTTCAGTTTCAGTTGACAACTCAGGTCAGTGGATGGTACTACAACAAACTAACAGCTATGCAGAAATGGAAGAATTAGCAGCACCTGAATTAAGAATTGCAGGTCTTCGAATCAATCCAGCCAATTTTTCGCCCAGCCGAATGAGTATGGCATATGCCATTCGACTTAAGGAAATAAAAACAGGAAAAGAATACTCCATCAGCGGACTTCCTGCAAATTTGAAAGCTCAATCAATAAGCTGGAGCCCTGATCAACAACGTTTTGCTTTTTTACAAATTGAGGCTGACCATGTAGACCTTTATGTAGTGCATATTGCTTCAAAAAAAGCAAGTCGTGTCAATAAACTACCGCTAAATATTATTTTGAATCGCTATCAATGGCTTTCCCCGGAATCCCTTCTATACTTTACCACAATAAAAAAGCCTGCAGAAGCCCCAAACAGACCTGCTGTACCAGACGGTCCTACCATTCAGGAAAATGTTGGAAAAGCTTCCCCACGACCCACATTTCAAGACTTAATCAAATCCCCGTTTGATGAGCGCTTGTTTACTTTTTTTGCAACAGCACAACTAGTGATCAATAACAAAGGGATTGAAACAAAAATTGCAGCTCCTGCCCTCTACAAGTCAGTAAGCCCCTCACCAGACAAACGTTATTTGCTGACAGAAATAATCCAACCTCCTTTCTCCTACGCTGTGCCAGCTGGCGGTTTTGCATCTATACTTTTTATTACAGATATGAAGGGTAATAAAGTAAAAGATGTAATGGAGATACCCTCCACAGAAACGGCACCGAGTGGAAATGATAATGTACAACCCCTTGCAAGAGGGCATGAATGGAAGGACAACAGTCCTGCTACCTTAATTTGGTGCGAACCCTTGGACGGCGGATTAATCAAAAAAAAGGTGGAGTATCATGATGTTGTTTATGCTTGGGATGCTCCCTTCGCCAACACCCCTACCCAATTATTCAAAACAAAAATGCGTTTTAATAATATCGTTTGGGGAGATGAGGGTCTTGCACTGGTTTATGAAAGTCTACGCTCTCGCCAGCAAGCCGGAATCAACCGGTACAACCCCATCACGGGGGATCTCGAGCGAATTTTTACACGCAATACTACAGACGCGTATACCAATCCTGGCAATCCGGTAACACGCCCCAACCAATTTGGTCGGCCCGTGCTTTGGACCATTGAAAACGGCAACCGAATTTTATTCACTAACAACACGGGTAGTTCGCCCAAAGGGGATCTTCCCTTTTTATTGTCTTTTCATATTCATACTAAAAAAGCGGATACAATTTGGCGTTGTACAGAGGGATCTTTTGAAACCATACAAAAAGTATTGGATGCAGAAACAGGCGTGGTCGTTACACAACGAGAGAGTGAGACTAGAGTGCCCAATTATTTTTTAAAGGATTTAAAAAGACGTATTGCAGACAGACCACTCACCAACTTTGAAAATCCCTACCCTGCTATGGAGGGTGTTACCAAAGAAAAGATTCAATACAAAAGGGAAGACGGTGTAACACTGACGGGCGATTTGTATTTGCCAAAAGGATATAACAAAGAAAGAGATGGAAAGCTTCCTGTCTTGATTTGGGCTTATCCTGCAGAATATAATTCAGCCGCAGATGCTGCACAGGTTCGGGGGAGTGAACATCGCTTTACTTTTTTGAATGGAGGTTCTCCTGTATTTTATGTTACACAGGGATATGCTGTGTTGAATAACGCAGAGATGCCAATTGTAGCCAATTCAGAAAATGGAAAACCAAATGATAATTTTATTGAACAACTTACGATGAATGCAGCCGCAGCAATTCAAACACTGGACCAAAGAGGGGTAGGAGATCCTGCCCGTGTAGCCGTAGGGGGGCATAGTTATGGTGCATTCATGACTGCAAATTTGTTAGCACATACCAAACTATTCAAAGCTGGAATTGCAAGAAGTGGCGCATATAACAGAACCCTTACACCATTTGGTTTTCAAAATGAAGATCGAACCTATTGGCAGGCTCCAGAACTGTATAATAAAATGAGCCCATTCAGTTACGCAGACCAAATCAAGACGCCGCTACTGCTGATTCATGGAGAATTGGATAATAATACGGGCACTTTCCCGATACAAAGTGAAAGAATGTACAACGCTATAAAAGGGCATGGTGGCACGGCCCGCTATATAACCCTGCCCTATGAATCACATGGTTACACTGGGAAGGAAAATTTATTACACGTGTTGGCTGAACAATTGGAATGGATGGAACGCTTTGTGAAAGGGACGCCCATTTCTCCCGTGGAGACTAAAAAAGGATTCTAGCAATCCTGATTTACAAAAAGTAAAGGGTAAAAAATGTAATTTTGCACCTGAAAATAACTTGTTAAAACCAGCATATGGCGGATTTATTTGAGAAACTAATGAAGAATGCGGGTCCTCTTGGTCAACACCGGGAACGCGCACACGGATATTTTGCTTTTCCAAAACTGGAAGGTGAAATCAGTAGTCGCATGAAGTTTCGCGGCAAAGACATGATTGTTTGGAGTCTAAATAATTACCTGGGCCTTGCCAATCATCCAGAAGTTAGAAAAGCAGATGCCGACGGAGCCCGTGAATACGGACTTGCCTATCCCATGGGAGCAAGAATGATGAGTGGCAATAGTAATCATCATGAAAGACTAGAAGCAGAATTGGCAGCTTTTGAAATGAAAGAAGATGCCGTGTTGCTGAATTTCGGCTACCAAGGTATGCTCAGTGTGATCGACGTGTTGTGTGGTCGACATGATGTTATCGTTTACGATGCTGAGAGTCACGCTTGTATCATAGACGGATTACGAATGCACCCAGGGCATCGTTATGTTTTCAAACACAACGATGTTGATGATTGTGAGAAACAATTACAACGTGCCGCCGCCTTAGTAGAAAAGCAAAAAGCAGGCGGTATCCTGGTTATCACGGAAGGCGTATTTGGTATGGCTGGTGATCAAGGCAAGCTAAAAGAAATTGCAGCACTAAAAGATAAATATCAATTCCGTTTATTGGTGGACGATGCCCATGGCTTTGGAACACTGGGTAAAACTGGTGCAGGAGCCGGTGAAGAACAAGGTATGCAAGATAAAATTGATATCTACTTTTCCACTTTTGCCAAGTCAATGGCTAGCATTGGGGCTTTTGTGGCAGGTGATAAAGTGATCATGGATTTTATACGATACAATATTCGTTCACAAATTTTTGCAAAAAGCTTACCCATGCCACTAGTGGTGGGCAATCTTAAGCGATTAGAATTATTAAGAGACCATCCAGAATACAAAGCTAAACTGTGGAGTAACGCGCTCAAGCTCCAGCAAGGATTGAAGGAGCGGGGTTTTGATATTGGCAAAACAGACTCTGTTGTAACTCCAGTTTACATGAAAGGGGGCGTAGAGGAAGCCACAGCCATGGTAATGGATTTACGTAAGGCGGCGTAGAGGAAGCTACAGCCATGGTAATGGATTTACGTGAGAACTATGGTATTTTCTGTTCAATTGTGGTGTATCCTGTTATTCCAAAAGGACATATCATCTACCGATTAATCCCCTCTGCAATACATAACGACGAGGACATCCAGGCAACGCTGAAAGCCTTTTCCGAAACTAAGGTTAAACTGGATGCAGGGGCGTATAAGGTTGAGGCTGTACCAGATATGGCTGAAAAGAAATAATCACCACTCATCAAAGAGTTGAAAGACGGTCTCCTAAAGGCCGTCTTTTTTTATACATTTACCCTCTAAATAAAATTGTATGCGTGCTTTAATACTTTCCCTGTTATGCGCTCCCCTACTTACCCTGGCGCAGCCCCGTCAAATTACATTGGAAGACCTATATAAAAAAGGAACCTTTCGTGGCGAATTTATAAATGCCCGTTTTGATACTAGTTCAAAAGAGCCTTCCTTTCAGTGGAGTCGATATAAAGATCAAACAGGTAAATCAATAACACGTCCGGACGACGTGGTAGCTAGCCCTGGCAAACCGGGTTTATGGTTAGTGAAAACTAAAACTGAGCCCATCTATAGAAGATCATCAAAATCAGTCATACATCTTTTACAAGTTGTAAATAACGATACGCAACTTATAAAACTTACTGGTCCTTTGGGAAAAGGAGCAGAGCAAACTGATTCAAAATTCATTCATGCATCATTCTCCCCTACTGGAGAGTATGTGTCTTATGTTTTTGACAACAATCTATACCTCTACCAGGTAGCCACCGGGCAGTACAAGTCAGTCACTACTGATGGTAAATGGAATTTTATCATCAATGGAAATTGTGATTGGGTATACGAGGAGGAATTTGAATTCTCACAAGCCTACGCCTGGAATAAAGAGGGCACCCATCTTGCCTATTATCGCTTTGATGAGACGAAGGTGAAAGAATTTAATATGACTTTTTACGATAACGCCCACAATACAGATTATCGATATAAATATCCCAAGGCCGGCGATGATAATTCCACCGTGGAGATCTATGTATTCGATATCAATACAGGGACTAAAGTCAAAGCTGAAACAGAAACAGGCGATATTTATATTCCAAGAATCAAATGGACACAAGACAATAATACACTGATTGTTTTTTGGATGAACAGACACCAAAACCACCTGAAACTATTAGCTACAGATGCGACCACTGGAAAAAGTCGAATGGTATATGAAGAGAAAAATAAATATTTTGTTGAAATCAATGACGACTGGTGGTTCCTGCAAGACGGAAAGCACTTTTTGTTTACGAGCGAAATGAATGGTTATCGGCATTTGTATCTCTACAGTTTTGATGGTGCTGTAAAAACGCAAGTCACACAAGGAAATCAAGAAATTACGGAGATCAATGGTGTGGACGAAAAAAACAAACGTATCTATTACACGGTGGCTGCCCCGCGTCCCATGGATCGCAACATCATGGTTACCGACTTTTCAGGAAAGAGCACAACCGCATTAACCGCTTCACAGGGATGGAATCGTGCAGTATTCAACGACAACTTCACGGAGTTTTTCCTCTATTACTCAACCATCAATACGCCTCAACAAGTAAGCCGTTATCAGTTGTTGACAGATAAGAAAAAAGGCACTACCACTCGTTTACTCACGCAATTAAAATGACGGAGTATGGCTTTGGTCAAGCAGACTTTATTCGTATTCCAAACAGTAAAGGGGATACACTCAACGGCTGGATGCTGAAACCTGCTGGATTTGATGCTACCAAAAAGTATCCCGTCCTATTCTGTAATTATGGCGGACCCGGCTCTCAACAGGTAGCCAACCGATTTGGCGCCGTCAGCACTTGGCATCAATTACTAGCACAAAAAGGATTTATCATTGTAAGTGTTGATAACACAGGAACAGGGTATCGTGGCGAGGAGTTCAAGAAAAAAACATACCTGCAATTAGGAAAATTTGAAATAGAGGATCAAATTGATGCAGCTCGCGAACTTGGTAAATTAGCTTACGTTGACAAAAATAGAATTGGTCACTGGGGATGGAGCTATGGTGGATTTATGAGCACGCTTGCCATCACAAAAGGTGCCGATGTTTTTCATGCGGCAGTTGCAGTTGCACCTGTAACCAGTTGGCGCTTTTATGACAATATTTACACAGAGCGATACATGCGCACGCCACAAGAAAACCCCAAAGGCTATGATGATAATTCGCCCCTCAACCATGCCGAAAAAATTAAAGGGAAGTATCTGTTGGTGCATGGAACAGCCGACGACAATGTGCATTTTCAAAATGCTACGCAAATGGTGACGGCCCTGGTAAAAGCCAATGTGCATTTTGATAGTTTTTATTACCCCAACAAAAATCATGGAATCGGTGGGGCTGCTGATAACACCACATTCCATCTCTGGAGTATGAAAACAAACTGGATTCTTAAAAATCTTGGAAACGAGAACACCAAAAAGGAGTAAAAAAAAGACCCCCGATGTAAATCGGGGGACCCTAATCAAAAACCATTAACCATTAAACCTTATCCTATGAAAATTCACGTCGAATTTATGTAGAATAACAGGTTTAAGTGTTTTTTAAAGTCAATAATTTGTCATTTAAGGGTTAAATAATAAAATTTACTTACGTCTGAACCTCTTGGGTTATAATTGGTTATATAAAGCATGAAAAGAGTTGTTATTTGTGTAACAGGGGCTAGCGGCTCTGTTTATGCCTCCAGTCTTTTGGATAAGTTGCTTACGCTGAAAGATCAATGGTCTGAATTGGCTTTGGTCATGACGGTGAACGCCAAAGAGGTCTGGCAAACGGAACTTGATAACCAAAAATGGAAGGATTACCCTGTAAAGCATTATACAACCACTGACTTCTCTGCTCCCTTTGCCTCTGGATCCGGCCAATACGATACACAGATCATTATCCCCTGTTCCATGGGCACTTTAGGACGAATTGCGTCAGGCGTCTCCAGCGACTTGATTACACGAGCCGCTGATGTAATCTTAAAAGAAAGAAGAAAGCTGATTTGTGTGGTTCGTGACACACCATACAACCTGATCCATATACGGAACATGGAAACCGTAACGCTGGCTGGTGGTATTATATGCCCTGCCACCCCCTCTTTTTACAGCAAGCCTGCAACCATCGAAGCGGTGGCTGCCACCGTCACCGACCGTGTACTAGACCTCGCAGGATTTGATATTCGCACCTATAGGTGGGGAAAGTAAATCAACTTGCGAATTGCTTTCTTATCACATTCAAGGCACCGCCTGATTTAAACCACTCGATCTGTTGTGCATTATACGAATGGTTTGCCTGTATAGTTTCAGTGCTACCATCACTGTGCTTTAGCACCACCTCCAATGGTTTTCCAGGGGTAAATGCAGTAAGACCGACAATGTCAATATTGTCGTCTTCTTGAATTCTATTATAATCCTCCTTGTTGGCAAATGTGAGTGCCAACATACCTTGCTTTTTCAAATTGGTTTCGTGAATACGGGCAAATGATTTTACCAATACCACCCGTACCCCTAAATGACGGGGCTCCATCGCAGCGTGTTCGCGGGAAGAACCTTCTCCATAGTTTTCATCACCTACCACAATAGAACCAATCCCTGCAGCTTTGTAATCACGTTGCGTGGCAGGCACAGGACCATAAACACCCGTCAATTGGTTTTTAACTAAATCTGTTTTGTCGTTGAAAAAATTCACTGCACCAATCAACATATTGTTACTGATATTGTCCAGATGACCCCGGAATTTCAACCAAGGTCCTGCCATAGAGATGTGATCCGTTGTGCATTTACCTTTTGCCTTGATCAATAACTTTAATCCTTTTAGATCTGAGCCCTCCCAAGCCGCAAAGGGATACAATAATTGAAGACGCTTGCTATCGGTTTTTACATCTACCTGCACCTTACTACCATCCTCTGCTGGAGCTTGATAACCGGCGTCCTCAACTGCAAATCCTTTTTGAGGTAGTTCATCCCCACTAGGAGGATCTAGTTTAACAGCTTCTCCCTTTTCATTGATTAAGGTATCTGTAATTGGGTTGAAAGTAAGATCACCTGCTATAGCTAAGGCGGTAACTAGTTCAGGACTTGCTACAAAAGCCAGTGTATTTGGATTTCCATCTGCACGCTTGGCAAAATTTCGATTAAAAGAGTGCACGATTGTGTTACGCTCTTGTTTTTCTGCTCCCATACGATCCCACATACCAATACAAGGTCCGCAGGCATTGGCAAATACACGTGCTCCAATTTGCGAAAATGTATCGAGGAATCCGTCACGCTCAATGGTGTAACGTACTAATTCGCTGCCAGGAGTGATGGTAAATTCTGCTTTTGTCTTTAACCCTTTTTGGGCAACCTGCTTTGCCAGACTCACGGCACGACTGATATCTTCATAGGAAGAATTGGTACAACTTCCAATTAAACCCACTTCCACTTTGGTAGGCCAACCATTCTCGGCAGCAGCCGCTTTCATTTGTGAAATTGGGGTCGCCAGATCTGGCGTGAAAGGGCCGTTTAGGTGCGGCTCCAGTTCGCTCAAATTAATTTCTATCACGCGATCAAAATACTTTTCAGGTTGCGCATATACTTCTGGGTCACCGGTTAGATACTCTTTGATCTGATCAGCGGCAATTGCTACTTCCTTTCTGCCGGTTGCCTCCAAATAACGACGCATACTTTGGTCATATCCAAACGTGGAAGTAGTTGCACCAATCTCAGCACCCATGTTACAAATGGTTCCTTTACCCGTGCAGCTCATATTGGTAGCACCCTCTCCAAAATATTCAACAATGGCATTGGTACCTCCCTTCACAGTAAGAATTCCTGCAACTTTTAAAATAACATCCTTGGGAGAGGCCCATCCATTTAATTTTCCAGTCAGCTTAACGCCAATTAGTTTTGGCATGAGCAATTCCCAACTCAACCCGGCCATCACATCACAGGCATCTGCCCCTCCAACTCCAATAGCAACCATTCCTAATCCTCCAGCGTTGACCGTGTGAGAATCGGTTCCAATCATCATGCCACCCGGGAAAGCATAGTTTTCCAACACAACCTGGTGTATGATCCCTGCACCTGGTTTCCAAAATCCAATTCCGTATTTATTGGAAATAGAGGAAAGAAAATTATAAACCTCTTCATTATCCGCTACCGCTTTTGTTAAATCAGTTTTTCCTTCGTTCTTAGCAACTATCAAGTGATCACAATGCACTGTAGAAGGAACAGCCACTTTTTTACGTCCGGTAGTATCAAACTGAAGCAGGGCCATCTGGGCTGTAGCATCTTGCATCGCTACGCGATCGGGTGCAAAATCTACATAATCCTTGCCACGCTTAAAGTCAACAGGAGCTACCCCCTCCCATAAATGGGCGTATAATATTTTTTCAGCCAGTGTCAACGGACGACCCAGTGCTTTACGAGCAGCATCTACACGAGCTGGCATTGCAGCATATAATTTCTTGATTAAATCCAAATCAAATACCATACTATTGGTTTAAGGTTTTAGCGCTGCAAAATTAAGAAAAATCGGGGGGAGGGAACGTTGTACTTTTGTAAATTTGGAAGTAATTCCGCAATTAACCTCCTATGGAAAAGCTCAAAAGTTTGGTAGAATGGAATGTTTTTGGAGTTTGTACGGCCATAGGACTTCAACTAGGCATTTCCACCAGCCGTATCCGACAATACTTCCTTTACACCGCTGTGATGACACTGGGATCACCCATTATCCTTTACATGATATTGGCCTTTTGGAGAGATGTAAGAAAATACATGCAGTCCACCCGACGAAATCCCTGGCATAGTCTCTAAGAACGCTAGAGTAATTCCTTTAGTTTCACAAGTAAGAGATCAACCTCCTCCTTGGTATTGAATTTTGAAAAAGAGAAACGGATAGGTACCCCTTCGTTTCCATTGGATAATGCTTGAATAACATGACTGCCTTGACTGGCACCACTACTACAAGCGCTACCGGCGGATACACAAATACCTTGCATATCCAGGCTCATCAGCAATAATTCAGATTGAGGGGTACGTGGAAAAGAAACATTTAGTACTGTATACAAACAAGCACCATCCCAATCCCCATTGAAAGACACCCCAGGAATTTGTGCTTGTAATTGAGTAGCCAGGTAGGTTTTAATAGACTGAATATGTGAACGATCATGCTCCAAATTTGCTGTGGCTAATTCCAGTGCCTTAGCAAATCCTACAATTCCAGAAACATTCTCAGTTCCCGCTCGCATATTTCGCTCCTGCCCACCCCCATGAATTAAAGGATTAACCTTAATTTTTTCTGATATATAAAGTATTCCAACTCCTTTAGGGCCATGAAACTTATGTGCCGCACCGGTGGCAAAGTGTACATTAGCTTGCGCAAAATTTAACGGGTAGTGCCCAACTGTTTGAACAGTATCAGAGTGAAAAATAGCATTATACTTTTCACATAAAAGGCCTACGGCTTCAATATCCAATAAATTACCGATCTCATTATTGGCATGCATAAGCGAAACAAAGCAACGCACTGAAGAAGTAGCCAACGCGCGTTCCAAATCAACCAGATCAATATGGCCATTTGGCAAAACGCGCAAAAGCTGACTAGAAAGTTGACGCTGTTTTGCTAGTGCATTTACGGTATGCAAAACTGCATGGTGCTCAATGGGAGAAGTAATAAGGTGTTTGCAACCCAAGTCTTCAATAGCTGACCAAATGGCCATGTTATCACTTTCGGTTCCACCACTGGTAAAAAAAATCTCACCAGGTTTTGCTCCCAGTATATGAGCAACCGATTTACGTGCATTTTCGATTGCCAGCCGCGTTTCCCTTCCAAAAGAATATATAGAGGATGGATTTCCAAAATGTGTTTGTAAAAATGGAATCATCGCCTCAACTACCTGTGGATCCACAGGTGTAGTAGCCGCATTATCAAAGTAGACACGTGTCATGAACAATGCGAATATACATTAGGATTCAGAAAGGGAATTTTCCCGGATATCACGTAACAATTGTTGTGCAATATTGGTTGCCTTAGTTTCCAAGTCACTTTCCGCATAAATTCGAACGATGGGTTCTGTGTTAGAGGCTCTCAAATGCACCCAATCCTGATCAAATTCAATACGTAGCCCATCCTCTCTGTTAAGTGGCTGTTTCTTGTATTTTATGGCCAGCTTATCCAACAGTGCAGCCAGATTCACCCCAGCAGGTAATTCTATTTTATTTTTTGAGATGAAGTAATTCGGGTAATTATTCCTAAATCCACTCATGGCCTTTTCCTGCCCGGCAAAATGAGATAGAAATAATCCAATGCCAATCAAGGCGTCTCGCCCGTAATGAAAATCGGGAACAATGATACCTCCATTTCCTTCTCCACCAATAACGGCCTGTGTCTCTTTCATTTTTTTCACCACATTGACCTCTCCAACAGCAGCGGGCGTGTATACTCCACCGCATGAGAGTGTAATGTCTCGAAGAGCCTTGGTGCTGCTCATATTACTCACCGTGTTCCCCTTTCGTTTAGAAAGTACATAATCTGCCACTGCTACCAATGTATATTCCTCTCCAAATAAGGTACCATCCTCATTAACAAAACACAAACGATCCACGTCTGGATCGACCGCGATGCCTAAGTCAGCACCTTGTCGAACCACCTCCTCGCAAAGTCCTCTCAAATGTTCGGGAAGTGGCTCAGGATTATGTGCAAAATGTCCATTGACTGTTTCGTTGATAACAGTTACATGATTAACACCGAGTTTTTTTAGCAACGCCGGTACATAAGTGGCACCGGTTGAGTTAATAGCATCCACGACAATTTTCAACTGACGGGAGGCAATCAAATCCTTATCCACCAACGGATAGTTGAGAATAGCTTCCAGATGATACTCCAAATAATCCTTGGTTATGATCGTTCCCAGTTTTTCAACTGGCGAAAATTGAAATGATTGCTCTTCTGCTAGCTGAAGAACTTTACGTCCAATTGATGCATCAATAAATTCACCGGTACCATTCAGTAATTTCAAGGCATTCCACTCGCGTGGATTATGACTGGCTGTGATAATAATTCCCCCATCTGCCTTTTCTGCAGGAACAGCTAACTCAACCGTGGGAGTTGTACTGAGACCCAAATCAATCACCTCTACTCCCAAACCAACTAAAGTTTGCATCACCAGCTGCTGAACCAGGGGGCCGCTTATTCTTCCGTCACGACCCACTACAATACGGGGGGTCGCCCTTCCTTCAACCATGATGGTTGCAAATGCTGCAGTATATTTTACAATATCAAGTGGAGTCAGATTTTCTCCTACTTCACCACCAATGGTTCCTCTGATCCCGGAAATACTTTTAAGTAATGACATAGGCAGGTTTTGCGCAGCAAAAATACAGCTTGTGGGGCAAAAGGTTGTGACACCCTTTACCTTTGCAAAATGGAAGAGAAATTGTGGTTTAAGAATTGGTTCAATTCGCCTTATTATCACCTTTTATATGCAAATCGGGATGATTCTGAAGCGGCCGCATTTATTACAACACTTGTACAATTTTTCAAACCTGATCCCGGCGCAAAAATGCTGGATGTGGGTTGCGGAAGAGGCCGACATAGCCGTCAACTGGCTGCACTGGGCTTTGAAGTAACAGGGATTGATGTAGCGCCAGAGAATATTCGGTTTGCCAAACAATTTGCTAATCCACAACTTCATTTTGAAGTGCATGACATGCGACAACTGTATGCAGCCCGGAGCATGGATTTTGTTTTTAATTTTTTTACCAGTTTCGGTTACTTCAACACATCACACGAACACGTGAGAGCATTGCACATGATGGCAACCGCGTTACGGAAAAAAGGAGTTTTGATTTTGGATTATGTAAATAGCGACGTAGCCATTGAACATCAGGTAAAAAAGGAACAAAAAATAATTCGCCAAGTACAGTTTACGATAGAGCGCTGGAATAATGCAACTCATTTATTCAAACGAATTGAAGTAGAAGATCCCAAAAAAGGGACACGACTCTCTCACACAGAAAAAGTAGTACGTTTCTCAAAAAATACCTTAACAAGCTTACTACTACAACAAGGACTCACCATAAAAAATTGCTGGGGAGACTACCAATTAAATACTTTTGATTTACAACAATCCCCCAGAATGATTTTCTACGCTGAACGAGAAAACTAATTGTTTTTATTATTCATTATTAAATATCGTGAAGTCTCAAAAAATGCATCTGTTAATTCAGACAAGGAGCGCTGCATTTTTTTTAAGTTATTACTTGACTGCTTGGGCATCGATGCACGTAGCGGCAAAAGTAATTCCTCTCCCGTATTCAACTGTCTTGTAAAATAATAGTTGTCCGTTACCATACCAATCCGATCCGAAGCATTGGTAACAAAAGCAAAATGATTGGTTTTAGACGGATCTAACAGGTCTCTCCCTAAGGTTCGGTTTTCATACGGCTGATGTAATAAACCTGCAATAGTAGGTAGTACATCAATCTGTGACACCACTTCTCCCCTTCGTTGAGGCGCCAACAAACCTGGTGCATAAAATAATAATGGTACATGCTGGTCTGTTAAGCGCTGCGTGGTCCAAACTGAAGGATACATTGCGTTGGCATTACCAGAAACACCATGATCCCCAATTAAAACAAAAATAGTATTGGAAAAATAGCGGGCCTGAGACGCTTTTTCAAAAAAGGAGCGAAAACAAAAATCCGTATAGCGAAAAGCATTATACTCATCCAGGGATTCAAATCCAAACGCTTTCAGCTTTTCCTCCGGTATTGTATCTCTTGTAAAGTTCCTATCGGAAACTGGTATGGCACGTTGAAAAGGACGGTGATTGCCGGAAGTTTGAATGTAAGCGAAAAAAGGTGCATCAGCCTTTTCAAAAACCTGATGTGCCTCTGCAAATAAATCTTTGTCGCTGATACCCCACACATTGATAGGTGGAATGGAAGGACGTTGACCCGTATGCATGATCAAGCCGTTAATGTTGCGTAAAACACCCTCAAAGTTGTTAAACTCAGCATCTCCTCCCAAAAAGTAGTGCTTCTGATAATCGGTTAACCCGTTTATTAGGGTATATTGACTTAAAGCCAGCGGGTTTTGGCTGGAGAATTTAAATAATTGTGCATCGGGAATTCCAGTAAGAATTGCAAATAAAGCACGGGCAGTAGAAAAGGTAGGCGCAAAACAGCGTTCAAAAAAAACCCCGCGGCGGGCAAGTGAATCAAAAAAAGGAGTGGTATTGAGTGGATTCCCACTCATACTGCTTTTATACATGCTGAATGACTCGCACTGGATTAAAATGATGTTTGGCTTGCTTTCAGTAGCGGTGCTTCTCGGACCTATTGATCTGGAGTAAACAGGAGAACTGTTTTGCTTCCAACCCATCCACTTTGCTAAAACAGGATATAGCGCCCGGGCACGGTCCTGATTATAACTGGGCTGTCGAAGACTTAAAGTGCCTACAAAATTCTGAAGCGGATTGATTGATAAATAGCTTAAAAAACTCTGTTGAAATCGAAAACTATCTTCTCGCTTCAAAGGCTGGGAATTGAATGAACCATATATCAATAACCCAAGAAAAATTAAGCCACCAATAAAATAACCCCGTTTATGAGGAATACCCAACCCATCCGTTTGACTGATTACCTGCCAATGGCTTTTATGATACATCCATCTGAAACTCAATACTGCAACAAAAAGCCCTCCTAACATCCAAAGCAATGGGTAGGTTTGCCAAATCATTTTTACGGAAATCGTAAAATCTTCCGCAAAGTTCATCGCACCAGCATCCAACGGAGTTTGATTGTAGGAAAAACTCCCAAATCCCGCTGCGAAAAAAAAGAATACCACAAAAGTGAGTATCGCCAAATACCAAGTCCAATATCTTTTATTTCCATCTGAAAAAAATGGGGAGAGGCCAGGCCGTACACTTAACAATACAACTGGAAATAAAACAATTGCAATCCAACGTAGGTCATAGCGCAATCCTAATATGAAAGCGGCGGAAGCCTGGCTCCATGTTAAATCGCTAGGCCTGAAGGCTAAAAAAATAATCATCCGGTAACAAGTGAAAAGCAGCAACAATAAAAAAAACAGATTAGCGACCCATAACAAGGTCTTAGGCATTCGTATGAGTGACCTGAACATAGGACAAAGAAACAACATAACTTAAACAGTTAGGCTGCTTACTTTTGTTAAAGAAATCTATCGAATTGGAAAACCTAGGCGCATTGGATCGTTGGCTGTTCAAGCAAATAAACTCGGCTGGACAAAATCCCTTTTTTGATTGGCTCCTTCCATACTGGCGCACTCCTTCCTTTTGGATTCCCGCTTATGGTTTACTCCTTTTTTTAATGATTTACCGATTCAAGCAAAAGGGAGCTTGGTGGATTTTTTTTCTGATCTCAACCATAGGAACGGTGGATCTAATTGGCAACCAACTTATCAAACAAACCATTCAGCGGCTAAGGCCCTGCAACGAACCCTTATTGGCAGGTGAAGTACTTCTTCGAATTCCAGCTTGCGGAACAGGATTTAGTTTTATATCTAATCACGCGGCCAACCATTTTGCAATTGCCACCTTTATGTTTCTTACACTAAGTCAAAAGCTAGGCAAGGCAGGTTATCTTTTATTTTTTTGGGCATTCCT
>VFQT010003117.1_pt1 | contig 15648 bp, 11 predicted proteins | sample 3512381 | NCBI WGS metagenome assembly VFQT01 (sample SAMN10412376, study PRJNA504923) | tailings metagenome | isolation source: Relicate 2 Philex TSF3 active mining site | place: Philippines: Tuba, Benguet | collected 2017-08-29 | reverse complement strand
GGGGATGATTGCGAAGCCTAAAGCCGGCCATGCCGGCAGCGAGCAAGCGCCCCGAGTGCCGAGGCGAACGGGGATGTGTGGACTTTGGGACCGCCCTGCGATGGGGGCCAGGGCAATCAAATTATCGAAAAGCCGCAGCATCGAAGCGGGAGGGCGCCGAGCGCGTGTCGGGGATGATCGCGAAGCCTAAAGCCGGCTTTGCCGGCAGCGAGCGAGCGCCCCGACCGCCGAGGCGACCGGGGATGTGTAGACTTTGCGACCGCCCTGGCGATGGGGGCAAAGGTCCGTTGCAGTACGGCGGCGATGGAGGCATACTGAGAGTTATTCGCATGGTGCCAGGCTCGGGCCCGGACCATCGCGGGTCAACGACTGGAGGCCGCAGTGGCCGAACCTTTGCGCATCGAACGGCGCGAGTTCAAATACCTCCTCGACGAGGACCTGGTGAAACGCGTCCGTGATGCGGTGAGGCCCTATTGCGTCCTCGACCCCTATGCCGCGAAGGCGAAGGACCACCGTTACACCATCGAGAGTCTCTATCTCGACACGCCCGATCTGGCCCTCTTTCGCGGAAATGAACTCGAGCACGTCGACCGCTTCAAGCTCCGCGTCCGCCACTACCCGGACGCCCCCACGAGTCCGGTTTTCCTCGAGGTCAAGGCCCGTTACCACGACACGATCGTCAAATCGCGCGGTATGGTCGGTCGGGACTGGAGGGACCTCGTGAGCGACCCCTTTATCGACCGTGCGCGGTTTGCGCGTTCGACGGCCGCCGAGCGATTCGTGACACGAGTCCACAGCATCGGAGCCCGCCCGGTGTGCCTCGTCAGATATCAGCGCGAGGCCTGGGCGAGCGTCGTCGACGACTATGCACGCGTCACCTTCGACATGGCGGTCTGCGGTCAGATGGTCGCGCCCGATGCGTGGCATTTCGACGCCAATCCGCGCGGTTTCCGGGCCTGTGACGACCCGACCGGGGTCCGGGATACCGAGACTCGCACGGTCCTCGAGTTGAAGTTCACCTCGAGGGTCCCCCGCTGGATGGTGACCCTCGTCGAGCGGCTCGGGCTTCAAAGGCGCGCCTATTCGAAGTACGGACGCGTCCTCGAGTCCCACCTCGTCCCGGAGGACGACCGCACCCCGCGTTACGGTCTGACACGTTCGAGGGCTGCATGAACGAACTTGAAGGGCTCTTCTCCGGACCCCAGGCTCCTATCACCGCAGAGACTGCCCTGCTCTCTTTGCTCCTCGCCCTCGCCCTTGGCCAAGCCGTCGGCGCATTCTACATGTGGACCTTCCGCGGCCTCAGCTACACGCGCTCGTTCGTCTTCGCCATGGTCACGGGCTCCGTCGTCACCTGCGGGCTCATGATGGCGATCGGCAACAGTCTCACGGCCGGCCTCGGTCTCGCGGGCGGCATGGCCCTCATCCGCTTCCGCACCGCCATGCGCGACCCCCGCGACCTCATCTTCATCCTCGCCGCCCTCGCGGCAGGTCTTGGTTGCGGGCTCAAGGCCTGGGGCCCAGCCATCCTCGGCACGGCTGTCTTTTGCGCTGCTGCCGCGGTCTACACTTTCATGGATTTTGGCGCCCGCGAACGCGCCGACGGCCTGCTCCGCCTCGAACTTCCGCCGACCCCGGAGGCCGAGTCCGCCCTCGCCTCCGTCCTCGCGCGACACACGCAATCCTTTGCGCTCGTCACCCTCCGCGAGGTCGCTCAAGGCGAAGCGATGCAGCACGCCTACCAGGTCCGCTTGAAGACCGCCTCGGACCGCACCCCCCTCATCCGAGCCCTCGAACGCTTGAAAGGCAGCCGCGACATCTCGCTGCTCCTGCAAGAGCCCACAGTGGAGATCTGACCCCGAATGTCCCACGAACTCCGTGACACCTTGAGACGACGCGTTCTGCCCTGGCTCGTGTGGGTCGGCCTTGTCGTCGGCGCGGCACTCGCCTACCGCGCGACCGGTTCGGGGGCCGTAGCGCGTGGCTTTGCGGAAGCGATGCCGTATCGTTTGAGCTCGATCGAACCCGCCGAGGTCGGGTCGCTCCTCGTCACCGTCGGCAACCGCGTCTCGGCCGGTCAGGTGCTTGCGATCCTCGATGGTCGCGCACTTGAGGGCGAGCTCAACGCCGTCCGTGCCCAACGTGCCCGAGTCCTCGCCGAGATCGAAAAATCCGCGCTCGAGGCAAAGGCCGCCTACCTCGATTCACGCCAAGGTCTCGCCAATGGCGCCGCCGAAACGGAACGCGCCGAGCGCGAGGCCCAGACGCGCCTCGAGACCGCGAAGGCAGAGCTTCAGGCCGTCAGCACAGAACTCTCGCGCCGAAAGAAATCGGTCGCCGATGGTCTGCTGAAGGCAGGCGATCTCGCCGACCTCGAGATTCGTCAATCAGCTCTGAAACGCCAGGTCTCAGAAGAGACCGCGGCACTCCGCCTATATCGCGACCGCAGCGCAACCGTCGGTGCTCTCGAGACACCAGCTCTCGAGGACTGGGTAAAACGCGCGACCGCCCCCCTCGAAAGGGAGCTCGAGGTCTACGATGGCGAGGCGCGGGCCCTCGAAGCACGGCAGAGCCAGCGCGTGCTGAGAGCCCCGGTCGACGGCAAGGTCAGCGCCATCCACGGCCAGCCTCGCTCGGTCGTCACGCCCGACATCGCCCTCATCGAGCTCATCGGTGATGGCAACCATCGCATCGTCGCTTGCCTCCCAGACGACCACCTCGCCCCCCTCTCCGTCGGCGGGCGCGCCTTCGCCACCCCGCGCGGACGCAAATCGGACGCCCTCGTCGGACATAGCGTCGCCATCACTCCTGTCATCGAGTTGCCCGCCCGTTGCTGGCGTGACTCGCGCACCCCCGCCTGGGGCCGGGTCGTCACGGTCGAGGTCGACCCGAAGTCCGTCCTCGTCCCGGGCGAGCCCTTCGACATCCGCTTCGAGCTCGATGATGGCACCTGAGGCGCACGCCCCAAGAGCGGGCGCCTTGTTCGTCGCCCTGTTCCTCTTCCCTGTGACGGCCTGTTTTCGACCGCCGACCATGGGAGATTCCCCCGAGAGCCGCTTGAACTGGGCGATATCGCGACTTCCGCCTTCGACCTCAGCGCACTGTCCGAGCTCCCCCTCGTCGAGCCGCGAAGTCGTCGCCATCGCGCTCTCGCAGAGTGCCGAGCTCGCGGCAAGAGAAGCCGAGGCGAAACGCCTCGAAGCCTTCTCGACCCTCGCGCGCGCCGACTCGCCATCCCTGCGGATCTCCGAGACCCGGCTCGATCGGATGATCGATGGCCCTCCTCGCGCGGCCTTCGACCTGCGGGTACCCATCGCGAGGCCCGGCACGCTCGCCGCCGAAGACAAGCTGATGCGGTACGAGGCTTCAAGAGTCAGAGCCCACCTCCGCGACGAACGGCGCAAGCTCGCGCGTGACGTGAAGCTCGTCTTTTTCGACGCCATCCTCGGCGAAGCGAGGCTCGAGCTCGCACAGCGCCGACTCGAGCTGACCCGAAAGATACGGGACCACGTCGCCGCAGGTCGCGGCCGCGGCGAAAACGACGAACTCGAGCTGCTCGAGGTCGACATGGAGCTCCACGCCGAAATCGACAAGGCCGAACTCGCGCGGGCCGAGGTCCTCTCGAACCACACGACCCTCTCGAGCCATCTTGGCGGCTGCCGGGTCGAGTCCCGCTTCGACGCCGACAGACTCACCGAACAGGCGAGAGCGCTTCTAGCGGTCGACCTGAGACGTGCGCTCTCGGACCGGCCGGAGATCGAGGGACATCTCGCGGCCCTCGCAGAGGCAGACGTCGCGCTCTGGCAAGCCCGTGCCGCCCAGTGGCCGTGGCTCTCGTGGCTGCAATTTGGCTACGAGGTAGACGAACCTCTGAGCGCGACCGCCTGGGCGATCTCGCTCTCGATCGACCTTCCCTTTCAGACCTGGGACGGGGCCGAGGTCGAAGCCCACGAGCGCGCTCGCGCAGCCCTCGAAGCGTCCGCGACGGCCTCGGTCGCTCAGATCCAGGGTGAGGTCGGCGCCGCGATGGCGGAGTTGAGACATCAGCTCGCGATGGTCGACCACCTCGAGTCACGCCGCTTCGATCCTTCGCGCCTCGAAAAACTTGCCGCAGCCCCAAAGGATGGTCGGCTCGACCCGGTCGCCCTCTGGCGCCTCGAACGCGAGCAGCTCGACGCCGAAGAGCGTCGCCTCGAGGCCCATGGCAGACTCGCCGGGGCCGTCATCCGGCTCGAGGCCGCTCTGGCCATCGAGTAGGCAGCCCCATCACTCGCCTTCGACACACTCGATTTTCGAATAATTTGATTTTCGACTCACTCGATTTTCAAAACACTCAACCTTCGAGTCCGTGTCGCTGCAGAAACTCGAGAACCGCTTCTTTGGCTTCGTTGAGGTTTCCATGCCCATCCTCTGCGACCTCGTAGCCATCTTGCAGGCTCATCGCCTCGCCGTAGACCTCCCAGGAGATCGGTTGAGAAATCCAGGGCAGGCGCTGACTGATCACCTCGAGCGTCATCCTTCCTCGCTGATGCAATTCGAGCAACACGGACAGCTCGATGCGCGCGAGCACATCTTTTCGCGCCTCACCTGCGAGCGCGCGCAGGTCGTTCGAGATGTCGACCCTGTGGCGATTCTTCAGCGAGGTGAGCGAGAGGAGAGCCTCGCTTATGTCCTCGGGGGACTCGAGAATCCTTGCGTCGACCCAGGCCCCGACATCCTCGAGGGAATAGAGTCCGTATGAAAACCCAAGGCTCAGTCTGCGAGCCGAGACCTGTGTGACCGACATCGCGTTGCTCCGAACAGCCGCCAGACGCTGCGCTTCCCCCATCTCATTCGTCAAGTCGTGAACTGCCAGGCCAGTCATCCTGCCTACCGAATACACAGGGCCATCGCATTATCGTTCAGCTGCAGTATCGAAACGGGAGGGAGCCGAGCGCGTGTCGGGGATGCGCGCGAAGCCTAAAGCCGGCTTTGCCGGCAGCGAGCGTGCGCCCCGACCGCCGAGGCGACCGGGTATGTGTGGACTTTGCGATTCCCCTGACCGAATACAAGGTCACTCTAGACAATCGCCCATCAGCTAGCGACAGGGTAATCGCAGAATCGAAAGGAGGATATGTGGACTTTGCGATTGCCTTGTGCCGGGTCCGTGAGGGGCACTTGACACATCGACGCCACGGGGCTCCACTCTCGCCATGCGTCAAGTCTGGATCACGAAAGCAGGCCCTCCCGAAGTCCTTCAAGTCCGCGAGGCCCCCGACCCACAGGTCGCGGCGGGCGAAGTGCGCATCCGCGTCCGCGCGGCGGGCATCAACTTCGCCGACCTCGCGGCCCGCCTCGGGCTCTACCCCGACGCCCCTCCCCTGCCGTGCGTCGTTGGCTACGAGGTGTCAGGCGTCATCGACCAGGTCGGCGAAGGCGTGACTTCTCTCCGTGAAGGCGACCGTGTCTTTGGCATGCCGCGCTTTGGCGGCTATACCGACACGCTCGTCCTGCCCGCGGCCCAAGCCTTTCGCATGCCCGAGAGCATGCCCTTCGAAGAGGCCGCCGCGCTCCCCGTCGCCTACCTCACCGCCCATCACATGATGCTGTTCACCGGCTCACTGCGGCCTGGCATGCGGGTCTTCATCCACTCGGCCGCAGGCGGTGTCGGCATCGCCGCGGTCCAGCTCGCCAAGGCCCACGGCTGCGAACTCTTCGGTACCGCCTCCGCCTCGAAGCACGACTTCCTGCGCTCCATCGGCGTCGCGCACCCGCTCGATTCCGCAGGCGATGTCTTCGCTCAAGCCCGCGCTATCGCTGGCCCTCGCGGCGTCGACCTCATCCTCGACCCCGTCGGCGGCAAGTCGCTGAAATACGGCTATGACCTGCTCGGTCCCGCAGGTCGCATCGTCACCTTCGGCGCGTCGTCTGCGACGCCCACGAAGAATCGAAACCTCTGGAAGGCCCTCGGTATGCTGATGTCGATGCCGAAGTTCAAGCCGATGAACCTCATGGGCGACAACAAGACGGTGAGCGGCGTCAACATGGGCCACCTTTTCGACCGCCTCGACCTGCTCATCCCGCAGTTCGAGGCGCTCATCGGCATGTACGAACGCGGCGAGATCAAGCCCCGCGTCGACAAGTCCTTCCCCTTCAGCGAAGCCGCCGCAGCCCACCACTTCCTTCACGACCGGAAGGCGATAGGCAAGGTCGTCCTCGTCCCCTGAATGCACAAATCAATTGTGTTCAGTATTGATAGAACGCCGAATAGAGCGAGAACGCGCGCAGTGAGCCCTGGAGGTCCTGGTCCTCACGCATGTAGAACGCATCGAAACCGACGCGGCTCATGTACAGCAACTGGTCTCTCAGGACGTCGCCGTGCGCGAGCAAGACGCCTCGGTATTTCATGAGGTGCCGCAGCTTGCGGGCCTGGCTGTAGGCGCGACCATCTTTCCAGGTCGGAAAGCTCAGCGCGATGACGGGCAGGGACTCGAGGTGGTCGGAGAGAACCGACACATCCTGGTCGCTCTTGAGACTCACACCGACGCTGCGATTTTCTGATTTGGCATATTCGGCGAGATAGACCTCGAGGGGGACGATGACATCGGTCTCGCCTTCTGTGGGCCATGTGTCCGAAAATCGCCAGCGGCGGGGAACGATACGCCGTTCGAAGATCATCTCGGGCTCACGCATAAGCCGCCTCCTGGAATGGGCTCACGCCGAGCCTCTCGACCGTCTGGGAGAAGGTCTCGGTGCCCTCGCGTTTTTCGCGATAGACCTCGAGGACCCGCTCGATGACATCGACCACTCTCTCTTTCGCGACCGCCTGTCCGAGGATCTTGCCGACCCGCGCGGGGTCGGTCGGGCCTGTTCCCGGGTGGCCGCCAATGGCAATCTGGTAGTGATCGACGCCCTTCTTGTCGATGCCGAGGATGCCAATGTGGCCGACATGGTGATGACCACAGGCGTTGATGCAGCCCGACATTTTGATGTGGACCGGGCCGAGATCATAGGCCTCGTCGAGGTCGATGAAGCGCTCGTGGATGGCCTTCGCGATGGGGATCGAGTGGGCATTCGCGAGGCTGCAATAATCCATGCCCGGACAACAGATGATGTCCTGAATGGTACCGATATTGGCAGTCCCGAGACCATTTGCGAGCAGCGCATCATAGAGCGCAGGCAAATCCTCGGACCGCACATATTGCAGAGCGAGATTTTGCTGGTAGGTCGAGGCGCAGAAGCCCTCGGAGAAGCGGTCCATGAGTTCGGCGACCGCGTATAGCTGGTCGGTCGTCGCGTCTCCCGGAGCGCGGCCGGTATGCTTCAGCGAGAGCTGGACGATGTGATAGCCTGGCCAGCGGTGGTGGATGAGGTTCGTGCTCAGCCAGCGGGCGAACACCGGGTCTATCGCCGCGCGGAGATCGGCTGCCTCGCCGAAACCCGAGGGCGAGGGCGTCGCAGGCGCCTTCGCTGTGACGACCTCGAACTGCTTCGCGATGCCTTCGACCAGCGATAGGTCGACGTGCTTTTCTGCCTCGGGAATCAAAGCGTACTCACGCTCGACCTCAGCCTTGAAGGGCTCGAGCCCGAGCTCGCCGACGAGGATCTTGATGCGCGCCTTGAACTTGTTGTCGCGCCGCCCGTGCAGGTTGTAGACGCGCAGGATGGCCTCGCAGTAGGCGACGATCTCGTCAAGGGGCAGCCCTTCGCGGACGACCTGACCGACGCGTGGGGTGCGGCCGAGCCCACCGCCGACATAGACGCGCCAGCCGAAACTGCCAGCATCGTTGACCATCGCCTCGATGCCGATGTCGTGGATCTGCGTCGCTGCACGGTCCTCCTTCGCGCCCGAGAATGCGATCTTGAATTTGCGCGGGAGATACATGAACTCGGGATGAAGCGTCGTGTACTGGCGCAAGACCTCGCACCAGGGGCGGACATCGAAGAGCTCGTCGGGGGCGACGCCCGCCCAGGGGTCGGCCGTGATGTTGCGGACGCAGTTGCCCGACGTCTGCATCGCGTGCATCTCGACGTCGGCGAGGTGACCGAGGATGTCGGGCGTGTCCTCGAGGCGGAGCCAGTTGAGCTGGAGGTTCTGGCGCGTCGTCCAGTGACCGAGTCCGCGGTCATAGCGCTCGGTGATATAGGCGAGCTTTCGCATCTGCGCGGAGTTCAGGAGCCCATAGGGGACGGCGATGCGCATCATGTAGGCGTGGCGCTGGAGATAGAGCCCGTTCATCAGGCGCAGCGGGCGAAACTCATCCTCGCTCAGCTCTCCGGCGATGCGGCGCTGGACCTGATTTCGATACTCCTCGACGCGCTCTCGGACGATGCGATGGTCGATCTGGGTGTAGCGATACATCGGCGCTTGTCTATCCTCGCTGGGGTTCTACGCGCGAATGAACGGTGATTCAGTGGCGCTATCGAAGCCTGGTCCTGTGCCCGACCCCGACAAGGTGACTTTTTAGACTAACTTGGTCAACAATTCCAGCGAAAGGCTCTCGGCCCTGCGTTCGTGAGCTCTTGAACGCACTCAGCGCACCGGCGGGGTCTGTCCAAGGTGCCGCCTCGCCTCGTCGACGACCTGCCAGACCTCCGCATCCGAACGCCACATCGGGTCGTTCGCGTCGCGGACCGCGAAATTGAGATACTGCGCTGATTCCGAGATGCGTCCGAGCTCGAAGGCGCTCATGGCAGCCACGGCATGGTCGATGGGATGGGCCATGATCTTCGCCTCGACCTGCAGCTCGATGCTCCTCATCGCGGACTTCAACGCTCCCTCGAAGTCGCCATCACGGAAACGTGCGAGGGCTCTCGTGTTCTCGAAATTCCACAGGGTCCAGGCGTCGGCCGCGACCTCTGCGCTCTTGCGCGCAAGCCTGAACGATTCGGTGTCCGCCTTGTCGATGAGGACCCGCCCCCAGGCATCGCTGTTGAGCGCATTCGGGTTGATTCCGCGCGCCCGGATCTGATGCGCAAGCTCCGACTCGAGCGAAATACCCAGCGCTTCCAGCTTCTCGCCCGCACCAGGCTCTGTCGCGAGGATCTGATTCGCCTTCTCCCTCACGCGCATCCACCGCTCCCTCGCCGCAGGCGGCGCGCGCGGCTCGATCTCATAAGCGACGAGCGACACTGTGCGCCCCGAAGCGATGATAGCCCGCCCATCGCGCGTGGCTTGGACCAAACAAAGGTCGGTCGGCGCTTTCGGAAGCGTCACGAGGAACTCGAGCGAGCTCGCATCCGCGATGACGAGCGCCCCGGACTCATAACCGAGGATCAGCCTCTGGCCTCGATGAGACCAGGTGAGCGCGGAGATCGTGCTGCCAGCCCCCGGCGTCTGCACCTCTGATACCCCTTCGGGCATGTTCCAGACCCTCACGGCCCCGTCTTCAGCGCCACCAGCGAGCGCACGGCCGTCCGGAGACCAATCGAGCGCGGCATAGGGCCCAGCCCCCGGAAGAGCCTTGCCGATCGGCTCTCCCGTGTAGGCATCGCTGAGCCTCACGTAAGGGTCTCTCGCGAAGTAGTCGTCTTTCGACCGGTCATAGTCGGGCATTGCCGCCTCACTACTTGCGGCAGAAGCGATGACTCGCCCCTTCACGGCGATGGCTGACACTGGTGCGCCCGCGTGAGTCGCCCGTCTCCATCTGAACGCCCCTGTCTGCGGGTCGACACCAAAGAGGTGGCCACTTCTCGTGCCCACGATGAGAAGACCGACGGGGTCGATCTCTTCGTGTTCGAGTTCATTGACCTCCGCGAGGGGCGGTTGCCATCGTATTGCCGTGAGGCGCTCGCTGCCGACATCGAAGGATGCACGCAACGCGAGGTCGGGCACGGAGAAGACCGAGACATTTCCATTCCAGTCCGCCGCAGCGACGAACCGGCCCCCGGGGGAGAAAGTGACGGCTGTGATGTAGGCTCGGCTCCACCAGCGTGTGGCAAGTTCGATTCCGGTACGAGTATCCCAGAGCTTCACGGTCCCCCATCCTGAGGTCGCCATGAACTCCTCATCGGGCGACAAGTGAGCGCCGTAAACGATGTCGTTGGAGGCCTGCACCAAAAATGGAGTCGCCTGCTGAGCCGCATCCCATCGCTTGACCTGACCTGCGGCATCACCCGAATAGACGGACCTCCCGCTTGCGCCATAACGGAGGACCTCGAGGACCGAAGTATGTCCGAGGACCTCCGCGCGAGGTAGTGAATCCACCGAACTCCGCAATTGCAGCGTCGCGAGACTATCGCTCGCCGCTATGCGCCCGTCCGGGCCGAGAGCCAGGGCCCCGAGAGGCCCCTCTCGCCTCAACATGACAGGCGTCGACAGCGGAGAAATCCCCATGACGGAGCGGTCGTTCCACAGACCAATCGGCAGGAGGCTCAGACGCGTGCGGTCGTCGGATATCCCCACAAATCTGCCCAACACATTCAGAATCATGTCACCATTGGCGTCGATGACGCGCACGAAATTGCGATGGCTGAAGATGAGGCTTCCGTCCGATCCGAAACCCACATCGATGACCTTTGCGGTCGCCGTGGTGATGGACCTCACTTTCGCGCCAGAGAGCATGTCGATTTCGACGACCTCCCTCTCACCCATCGCTAGGAGGAGACGTCTGCCATCGAGTGACACACTCACGCTGTTGAGACGAGGTTGCTCGCCCTCGATACGCCAGCGCTCGAGCCCTGTCTCGAGGTCGGTGGCGACGACGCTCTGACCGTCGGTCGACACCGAGACGAGTCCGTCGACATTGGAAAGCGCCAATCCCTGAATCGGCATCGCATGGGGCTGCGCGACAGCAAGGGGCTCTAGTCCCCATCCGTCCCATAGTCGCACGGTGCCATCAGCGCCCGCGGACACGAGCAGCTCGGCCGAGGCCGCGGCCTCGAGATAGCGGACCGGCCCGAGGTGTCCCCGTCCTGAGGCCTCCGACCGATCCGCCTGTCCCGAGAACCATTGCCACTCCCAACCGCGGAATCTCGAATCGATTTGTTCGAGGTTGGCCTTGGCCGTCCCTGCGTCCCTCAACTCGAGAGCGACACGTGCAAAGGCGAGATTGCCACGCGCCGTCATGCGCTCGGCGGTCGCTTTGCGTTCGTAGGCGAGTTCACGTTCTGCACGCGCGTGCTCGCTCGCGATGGACGCAATCCTTGCTTGCTCTGCTCGCTCCGACGCGAGATTCGCGATGATGATCGTCGAGATGATCGCGGTCACGAGCAGGACGCCAAGAGACGACGCAATGACGGCGTAGCGTCTCAGGAGGCGACTCAGCTGGTAGCCAAAGCTCGGCGGACGGGCGAGGACGGGTTCGCGAGCGAGGACGCGCTCGATGTCGGCCGCAAACTCGGAGGCAGACGAATAGCGGCGCTCGCGTTCGCGGGAAAGCGCCTTCAGGACGACGCTGTCGAGGTCCGTATCGACATCCCGGAGGTCGACACCTGGGGGCGCCTCCACGGCCTTCGATGAGGAGAGAGCGTACATCGATTTGAGGCGTTGACTCGGCTTGATGGGGTCACCCGACGCGAGGGCGCGCTGCCAATTGAGAACCTCGGAACCATCTTCGGTACGCGGCTCGATCGGGAGATGCCCCGTCAGGAGTTCGTAGAAGACGACTCCGAGGGAGTAGACGTCCGAGCTCGTATCGACATCTCCGTCACCGACACCCGCCTGCTCGGGGCTCATGTACTCGGGCGTGCCGACGAAGAAGCCGGAGACGGTCGTGCGCGGGACGACGCTCGAGGCGAGCTTCGCGATACCGAAGTCGATAATCTTCGGGACGCTCTGGCCATCTCGTTTCGTCACGAGGATATTGCCGGGCTTGAGGTCGCGGTGGATGATCCCTTTTTGATGTGCATGGTGCACACCCCGGCAGATTCGAATCATCAACTCGGCACGCTCGCGAACCGAGAGCTCACACGTTCTGCAATGGATATCGATGGGCTCACCATCGACATATTCCATGGCGACGAAGGGCAGCCCCTCACGGGTGCGGCCCGCGTCATGTAGCAGGGCGATGGCGGGATGGTTCACTCGCGAGAGCGCATCGCACTCCGCCTGGAAACGAAGAGAGGCCTGCTGACTGAAGCGCTCGGAGAGGAGGACCTTGATCGCGACGAGACGCTTCACCGGGGACTGCTGCTCGGCGAGATGGACCGCAGCCGCGGCGCCTTCTCCGAGTTTCCGCAGGATCCGATAGCGTTGGGCGACGAGCTCACCGGGGCCGAGCATCGATACGAGATGGGAGGGCCCCGCCCTGGACTCGGCCGTCGCACCCCTGAGGACGAAGAGACGCTCGACCTCCGCCGCGACCTCGGGGTCGGGACACTCGGCCGCTATTTGGCGCGTCCGCTCTGCCGGTCCGACTGAAAAGAGTTCGGCGTGCAGACGCTCGAAAGCCACCAGGGCCTGTTCGGCGGTATCGACGAGACTTGTTCTACTGGTCGTATCTCCCGACATCGGCGCGATGATAGCGCGAATTGGACAGAGCGGCCATGATGTCTCTAGGTGTTGCTAACGACCGACCGCTGGCTCCACGAGTCTCCGCAAGGTGCGTTGACGTTCGGCCCAACCTCGAGCGAAAGGGTTGAGATCGACGCCGTAGAGGCGCATGCTCGACCCATGGACGCGGCTCGGATCTCCACTCTCTTCATGATTCTCGGATTCATCTCGACGGCATGCAGCGATGCAGACTCGGGCAATTCCCCTCAGACCGACACGGCCGACACGACCGACACGGGCTCGCTCGAACTCGACGCCCCCGACACGAGCGCCGACAGCGTCCTCGACGAGGTGTCGGTCGACATCGAGGAGGCTCCTGACGTGTTCACTGACACAACTTCGAGCGACACGGAGGAGCCCGATGCTTCGGGAGAAGACGCGACCGACGCACCGGCAGACTCGGTCGCCCCCCTATGCGAGGAGAGCCCCCTACCCTTCCCGATGCCGACCGCCGAGACCCCATGGCGGAGCTTCTCATCGGAGATTACCACCACGCTCGGGCCCGCCAATCACCGTGGTCAGGACGTCATCGTCCGCGAAGGGCAACCCCAGGTCCTTATCGCAAAGTTCGCCTATTCGTTCCTCGACAAAGACATGATCGACGAGGACGTCGATGTCTGGATGCAGCGCGAAGTCCCCTGCGGCGCCTGGGAGCTCCTTGGCACATTTCGAACCTCGGACAACGGCGAATACGGTACGACCTACGGCATCGAGGATGACGGCGGACGGGTCTTCTTCGAAATCCCCGAGAACAAGCGATTTCCAGTCGGGCGCTATCCGGTCCGCATGGTGCTTGGCGGCGACCTCAGCGTCGCGAGCTTCGACCTCATCGTCGTCCGCCCCGGCACCCAGGCGATCGTCACCGACATCGACGGGACGCTCACGACTGGCGACGACCAGCTCATCACAGAGATCGCGTTTTCCATTTTCAGCGGAACTTATGTGGAGGAAGCCTACCCCGACGCCGACCGCATGCTCGAGACCTGGGCGGATAAAGGCTACCTTATCGTGTATATGACAGGTCGCCCCGATTTCCTGAGACCGATGACCGAGCGCTGGGTCGAGCCTCGTTTTCCGCCCGGCCCGATGCACCTCACCGACACCAACGGACAGGCGCTCCCGACCAATGACGGGGTCGGCACCTATAAAATCTCGTTCCTCGAGTATCTCGAATCTCAAAATATCGACATCGTCGCTGCCTATGGCAATGCGACGACGGACATCTATGCCTACCTCGCTTGGGGCCTTCCCGCAGACCGCGTCTTCATCATCGGCACCCATGCCGGCGAGGAGGGCACTGTCCCACTCTCGGGAAGCTACACCGACCATATCCCGTGGGTAGCGGCGAGACCCGAAGCGACCGTCAAGGCCCCTCCGGCCTTCAGTTGGTGGTGAGGCGCTCTTAGCCGACTACACCGCGAAGCTTTGCAATCCGCGCGATGAGACCTGGGGGGTTGTACTCCCAGTGCCAGGGTTCTGGCAGATAGGGATAGAATCCAAAATCTCTGGCCGAATGTGCCAAAAATAAAAATGCTGCTGTCTGCCTGGCCTTCGCCAGGCCCTCCCGTTTGGCGAACACATAGAGTCTGAGGTCGAGGGCGAGACCCGTGTGATGGGCGCTCTGACCGGGCTTGGCGGTCCATTTGCGCTGTAAACGCTCGAGGTCGCGTTGAGAAAGTGGAGGTTCGTGGGACTCTTCGCGAAGGCGGCGACGCTCCTCGAGCCGATATTGCCAAATCTCTGTCTGCAGCGCGACCGAACGATAGGCGGAGTGGATGAGGAGGTGCTCGGGGTCGGCGCCCGCGAGGACACCCGCTGAATACAAGGCTTGCCACGCCTCCCACGCGAGGCGATGAGGGCGCGCGGGATGAACCTCTGCGGGGACGAGCTCGTCGTCAGGTGGTTCGCCGAAGACCGAAGGTCGCACTCGGCGCTGAAACAGTCCAAAACGGTCTCCCTTGCGAACCCGTCCGTCGCGAATCGACCTCTCGCAGAGCGTGCCAGAGAGCCTCGGTGGGGCTTGGGGATCGGCTGATGATCGGGTGCGCATCGACTTTCGCGGTCCTTCGCTACCCCTTATCGCCCGGCACTGGCCGATTGCGTAGCGAATTTCGCAGGGTCACTCAAACGACCTTGCGATTGCAGAGCGCGATCGGCTGGTGTAGGCACCGCGCACCCACGCCGCCCGAGATTGTGTCGGGGCGTACAAACCTAGAGGGTCCGATGAAGAAGACGACGCGCTTCAAGCAGATGCTGAACTCCAAAGAGCTCGAGTTCATTTGCGAGGCACATAATGGCCTGTCCGCGAAAATCGTGGAGGAGGCCGGGTTCAAGGGTATCTGGGGCTCGGGTCTCAGCATCTCCGCCGCCATGGGCGTTCGCGACAACAACGAAGCCTCGTGGACCCAGGTCCTCGAAGTGCTCGAGTTCATGTCGGACCAGACGAAGATCCCCATCCTGCTCGACGCCGACACGGGCTACGGCAACTTCAACAACATGCGCCGCCTCGTCCAGAAGCTCGAGCAGCGCAACATCGCCGCCGCCTGCATCGAGGACAAGATCTTCCCGAAGACCAACTCGTTCATCAAGGGTGAGGCGCAGCCCCTCGCCGACATCGACGAGTTCTGCGGCAAGATCAAGGCCGGCAAGGACGCGGCGAAAGACGACGACTTCTGCATCGTCGCCCGCACCGAGGCCTTCATCGCGGGCTGGGGCTTCGAAGAGGCGATGAAGCGCTGCGAGGCCTACCGTCTCGCGGGCGCGGACGCCGTCCTCGTCCACTCGAAGCTCGGTGTCGCCGACGAAATCTTCGCCTTCATGAAGGAGTGGGGTGACCGCCTCCCCGTCGTCATCGTCCCGACCAAGTACTACGCGACCCCGACCGACCTCTTCCGCCAGGCCGGGATCTCGATGGTCATCTGGGCAAACCACAACCTCCGCGCCGCCATCCGCGCGATGAAGGACATGACGTCCTATCTCATGCAGCACCAGAGCCTCGCGGCGATCGAGAAGGATCTGCCGACCGTCGAGGAGATCTTCCGCCTGCAGGGCATGGACGAGTACGAGCAGTGGGAGAAGCTCTACCTCCCGAAGACCTCGACCCCCGCGAAGGCCGTCCTGCTCGCGGCGAGCAAGGGCCAGAACTTCGGTAACCTCACCGACGAGCGTCCGAAGGC
>VFQT010003116.1_pt1 | contig 15660 bp, 13 predicted proteins | sample 3512381 | NCBI WGS metagenome assembly VFQT01 (sample SAMN10412376, study PRJNA504923) | tailings metagenome | isolation source: Relicate 2 Philex TSF3 active mining site | place: Philippines: Tuba, Benguet | collected 2017-08-29 | reverse complement strand
GGCACCGCAGCCGCTGCAGTCGGTCAGCATGCCCCAAGATGTACCGACGCAGGTGGCATCCCCTGCTCCGGCGACTGCGACTGGAGTGCCGACGCAGACGGTGGCGCCCACGCAGACGACCATCCCGACCAAGACCGCTGTGCCGACGCCTGCGTACACGTTGTCGGTAGTGCGATCTGCCCCCGATGCCTGCAAAATCCAAGAGCAAAGCCGCTATCGTCAGCCGGGCCAATATTGGATGTGCGTGGTCAGGCCGAGATCCAGGGCCGGTACACGGGCAATGCCAGCGCGTTCCCGTTTAATCCGACGGTGTTGCCCATCCAGAGCACGCTGCGCGTGGCCATGATTTTTGTGGACTGGGCTGATTCACCCGGTACAGACAAGGATTATGCGTACTATCAAGCGCAGATGCAGCACTTCAAAGATTTTTATTGGATGGTGTCAGAGCACACGTTGGATGTCGAGGTGCGCTATTCCGACGGCTGGTTCCGCATCCCGGGTTCATATCAAGATTTTGTCATCGACGAGGCTGGTGAGGCGCGACGTGGCGAGGCGCCGCTCAAGCAGGTCTTTTATGATGCGGCGGTGGCAGCTTCGGATGATGCCACGGACTATACAGACGTGGATGTCGTCTATTTTGCGGTGCCGCTCGGTCAAATTGTCTTCGAGCATGGTGGGCCGCACGAGTTCAACTTCGACTACAACGGTTTTCTGCCGACGGCTGAGGGGCCCATTTATGATACGGCCACGGCTGGGTATTTCTTTTTGCAGAAACCGAGTCAACCGCCATGGACCTACTACGTGCACGAAACCGGCCATATGCTGGGTATCGGGCATTTGGCCATCTCGGCACTGACCAATGCGGGTGGTTACGAAAAGTGGCAGGATCAGCCGATGGGTGGCTACGACATCATGTCGAACCAAGGTGGGGCGTCGCGCACCATCAGTGGCTGGTTGCGTTGGCTGGCCGGCTGGTTGACGGATGAGCAGGTGGTGTGTGTGACCCGTGATGCGGTGCTCGATGAATACTACGAGCTCTCCCCGCTCAATGAGGTGCAGGGCAAGCAAGAAGTACTGGTCATCAAACTGAGTGATACCAAGGTGGTGGTGGTCGAGTCGCGGCGTTTTGACCCCAACTTCGACATCAACACGGGCAACTCCAAAGACGGCCTGCTGGTGTACACGGTGGATGCCACTCTGACGCCCACCGAGGGTGCCTTGCAACTGCTGTCGCCACGCGACATTCGGGCCTATGTCGACGAAAAAAACACTTGGGACTGGCGCGAACTCGATGCCATGCTGTTTGCTGGTGATCGCATTGTAATCGACGGCATCGTGATTGAAGCCTTCGCGCATACCCCTGAGCGCGACGTGGTGCGGATTACGGCTGCGCCGTGAGGGGTGCTGTGCAACAAAAGAATCCCCCGTATGCACGATGATGGCGCACGAGCGGATTTGTGTGTGGGGTACGGTAGGGGCTATGGCGTACGCAACATAGAGTGCACGAAGTATGACTCAGCGACGGTGGGCAAGCGGCGATGACCGCCGTTCTGGAAGACGTCCCAGTTGATGCGTTCGAGGGTGGCTGGGGTGAGTTGGATGCGACACACACCGATTTCGGATTCATTGCCGTAGGCATCGATGACGGGCAGCATGAACAGCAGGGTAATCGAGTCGAGCTCCATCACCTGGCTGTTGGCACGAATGGCGTCGTAGTAGTCCACGGCGTCCATGAGCATGCCTGCGACGGTTAAATCATCGTTGATGCTGGTGTTGGCGCGAATGGTGACCAGTTTGTGCCCGACTTCGTCGGGGGTGGCCCCAAAGAGGGTGCTGACGCTCACCAACCGGGGTTGATTGTAGTCGGTTGGACTGAGGGAGTCAGGGACTGCGTCGGCCAAAAAGTCGTCGACGGTGCGGGTGGGCTGGGGAGTGGCGGTTTGTGGGGGCGACGTGGGTGATGGGGTAACATCGGCGGCAGTGGGTGTCTGTGTGGTTTGGATGAACGCTGTCGACTGAGTGGGATCAGTGGGTAGCCCCGTGGGTGAGGCCATGGGCTGCGGTGATGGGGCAGGTGTGGCCACCACTGTGGCGGTGGTCGTGGCAGTGGGGACCAGGGCGGCGAGTTCGTCTTGGAAGACGGCCACGGTGATTATCATGCCAAGTGTGCAAAACATCGTCACCCCGAGTGAGATGGCGATGCCCCAGATCCACCAGTTGCGTTTTTTGGGTTGATTGATGGGTGTGTTCATATGCTTCTTCTTTCTAGAAAAATAGATGTTGAATTACAGTATAACATACGCAATACTGTAATAATAATGTTTATTGAAATGAAAAAAAGTATTATTACACGGATAATGGGAGTGTATATCTTCAACATCTTTTGAATCAAAAAATATGAGCCGCGATTACTGTGTAAGTTGTCATATTGAACGTTGCTGTAGTGTGTGCTATATTTTTTTGTAAACAACAATCACAATATTGCGTAAATATGCGCAAAAAGGGGATGTGTATTGGATAAGATTGTTTATTTACTTGAAACGTTGAGTGTATTATTTGTAGTGATACTGATTCACGAGAGTGGGCATTACCTGGTAGCGCGGGTGTTGCGTTGTCGGGTATTGGAGTTTTCGATTGGGTTTGGGCCAGAGGCCAAGTACCTCGGCACCTACAAAGGGACTGACTTTGTGGTGCGCTGGATCCCGGTTGGTGGGTATGTGTATATTGATGATTTGGAAGCGAATCTAGAGCACACCAAGTGGTTCCGGCTAACACAATTGCGGAATATCATCGTCTATGCAGCTGGGCCATTGGCCAACATTGTGGGAGCAGTGGTGGTGTTGGCGGTATACGGCATTGTGGGGCAGGACTATGTGCAGGGTACACCGTGGTTCAGTATGGTCGATAGTTGGATGACGTCGTTTACGTTTATGAGTATTGTGATTGTGTTCTTCAATCTGCTGCCCATTCCGCCACTTGATGGTGGCCGGATCATGCTGGCCTTCATCGAGATGGTGCGCCGGCGTACCATCAACGCAGGTTGCAAGGGTCGGGTGCTGAAGTGGGGAGTGATTGTGGTAGCGGGGTATGTGATTGTGGATTGGTTGGTTTTTTTCTACTCGCTGTTTGTGGGGTGAAAAGGTGTTTTAGTATGGAATAAGCTAGCGATGTGCAAGGCTGTTTATCATAGCGGTACAGATGATTCCACAACAACACCCCCTCTACTTGCCTGTACAATATCCACATACCAATACATACTTCCCATGAAAGAGGTCACTGATGCCCATGACCGCCCCACCTACGGCCTTCCCTGCGCCGGGCACCTTTGCGGTGGCCCAGCAGGTCACCTTGCTGTGTGATACTCCTGATGCTGTCATCCGTTATACGCTCGACGGCACGCCCCCGCAGGCTGACAGCCCCATGTGCCTGCCGCACGACCTGCCTATGCTGGCCGCCGTCAACGACGCCAACGGCAAGGGAGTGCGCAGTACCTACACGCTGACGGCTCAGGCAACGGCACCAGGGCATGCCGTCAGTGAGGTGGTGACCTTTGACTACGTCATCGACCGCCGTGACACGGACGTGTACGTCAGCGCAGAGGTCGAGCCGGGCCTATGGATGATCAAGGACTACGACGACACCAAGATGTACCTCATCAAGGGCAGTGAGCGGGCCTTGCTCGTCGATGCCGGCATGGGCAATGGCCAATTGCGGGCCTTTGTGAGTGACCTGGTGGGTGATCTGCCCTTGAGTGTGTTTATCACGCACGGCCACCCCGATCATATTGCGGCCATAGGCCAGTTCGAAGACGCCTATGACGTCTACATGAGCCACCACGACCTGCCCATGGCACATTCGTTCAAAGAGCGCTTGGGCTACCAACTCGACTTGAGTGCCATCATCGACATCCACGAGGGCATGGTATTTGACCTCGGTGATTGGCACCTCGAGGTCTATCACGTGCCCGGCCATTCGCGGGGAAGTATGATTCTGCTCGATGCGGCCCGGGGAGTCGTCATCGCCGGTGACGCCTTCGGCAGTAATACGCCCACCATCCCGCATGCCCTGTGGATGCAGATTCCCAGTGCTACGCCCATCGACCACTATCTCAGTGCGCTCTATGCCGTACGGGCCCACATCGATGGGCGCTATACGCGCATTTACGGCGGCCACAACGATACCCCACTGGGCCCCGCCTATCTCGATACCTTGCAGGCGGTGGTGCAGAAATTGGTCGATATGGAAGGCGAAGCCCTCAGCCCGTCGCTGCGACCACGGGGCGGCTGGTGGGCCCAGGTGGGCGACCGCGTGCGCGACCCCAACTGGGCTGCCATCAACGTGGCCCGTGAGGGCTTCCTCAGCCTGCCCTCCATCCGGCTGGCCACGCTGGCGTATCTGGGCGTGCAGGGTGGCACGCTGGAGCCACGTTTTGGGCCAGAGACGCTGACGTACACCGTGCAGGCCCAGGGCGACGTGGTGCTCACGCCATGGGTGACGACCACCGACTACACCAGTATGACCATCAACGATGTGCCGCACCGCAGTGGCGTGCCGTATGTGGTGACCACGCCGCAGGTGACGATTCGGGTAGTAGCGGCCGATGGGGCGGTTGCGCAGCGCTACCAGATTACGCTGGTGCCGGCATGACGCGGCTCGTCGTGGTGGGAGGATTCCTCGGTAGTGGCAAAACCACGTTGCTCATCCAGGCTGCCCAGCGTCTGCAGGCGCGTGGACTACGGGTGGGGGTGATTACCAACGACCAAGCAGGGGATCTGGTCGATACGGCCATGGTGCGAGCCGCCCAGGTGCCGGTGGTCGAGGTGGTGGGGGGCTGTTTTTGTTGTCGCTTCCCCGATTTGTGGCAGGCCATCGATACCCTGCTACACGAGGTCCACCCCGATATCATTTTGGCAGAGCCCGTGGGCTCGTGTACCGACCTGGTGGCCACAATTGTGCACCCCATCAGGCGCTATTATGCGGATAGCATTGACATGGCGCCGTTGAGTGTGCTGGTTGACCCGACTCGTGATTGGTTGACAGCGCCGACGGCAGCACAGTACTTGTACCAGCACCAGCTCCGTGAGGCCCAAATCGTCGTGCTCAGCAAAACCGATGTGTTGTCGGTGACAGCCCAGCAGACACTCATCCAGCAGTGGCGGCAGCGCTTCCCCCATGTCACGGTGGTGCCTATGGCGGCACACGACGAAGCCTTTGTTGATGCCTGGCTCGAGCTGGTGGTCTCCATGCCGAGCCAGCCGCAGGTGCTTGCCGATATCGACTATGCTGAATACGCACAGGCCGAAGCCGCGTTGGGCTGGCTGAATGCCACGTTGACGATCGTCGCCGCGCGCCCTTTGAGCTTGGCGGTGTGGCTGGCGACTGCAGCCCAACAACTAGCCTTGTTGTTGGCGCAACACGAGGCCTGGGTGGCGCATGTCAAACTCCAGGCAGAGTCTGACCAGCAGCGGGCCAAGGTGAGCCTGTTGGCATATGACCAGCCGCCGCAGTGGGACGCACACCCCGGTGATGGAACAGTCATACAGGCGCGTGTGATGCTCAATGTGCGGGTGGCCATATCTCCGGTGTTGTTGCAGCAGGTGTGGCAGACGTGGCTGACACAGATGTCGTCACGCATGGCGGTGCGGGTCGAGCGTTGTGATGTGTTTGCACCGGCCCCGCCACAGCCCACCTATCGTTTTGATTCGATGACGGAAGCGAGTGAGGAATCAGGATGACACAACCAATTGTGAAGCAGTGCCCATCGTGTCATAAATATTGGCCGAATTCGGCACAACTATGCGAGTTTTGTGGGGCATCACTGTACGGGAGTGCGCCAGCGCCTAGCCCGGCATCGTCTGCGCAACGCGCCGGGCCGATACCGCGCGGCGACGACGACGTAGATCCCGAGCTGTTGAATCATTTCCGCCCGGCCAAGCCGGTGATCGAGCCAGCCGCTCCGGCACGATCTGGGCTCGATGCCGATCTCAAGCGCGTACGTAGCAATCAATATTGGGTCATGCGGTTGCATGCCAAACGCATGGGGCTACGGGCAGCGGTCGAGGTCGTCGTCGCGGTGCTGGCAGGGATGGTGTCATTGGCTGGGTTGGTGATGATGATCACCAGTAGTGCCAATCAGTGGACCTTGGGAATGTTTGGGGGTGGGGCGGTAGTCGCCTATCGCCAAGCCATGGCTGCCTATGCGACATTGATGCACCGTGACGAATTGCTGATGCGCATCGATGTGGCCATGAATACCGCCATTATTGCCGAACACATGACCACGCAGGCGCGGAAGTAGGGTCATCAGTGGCGTCGGTGTGCAACAGAAAGGGGAGCTCGCATGCAATCATCGCAACGCCTGACCTGGGTGCTGTATGGGATTATTGGCACATTGGGGATCGTAGCCTGTTGTTTGCTGGCACTCACCGGTGGAGTGCTCCTGCGCAATACGTTGGTACAGGGCTCGGATTCTCGCTCGACAAGTGATGTGCCTGCAGATGTCGAGCCAATGACCGAGGTTCCTATTGAGGATGCGTGGGTTGATGCCTGGGGGTGTCGTGATGCCGTGGCAGATTGGGCCGACGAAATGCAACCCGTGATGGAATATGCGGGCGAGCTCAGCGATGCGATGTTGGCGAGTGATGCTGACCGTGGTTTGTGGGTGACGCAGCAGGTGTATCAAGAGCTTGATATCATCGTGCCGCCGGCCTGTGATCCGCAACTGGTACAGTGGCAGGTTGACTTCCAACAGGTGTTTGTGGCGTATGAAGAGGGGTTTTTGGCGTTAGCTGATGGCGATGCCGATACAGCCCTCAGTATATTTGAACGTGCGAATGCCTCGTTGACGGAATTGACGACGCAACTCGAAGTGGTAGTGGCGCGCTATCAATGACCGCCTTGTGCTTGCATTCCCTGGCCCGACACCGTATACTGAAAGGTATGTGTTCAAGTTGAACAATTCGGGAGGGGGTGAACGGGTATAACCCACGCGCAATGAAGATTGAACGTCGTGACGGTGAAAGCATCGAGCAGTTGCTTCGTCGTTTTAACAAGATTGTTGTGGCAGAGCGCATCACCAAGACCTACCGTGAGAAGATGCAATTTGTGTCAAAGAGCGAGCAACGCAAAGAAAAGCGTCGCCGTGCTGAGCGCAACCGCCGCAAGAAGATGGCCCAGAGCGGTCATTAGTTTGTTGTACGCCTGATTCCAAGCCGTTCCGGGTGTCCGGGGCGGCTTTGGTATGTTGTGTTTTGCCATGTACGATGACTGGTAACAGGATGCCGTATGTGTTGAGTGATATAGGGTGTTGATGCCACAGGAGGCGCTATGTTTGACCGTCTCAATAGCGTTGTCGAGCGCTACGAAGAATTAACCAACCAGATGGCTGATCCGGCGGTTTTGGCGGATATGGCACGCTTACAACAGATTGCCCGTGAACAGCGTGAACTCGAAGATGTGGTGATGCCTTTTAAGCGTTATCAAGGGGTCATGCAGCAAATCAAGGATGCCCAAGAGCTCATCAACGGCGATGATGCTGATCTGCGTGAAATGGCCCAAGAAGAATTGGCCGAGCTCGAACAAATGCGTGATCAGCTCGAGTCCAACATGAAGGTGCTGCTCCTGCCGCGTGACCCCAATGATGGCCGGAGCGTCATCATGGAACTGCGCCAAGGCGAAGGCGGCGATGAGTCGGCGTTGTTTGCAGCCGATCTCTATCGCATGTATACCCGCTATGCCGAAATTGTGGGGTGGAAGGTAGAACTGCTCAATGCCAATGAAAACGGCATTGGTGGCTACAAAGAAATCTCGTTTGAAATCCAGGGCGATGGTGCGTACAGCCGCCTCAAGTATGAGGGCGGCGTGCATCGCGTACAACGCGTGCCCGCTACCGAGGCTCGTGGGCGCATCCATACGTCGACGGCGACGGTGGCGGTATTGCCCAAACTCGATGAGGATGTGATTGAAATCAAGCAAGAAGACTTGCGTATTGACGTGTTCCGCTCGGGTGGGCATGGTGGCCAAGGGGTGAATACGACGGACTCGGCAGTGCGCATCGTCTACAAAGGTGGTACGCCCGAAGAGATGGTCGTGACGTGTCAGGATGGCCGTTCACAGCTCAAGAACAAAGAAAAAGCCATGGGTGTGCTCCGCGCGCGCTTGTTTGCGGTCAAAGAAGCGGCGCGTTCCAAGGCGCTCGGTGAATCACGGCTTGCACAGGTGGGCACGGGTGAGCGTTCGGAAAAGATTCGCACCTACAACTTCCCTCAAGACCGTATCACCGATCATCGTATTGGTCAGAGCTTCTCGAACTTGCCGGGGGCACTCGCTGGTGATATCAATCGCATGATTGATGCATTGATTGTGTACGACAACGCCGAGCGTCTGCGGGCTGTCGGGGTCGACGCCTAATTCGGTTGTGTCTGCAGAATTTGGTATGATGAGACACATTGACCACATGACACAGGGCCACCCCTATGACAGATATGCATTCACGGCTGGTGTTGCGCCAGCGCGTGCGCCAGCTGATTTTGATGCGTGAAACCGGTCCCAAACGTCCGGCCTGGCATCTGCGCCGCATGCGCATGATCTGGGAATTGCACGATGCCATTGCCGCTCTCGATGGAGGAGAAACGCCCATGTTCCCACAGACACTTCAGGAATACTTGACGCCACAACTGGACGCATACCTCGAGGAATTGCGCCAACTCTGCGCCATTGAATGCCCGACGAGTTCTAAGGCTGGCGTCGATGAAGCCGGTGAATGGGTGGCTCGCTGGGGGCGTCGGCGCAACTGGGAAGTCAAGCGCTGGAAAGATGGCGACAACGGTGATACGATTGCCTTTACGATTTTGGGCAAAGGTGGCCCGCGCATTTTGCTGGCCGCGCACCTTGACACCGTGTATCCCGTGGGTGTGGCAGCCGAGCGCCCCATGCGCGTCGATGGCAATACGGTGCTCGGACCTGGCACCTGTGACAACAAAAGCGGTCTGCTGTCAGCACTCTATGCCATGATGGCCCTCGAAGAGTGTGGCGGGCTGGGCAATATTGGTTGTATCACGCTGTTGTGTGGTAGCGACGAAGAAGAAGGCATGCGCGTGTCGTTGCGGGCCTTTGATGAACTCGCCCCCCAGCACGATGTGGCGCTGGTGCTCGAAGCCGGCCGTGAAAACGGCGATATTGTCAGTGCGCGCAAAGGCGGTGGCACGTATGTGTTCACGGTGCAGGGGCGTGCCGCCCATGCCGGTGTTGAGCCGCACAAAGGGGCAAATGCCATTGTGCAGTTGGCACACCAGAGCGTGGCTCTGCATGCCCTCAATGGCATCCGCCCAGGCACTACGGTGAATGTGGGGGTGGTCAGCGGTGGCACCGTGTCGAATGCGGTGCCCGATGTGGCCACGGCGCGCATTGATGTGCGCATTGTGGACCCAGCCGATCAACAGGTGGTGCACGATGCCATCATGGCGATTGCAGAGCAGGTACATGTGCCGGGGACGTCGACCACCGTCAGCGGTGGCTTCCGTGTGCCGGCTATGGCTTGTACACCGGCGATTGCGCGCCTGGCTACGGTGGCCAAGCAGTGCGCCCACGAGCTCGGTTTTAGCACGAACGATGCACACACGGGTGGCATGTCATACGCCAACTATCTGGCTGAGCGCGGCTTGCCCGTGCTTGATGGTCTGGGTCCCGTGGGTGGCAATGATCACAGCCCACGTGAATACATTGACTTGGACAGTATTGTGCCACGCACGGCGTTTTTGGCGCTGTTGATGACCAGAATTGGGGGCACAGAACCCGCGTCGTAGCGATGTGTGCGTATGCCTTGTGTGGTATTGCGCTCCCCCGTTGCCGGGTACGGCAACGGGGGAGCGGGGTGTTTATACTGATTTGCGCCAGTTGCGCCATCCGATGAAGCCACCGACCAGCAACAACGGGATGATGGTCAACTCGGCCATGTATGGGCGCAACGACCATACATGGCGCAGAAACTGGTGTAGGCTGACCGTCCAGGGAAGTCCTTGGCCCAGGCTGATGACCGTGGCGTAGACGATGCCAATCAGGCAGAGCAGTAAGAGCGGTGCGAATGTGGCCGCGATGAATGCAATGATGCTTTTTGTGAGGAGTGTCATGGATGCCTCTGTGCGTCGAACGAGCGGGTGAGCAGGTAAGTGACTCCGCCGAGCACGATCATGGTGATACCCGCACCCATCATCCAACGATTGATACCAAAGAATGCGGTAGCGGGCCCGGCAATCATCATGCCGATGGGGGCGGCTAGGCTCATCATGCTGGTGATAAAGGCAATGACTTTGCCGAGATGATGAGCTGGCACGCTTTGTTGAATATATGCGGTAAAGGGGATATTGAAGCCCATGCCGCTCATACCCATCACGACGACGAGCCCGCAAAATACCCCAAACCACGATGCAGGTAGGCCACCGGCAAGGAATGCGCTGACCCCGAGTAGGATATTGGCACTTGCAATCATCAAGAAACGTCGCTTCAATCCACCCGTAATGCCAATGACGAGTGCGCCGAGGAGCATGCCCGTGGCAAATGCGGTCTGCACAAGTGCGCTTTGCCATGCTGTGCCCTGAAAGAAGTTTTTGACAAACAACGGCAACAACGACCCAATTGGCATGAAGGTGACGGTCGCGATCAGCATGGGAATGGTCAAGCGGGCCAATGGGCGATTTTGACGAAAGGCGGTATACCCGTGGCGCCATTCATCCCAAAGCGAAGTATACGTGGATGTTGCTGGTGGCGCGGCGCCGAAGCGAGTGGTTGCCATGGTGCCAATGGCTAGTAAGGCGCCAATCACGTCGACGAGCATGACGCGGTCGATGCTGAATTGACTCATCAAGGCGGCACCGAGCATGGGACCGACCAGCGCACTGCCAGCAGAGATGAATTGCATCAGTCCGCCGATGCGCGTGAGTTCTGCGGCTGGTACGAGCTGGGGAATGGCAGCCTGCATGGCGGGTTTGTGAAAGGTTTCGCCGAGTGCGCGGACAAATAATACGACGTAGACGAGCGTGAGTGAGCCCTGGTCTAGCAGGAAACAGATGCCGAGTATGAGACTAGCAAGGGCGGTGATACTATCGGCCAAGATGATGATGAACTTGCGGGGAGCGCGGTCGATGAGGACTCCAGCCACCATGCCAATCAAAGCCTGAGGGAGCAATCCGACGATGCTCGCAATCGTTAGCGCCCAGGCAGATCCCGTGGTGACGGTAATCCACCAGATGAGTGCGAATTGTACGGCGCTTGAGCTGAGCATCGACGCGGCTTGCCCTGCGGCGATACGCCAAAAGGTGGCGTGCCAGTTGGTGGTCGTGTTCATCGTGATGCCTGTGTGGTGGTGGGAATGGCTGCGATGACTTGGGCACACTGGTATGCCCCTGATTCTTGGGCGATGCGTTGTCCTAATTGTGTGGCAGCATGTTGCATGCGTGGCTGTGCCGTCTGGGCGATGGCACCGGCAAGATTGGCCACAGTGAGTTTTTTGCGTGGGATGGGGGATGGACCAACGCCGAGGTCGTGGACGCGGTGCCCCCAGGCAAATTGATCGTTGGCAAAGGGGACGACGATGTTGGGCACCCCGGCACTGAGCCCGGCAGCAGTCGTGCCGGCACCGCCGTGATGACAGACTGCTGCCATGCGTGGGAACAGCCAGGTGTGCGGTACAGCATCGATTGCCATAATGGATTCGGGCAGATGATGCTGATTACCGAGACCATGAATGATGGCGCGTTTACCACTTTGTACAATCGCTGCAACGACCAATTCACGCAATCCCGGGTAGGCATTGAGGGCCGTCATACTGCCAAATCCGACATAGATGGGCGCCTCGGGATGATCGAGGAACTGTGCGAGCTCAGGACTCGGTGTGTAGGTGTCGTGCTCGGTGACAAACCAATACCCGTGCTGGTGAATATGCGGATTCCAATCGGTCGGCCGTGCAAATACATGATTGCTACACGAGATGACTGCTGGGTGCCCGGCGTGATTGTGGCGCTCGAACGGCATGCCAAAATCTGCTGGTGCCTGACCAAAGCGCCCCTGCCAAAATTGTTTGATGGAGTCTTTGGCGGTCAACCACAGCATGGACTGAATCATGGTGTAACTCAACGCTGTGGTGATGCGATTGGTAGGAACCTGCCCGTACAGCACGACTGAGAGGTGGTGTTGGGTGCGGTGCATGGGGAATGGGCTGGCAAGGACCGCTGGGATGCCGTAGAGTTGAGCCACAAAATATCCAATCGTGCATCCGGGGTGGTAGATAATCAGCTCACTCCCTGCGCAGGCGGCGAAGTAGTCGCTGACCACGTAGATGCCGTATTCTTTCATTTTGTTGAACGCCAATATCATTTTGAAGGGATTATCGGCGTTCCCGGCTGCACGGAGCAGCTTGGGGTCCACATTGAGTGTTTCGATGTCGGCATTGATGGCAACATACTCAATCCCATAGTGCTGCACAAAGCTCGCAAAACTGCGGTTGCCGACAATGCGCACTGCTTTGCCTAGGGCTTTGAGCTGCTGTGCGAGTGCAATATAGGGCTGAAAATCACCACGCGATCCGGCACACAAAATGGTAATCATGTCGTGTCTTTCCTTTTCCTTCACAAAATCCAACACCGTGTTGTATGATTTCACTATATTGAGGTTGAGGTAATGCATCAACCAACAATAGGTGGGCAAGTGTTGGATTTGGCAGGAGGGGGCAATGAAGAAGCGACACGACATTACTGCGCAGACCAAACAAAATTTGATTGACGCATTTTGGCAGCTCTATTGCAATCGACCGATCACGCAGATTACGGTCAAAGACATTGTGCAGCGTGCGGGCTACAATCGCAGTACGTTTTATGAGTATTTCAGTGATGTATATGAGGTGCTCGAGACGCTAGAGGCGGCAATTATCCCTACCATGGAGACGTTGCCCTTGTTTGATGGACCACATGGTCAGATTGGGATGCCATTTGAGCAATTTGTGCAGTGGTATCAACAGCATGCGCAGTACTATTCGGTGTTACTTGGTGAGCGTGGTGACCCTGCGTTTGCCGGCAAGCTCAAGCATTGTATTCGTCCGACGGTAATGGCGTTGCATCAGCAGTATCCCCATGTAGAGCATGCCAAGTTTGCGCTGGTGATCGAGTACATGTTGTCTGCCATGATTGGCGTGATGGTGCATTGGCATCAGCATCCACAGCTGATGACGATTGACGAAGTCATGGTGCTGATGCAGCGCATGATGGAACAGGGAGTCGTCGCAGAACTGGCATATGATGGTTGATAGGCGGAGGCGGGCATTCACGTGTAACCGTGACAGAGGGGGGATGGTGTAGCCATCTCCCCTCTGTCGGATGTGTGGACAGAGTGGTGTTGTCACCACAGGGATTCCACGTCGAGGGTGTAGTCGACGTCCCAAGTGTCGTCGACTTCGGTGTAGACCACCACCACACGGGCACCGGCCTGGGCACACCAGCTGTCGTTCCACCAGCGGCCGCTCCAGTTTTTCCAGGTGCTGGGTTCACACTTGCCGACACCGCCAGCCAGCCAGGCATCACCGGTGAAGGTCATAAATTCGCCGACCATCGAGATTTCCAGTGATAGCTGACCACGCGCGCTGACCAGACATGCGGCCTGGCCCGATACGCCGGCACTGAGGTAGCCACCCCATGCGATGGTGCCTGTAGATGGCGAGGCCTCTTTGAGGTACCAGCCGCGGATTTCGCCGTCAGCGATGACCTCACGCATACACCCTTCTTGGAAGATGGGCACACTGACGCCGACACTGATGTAGAGGCCGCTGTAGATTTTGCCTTGACCCTTGTCGCCTTTTAATTTGTTCATCAAGCCGGGGTATTGCGCTTTGAGCACGGCTGAGTTGGTGGGTAATGTGCCAATGAGGAACTGGGCGGTGACGCCCACCCCCTTGAATGTACCCCCACCCGAAAAGCCGATATAGCCGATGAGTGTATTGCTGTAGAGCCCCACCCCGAACACCATGCCGATGTTGCTGAATTTGACGGAGGCGATCTCGATGTTTTGAACCTTGATGCCGCCCTCGATGCGTTGATTTCCACTGCTGGTGCCGATGACGAGTTGTACATCGATGGTGGTATCTTTCGAAATCATGTCGGACTGGATGCCGTTGGCCAGAATGATGATTTCGCCGTCGCTATTCAAATTCAAAGACACACGTTTGACTTTGAGCAGGGTATCGCTACCACAGGCCCCACCTGCTCCACCGGCTTTGATGTTGAGGTAGGTGCCAAAGGCGATTTCGGTGATTTTGAAGTTGCCGTTGGTGTCGAATTGGAACGCCACCGCGCCTTGGCCGTTTTGCAGGGTGGTGCAGGTCTGCGTGAGCACCGATCCCTGCTTGAGGGGGGTAATTCCACGGGTTTCATCCACGTATTTTTCGGTGGCGCCGTAGGTCTTGAGTTTGGGCTCGAGGAAGTCAAACACGTACTGATAGTCGTTTTCGCTACTCTTGGTGCTGCCCTTTTGGGGGTCACCCCAGGTGTAGGTTTTGCTGTTGAGTTCGTATCCTTCCCAGAAGTCCTTGGCCATGTCGACGGCATCGTCGTCGTCTGTGCCATTGTTTTCGCCATAGCCAAAGGTTTTGGCCCATTTTTTGACGTCGTCTTTGACATCGTTCCAGCTAGCACTAGCCTTGAATCCTGTGTTGTTGCTATTGGGGCGATGCGTAGCTAATGCACGGAAGGCCGCTTGGCTGGCCGCATAGCCGAAGTAGACGCCGATGTCGGTGGTAAACACGCCACTGTCGAGGCGACCATTGGCGATGACCGAGATATCGGTTTTGACCAATTCGGCAGGGCCGGGTAGCACGGATTGGCCACGCATCATGCCGGCCATGACACCACCCGACTTGTTGGCAATAAAGACGATGGGGAAGGGCAGATCGATCATGGTGCTGCCGTGATCCCACACGAACTGCACAATGACCGGGTTCCACAGGCTATCGCCCTCGTCGCTACTTGGGCCACCACCACCTGCCGAGCCCACGGATCCGTCGCCCTTGGGGCGCTCGGGTGATGTTGGATCGGCAGGGGCGGCGCGCGTGCGCATGCCACTAGCTCCGGCGGACTCGTCGATACAGTTGCTACTACAGGCTTCGGTTTCACCGAAGTAGCTCAACGATGGGTTGCCGTCCATGACTTGGATTCCACAGCCGACCGTTTCGCCGCCACCGGCTGTCACACAAGCTTCCAGCGAATTACGGCTCAAGAGACCGCTGCCGTCGAGGAGCGCAGCAGGGAAGCCTTTCACGGATGCACCAAAGCCGAGGGTGTCTGGTTTGTCGCCGGGCTTGAGCATCATTTTGTGGTAGCGGTTGAGCAGTACGTCGTTGGTGGTAAACGGCATCCCGCTGACAAAGGCCTCGGTGGGCTCGGTGAGGATGATGTTGCCGTAGTCGCCGTCGGGCAGCCACTCGCTGACGGCTGGAATCTCGCCCGCATCGCCGTTTTCGTCGCGGGCGGCTAGCGGGCGAATAACGCCCGAGAGCTGTAGGATCATGGGTGGGAGCGCAGTGAGAGCCGTAGCGAGTGTGACCGTATGGGTTTTTGAGTATTGCAGGGCATATTTACTCCTCGAGGCCGGGGTATAGCCAAACGTCATGGCAGTCTGGTC
>VFQT010003114.1_pt1 | contig 15669 bp, 24 predicted proteins | sample 3512381 | NCBI WGS metagenome assembly VFQT01 (sample SAMN10412376, study PRJNA504923) | tailings metagenome | isolation source: Relicate 2 Philex TSF3 active mining site | place: Philippines: Tuba, Benguet | collected 2017-08-29 | reverse complement strand
TGATTTTTCGAGTATAATAGATATGTAAGATGAAATGCTTACAACTTTTACAATTAAATATGCCTCGTTAGCTCAGTGGAATAGAGCATCCGCCTTTAAGTGTTATAGAAAATATAACTAATAGGAGCCTTTATAGAGAATATTAATCTATAAAGTGGACAGTACTGTATCGGTGAAAGCTAAGTAGAAATATATGCTAATACCGAGGGAAGATAAATTTAATATTTTATCCCCGTAGAGACTAAACGTACTGCATCTGAAATGATGAAGATATAGTCCAGACCACAAACATTTTAATGGTAGTGAAAACTATAGTGGTAAGCTAAGCGGAGGGCCAGTGGTTCGAGTCCACTACGAGGTATCATTAATATCCCCTCTAATAAACCAGAGGGGATTTTTTATTTTACACAATACCTAGCAAAAATCATATATAAAATTCTCTTCAAAATAGTTCTTGACAACATTAATACAATCTGATATATTTAAGACCTAAGGAGAAACCCCTATGTCTCGTACTCGTGTTTTGATTCGTGCTAAAACAGTGAAGCAATTTGGAGCTAAGCCTGGTGATTATGTATTTATCACAAAGGTAAAGAATATTCACATTATCTCTAACGAACCAATTAATAAATCAAGAAGAATCAAAGTGGACAAATATTTTAATATTCGTTTTGATGTAAAAAATCAAGCAAATAATGTTGGAATATTTAATGACAATATTGTTGTAGGCTGATATAATACTTTATCCTTTCCACCCCTACTAAGAAAGATAAAATGAACACACTCAACACAATCTTCGGATGTTTTGATAAATCCAAAATATCCACCTATTCGTCGTATTGGAACTCTATCACTCCACAATCTGATGGAGAAATATTTAAGAGATGGTTGTTTGCCTATACATCCATTCATTCTACTTGGCAATCTAATGTGAGAACCTACAATCATATTAAGAATTTCGAGCAGTGGATTGATGATAAAGAAAAATTATCTCATCTTCTTTATATTTCAAAAGGTGGATGCCATAATAAACGTACAGAAGATATATGGGATTTTCGAGAGAAGTATTTCGAGAATCCTGATATGTTCAAAAAATCGAGTAATGAATCTTGGGTAGACATGAGAAACAGATTGGCTTTGTTTCTTAAGGGTATTGGACTTGCTAAAACATCCTTTGCTCTTGAAATGTGTTATCCAAATCAGGCTCAAATTGTATGCTTAGATGTACATATGTTAAGATTACTAGATATGAACATTGAAGGATACAAAAAAGAATCTAAGAAGGCAATTCAGGCTTATAATGATGGAGAGAATATTTGGATGGAATATTCTTCTAAAGTAAAATCATCTCCATATATTACTAGATGTTTATATTGGGACATTAATCAAGGACAAAAAGATTCTAGATATTGGTCAGAATGTTTAGAACCACAATTGTCTTTCGATTTCTATGGATAATTTAGTAGGGAATCTTATCCATAGAGACAGAGGACCATCAATGAAGCTGGTCCTCTCTTTTAATTTTTCGAGCAATCTTTGTATAGGATGATATAATAAGACATGAGAAAAATGCTTCTTACCATAACAGCAGAATTCGAGATACCTGATAATGTTGTATTATTTGATGATGGTATATTTGAATCTGAAGGCACAATATTCCAACCAGAAATTCATTTTGATTGTGTGGAATATAATGAAGAAAATCCAGATGAGCCATTAAGATTCCCTAATGATGTTATTTCAATTAAAGAATATTTGATTGAGAATAATTATGTAGAGGCAAAGGTGGAAATAGTTGAAGATTGATTTTAAAGTGACAGGAACAATGGAAATTCCTAATGATGCAATTCCTCATTATGATGTTGCTGGTAAATTGTATGCATATGAGATCAATGACATTCTTTATATGCTTCAATTATGTATCATTGGAGAGGCTGGTGCTGGAGGTATTGATATTTTAACAGATCCAGAAGAACTAGAAAATCATAGCATTAAGAATATTCGCTATGTAGATGCACAATTTGAAGGTTAAAATTGCCAAGAAAATAGCAGCTGAATTAAAATATTCTCAATGGGAATTCTTGTTTATGGATTCGTATCAAATTAAATATTCTAGATACATATTCCATAAAAGAAAAATATCAAAGAACTATTGGCAATTCACTGTATTAGATGATATAACATCATGTACATTCAAGATGTACGAAAAAGAAAGGTAATCCCTACAATGCCTAATTGGGTTATGAACTCACTTACCTGCATCTTCCCCAATGCAGAATCTTACAATGCTTTCAAAGAGAAAGTGGATGTTAAGAATCTTTATCATTCATTCTTCCCTATGCCTGAGATTCTTCAAGGTACACAATCTCCTAATGTTAATGTAGATAAATTGATTCTTGAATACAACAAAGCAACCAATTCAAAAGCAATGGGTCTCACTGAAATCATTAAGGCGAATCATCATTGGTTTTCAGGTATGGCAGAACAAGCACTTAAGAACCAACAAGCACACATTGAAACAGGTTATTATGACTGGTATCAATGGTGTATGGACAATTGGGGCGTAAAATGGGATGCCTCTAATGTTCAATCTAAAGAACTACATGATTTTAATACAATCATATTCAATTTCGATTCTCCTTGGGGTTGTCCTGAGCATTTTGTTATAGAATTGTCTAAACTGTATCCTGATGCTTGTTTTGAGATGGTATCAGGCTCCATTGAAAACGACTCCCATTATGAATTCACTTGTGTAGATGGAAAGTATGAGGAGACTTGTTCTTACGAAACATTCCGAGAAGCAATAGAGGATGGTAAATGGGGCGGAATGAGTGAATGGGCTGAATTACTTAAGGAGAGTGAATAATGACCCTCAATGAATTGATTTTAAAATTACAAGAACATCAAGAACTTTGTGGCGAATATGAATGTTCTATTTCCATCGACACTGCTGATGCTTTTAATGTTACTCGCCTTGATGATGTAATAATAAATAGATATGAAGCAACAGACACTCCTGATGGCTATGTTTATGAAATCTGTCTCCATGGTGAATTAATCCCAGAAGACTAATTGACATTGGGGAGAACTAACCATTCTCCCCTTAGGTGATATAATACAGTATGGAAAACCTCAAGTGGATATCAGCAATGTCAGAACGATTGCGAGACGAACTATCAAAAGAATATGATGATGAAACTAAAGACCTTATCATCAGAGCTTTTCGTAATGGCTTGTTTCAAAGTCCCAATATTGTAGAAGAACTAAAATCGAGTTCCTTAATCGAATCAGATTATTTCGAGGATGAAGATGAAGATTAAATTAATCTATATGGCTGATGGTTTGTTTCTTTATAAAACCGATGATGGATATACAGTGATGAATGAAATTGGTTTTATTTTAAAATCAGCAAAGACAATCAAACCTTGCGACAATTATATCCAACAAGAACTTAAATCAAGAAGAACTGCAGAAAGATATGCAATTGAAAAGACTCATCAAGACCAGAACACCAATTGCCCCATATAAGGTGTATCAATTAGATGATTGTTATGTAGCTGAACTTAATGATGTTGAAGTATACAGAACAAAACATCAACATCTTGCTACATCCTTCTGTCAAATCAAACTAGCAGAAGAAAGAAATCTCAAGAACCAAATGATCATTAATTCTATCCACGAATTAAAGGCACAAGGTATATTATGATTCCAATTATCTGTGTAATATTATCATTAGAATCAATCAACAATTTTGTGTCATTAAAAACATACATATCACAAAATGCCAAAATACATTGTGGTGTATATTTTATTAATGAAGACTTACCAAACTATCCAAGAGTGAATGTAATCGAAAAGAATAAGGATGATTTCTTTAAGTATCTTGATTCTGTAAATATCGAGCACAAACAATTAGGTGGATATTATTTTTTTAATCCGAAAGCAAAACAATGATAGCAAAAGAAATTCGAGAGTTCTTATTACAACACAATCCAGATGCTTTATTTATAGGACAAGAAGAACAACATGATTCTGCTCTTTCCGGTATAGCAAGAATAAAAAGAGATGATACCTGGGTGTTTGTCCCTATGTATGAATATGAATTACTAGTAGATTCTTTTTCTAAAGAATTCGAAGATGCTGAAGACCCACAACAAGATGCAATGGAATGGATTGATTATAATGTGTTAGGTGCATATGTAGGAATCCATACACCTTTCATCGTGTACAATTAAAACATGGAAGTATATATTCACACATATTGTAGATCAAACTATGGGTCTATTATATCTGACAAAATAAAGAAATTTCGAGCTAGTGGATTATGGAGTAACATATCCACTCTTTTTATTCCTGTATCTGGTATGAGAGATATGGATAAAGAATATTTCGAGGACCTAGGTAGTTTATCTAATAAAATCAAAATATTCGAGCATGATGACCCAATATTCAATTCAGAGGCAGATACACTAAATTACATAAGAAATCGAGCCTTAAAATTCGAAAATAATATTCCAATACTCTACACACATACTAAAGGTGTATCTCATAATCATCCAGTGCTAAGAAAGAATATAAATGGGTGGGTGAGATATCTTGATTTATATAATATCGCTAAATGGGAAGAATGTGTAGATTCATTAAGTACCAATGATGTAGCTGGAGGATTATATGTTAAAGATCCTTCTCATTTCTCTGGTAATTTTTGGTGGGCTAATTCCAGTTATCTTAAAACATTACCCCCTATCACTAAAGATAATTACAAACAATATAATAGGGGTGAATTCTGGGTCTGTTCTAATACAAATAAAATCTATCCAGTATCAATGAATGCTCCTGTAGATTTATATCAAAATTATTATTGTATTGAATCTGATTTTCCACATAATTTTTGATGCTAAGCTTAAGGATAGGTTTTGGTTTACCAAAACCTAGTCTACAGGATATATAATTTTTATGTAGCTGCTTCTATATAAAAATAATCTTGACATGGGGTGTATATGATGATATTATTCTAGTAACACTTTGGAGGATACACCCTATGTCTGATAACCGTTTCGATATGCTTGAACTTGGCGATGATAAGCCAAAGGTAGAGCCAAACAATTCAGTGTTCACAAATGTCGCATCCCTACAACCTAAGGAAGGTGCTGTAGCAAAGCAGGTCGATGGTCAATGGTTCAATTCTATCGGTCTTCAATCATCTGCTTCCCATCGTCATGTTGCCAAACAATGGCAGAATCAATGTATCGCCCTTCCCGAATTCATCAAGACTGTAGAATCATTGGCAGATTCCAAGCGTGATATTGTCAAGCCAGAGTCTGAAATCCGCCTCAAGGACTTAACCACTCTGGTTGATGGCACGATGATTTCTGAATCTGGTCTTAATAACCTCAGAATGTTCACTGAGATGCCTTCCACAATGCTATCATACATGGAAGAGCGTGGCTACCATGATGAACTAGTTCGATTCATGAATGATGCTCTCAATCAACGTGAACAAGAATGGCGAAACAAGGGTAAGGATTCCAGAGATTTCCGATGCCGTGTACGCAAGAATGAAGCGGGTGATGAATACATTCGTGCTATTGTCTCAGAACGATACGGTGTTATCGACAATCATGAGGTAATGAACATTCTTCAAAACGCCCTACCATCAAACATCGATGAGGCATTGGCTTCTCATATTGAACATGATGGTGATGATATGTTCGGAAACATCCTCCTACCAGATTACATGAAATCTGAACCTGATAGTGATTATGGCGTTGGAATCGCTTTCAAGAATTCTGAGATTCGCAATGCCGCTTTTTCTGTATCACCATTCCTATTCCGTGCCATTTGTTTGAACGGAATGATATGGGGACGTTCTAACAGCGAAATTAAGATTTCTCAACGCCATATGGGAAACATCGACCTCAATGAATTACAAGAGCAGGTACAAGTTGCTATCAATAGTGCACTCTCACATGGTAACGATTTGCTTACGTTGCTTGGTCATTCCAAAAAGGGCAAGGTTAAGAATGTGCTTCCAACAATCATTCAATTAGCCAAGGACTCGCAGGACAATTTCACTATTGAACAAACAAAAGCATGGCATAAGGGTTACATTGATTCCTTACATGAGGCGAATGGTGACGTACATCATGATTCTGCTTTTGGTGTAGTGAATGGATTGACAAGAGCCGCTCAGAATTACACTGGAATCACAAGAGAAAAGATGGAGAAATATGCCTCTTACATCTTATCCCCTGCTATTGATTCAGACCTCCAGACAATCCAAAAGCGATGGGGGCAGATATCAGATAGAGCAGACAGCCTATCTCAAAAAACCATCAACCAATACCAGTTTGTAGGGGTTTGAAAGAAAGGGGAGGGTAACACCTCCCCTTTACCACATTAATACCAAGCTGTCAAATTTTATATATGATCGATTTTATATAGGTTTTGCCTAAGCAAAACCTAACATACAAGAAATATTTATTTGCATACCCTGTATAGTGTGGTATTATATCAGTGAGGAACCTACTAATGAAAACTGATATTTCATCAACCATCGTGTATTCAGAAGGCTCAAAGTCTGAATCATTTTTCAACATCAAGCAGGACAATCTTGCCCATATTTTCGGTGTTCTCCGCAACAATATGTATTCCGACAAACCATTGGCTGTTGTCCGTGAATATTGTACCAATGCTTACGATGCTCATGTAGAGGCTGGTATTCCTGATAAGCCAATTCAAGTCACTGTTCCAACTAGCATCAGCCCAGTTCTTTCGATTCGTGATTTTGGTTTTGGACTTTCAACTGATGACGTTTATGAGATATTTGCCTCTTATGGTGCTTCATCTAAACGTAACACAAATGCTCAGGTAGGAATGTTAGGACTAGGAAGCAAATCAGCATTCTGTTATGTTGATTCCTTCACTGTAGTATCATATCATTCTGGAGTCAAATCAGTATATAATGCTTATATTGACACTACTCAAATTGGTAAGATTTCTTTGGTACATACTGAACCAACATTAGAGCAAGGTTTGGAAATCAAAATCAATATTAACACATATGACATTTCCAGATTTAACAACACCATCATTGAATTCTTACAGTATTTCAGCCCTAAGCCTGTAATCTTAAACAATGATTCTATCGCCCGACACATTAATGAGTTTGATTCTAACCGAAATGTCATTCTTTCAGGTGACAATTGGAGAATAGTCAAAAATGCTGTTTACAGTCCTTCAGCTAAAATTATGGTATCAATGGGAAATGTCAATTATCCCGTAACAGTATCATCATTGCCTAGTTATTCATTGAGAGAATTCATTGATGGATTCAATTCTCATTATATTTATGTCAATGTTCCAATTGGTTCTGTCAAGCCATCATCTAGTCGTGAATCATTGGACATGAATCCAAAGACCACTGAAACTGTTATGGAATGTCTGAATAAAGTCAAGGATGAAATACATTCAGAATACGCTAAAAAGATTGAGAACTGTAAATCAATGTGGGAGGCATATGTTACCTTCATTGATATTGATAAGAGTTTGGGTATTAAGGGTTTTGTTCCTACATTCAAGAACATATCAATCGTTTCCACGATTATATCCCCAAAGATAGGTAAACTAAAGTCTTATTATAAACCTATGTATGGTAATACCAGACCTTGCTGGAAGAAAGAAACAAACATCAAGCCAACAGCAAATACCATCATCTTTTATCATGACAAAACTGTTCCATTGAATTCTGTTAACAATAGAATCATACAGCACCTGAGCAACATTAATGATGAATTGAGAAATGGTTTACATCTGTTGTCTTTCGATAATACAGCCCTTATGAATCAATGGCTTAATGATGAAAGATTTGGAGGGGCTAACATTATCAACTTAGCAGATGTTGCTTATGTCAATCCCAAGAAAGCAGTATCACACAAAGTAGTTAAGTCATCAGCATACATCTACACAGCAAGCGGATATCGTAATTACGCTAAATGGAAAGATACTACAATCAACTTGAATGGTGAAGGAGTGTATTTGCCAATCAAGCGTAACATCTGTGAACAGATATCTTTTGTATCTTTGGATATATTGATAGACAATATGCGAAGCCTTGGATTTAAAACACAAATCATTGGTGTTCGATATGACGAGGTTAAGAATCTAGGTTCTGGATGGATTAACTACTTTGATTATTGTCAACAAAAAGGTATCGAATACATCATTGAGCATGATTTACAAGATTCAATCAATAAACATTTTGCTTACACAGGAATTCCAAGCAATTGGGAGGCACTTAAGCGTAGAAAGATTGATTTTGGCGGTAAAGATATCGATTTATTCCTGTCAAATCTGAAATCAACACCATATTCGATTAGTAACTTGCTTAGAGTTGAAAGAGAAATACATAAACCTATTGTAACTCTCACTGATAGCAAATATGTTGACGAATATAACGCTATTAAGGACAAATATGACCTTATTCCAGCGTTTGATATGACTCATTTCAGTGTTTTGACTGATGAATTGCTCATTAAGTATATCAATATGGTGAATTAGGTTCCTCAATTCCATTCACCAGAACCCCTTCAGCTAGTCTGAGGGGGTTTTTTATATATGATCCTTCATAGGTTTGGCAAAGCCAAACCTATGAACAGCTGTATATAATTTATTTTCTTGCATACGCCCTACACCATGATATACTAGTTTATCAATGGAGGGACATATGACAGTTAACGGTAGTGCTTACAATCCTGACCCTATCAGTGGTTGGGTCAAGGTAATTGCGGATGGTAAAGATTATTTTATTTCCGCTACTGCTCCACAATTCCTTAAGGCGTTTGAAGCGTTTAAGGCAAAAGATTGGGATGCGTTTATTAGTATTGTTGACCCATCAGTCAAAATCAAATCCTTATTCGCTAAATATGAAACTGTAGAGGTCAAAAATGGCTCTCTGTATGTTGACGGTGATGTAGTTGACACTGTTGTATCTGAGCGATTGATTCAGATGCTTTCAAATGAGGTTGATGTTTTACCTGTATTGAAATTTGTCTATCGTCTTAGACTCAATCCATCATCCCGTGCTGTAAACGAATTGTACACATTCCTTGAGCATAAATGTTTGCCTCTCACTGAATCTGGTACATTCCTAGCATACAAGGCTGTTCGACCAAACTATCGTGATAAGCATTCAGGACAGTTTGATAATAGTGTTGGCAATGTGCTGGAAATGCAACGTAATAAAGTTGACGATGACAAATTACGTGGATGTTCATATGGTTTTCACGCAGGTACACTTGAGTATGCTTCTAACTTTGCTTGTGAAGGTGACAAGATTGTGCTTGTTGAAATCGACCCTGCTGATGTAGTGTCAATTCCAGTTGATTGTGAATTCCAAAAACTCCGAACTTGCCGATATAAGGTAGTGGAAGAATTCGAGCGTCCACTTACTGAACCATTATACCAGTCCCGCTTCCAAACTGAGAATGATGATGAGGTTGATGATTATTGGGGCGATGAATATCCGATTTGTTCTGATTGCCATGAAGAATCTTATGGTAATTGTTCAGACTGTGATTGTTGTGAAGATTGCTGTAATTGTCCACAAGATGATAAGCCTAAGACAGAAATTCAGCTAGAATTAAATCTTGATAATAAGATGACCTCGCATTGGGAAACTGAAAGATTTCAATACCTTGCGATGTTGTCTTGGTTGTATTGCCATCGACGACCAGCAGTTGGAAATGCCCTCAAAAGTTTCTACAAGGATGTTGATGACCATCATCTAATCAACCCTGAATTCTGTGTCCTGAAGAAATTTACATCAGATGAGGATGCTTATAAGATTTATGTAGAATTTACAAAATCATAAGTAATCTGATTTGTCAAGTAATCCCCCAGAAATATCTTGGGGGATTTTTTATATGTGCTTGGAATTAGGTTTAGCATTGCTAAACCTAACATATCAAAAGAATATAATTTCTTGACAGATATCTAGATATACTGTAATATATCTACATGGACATTACACAAAGAAAAAAACTGGACAAGTATTACACCAAACCAGAAATCGCTTCAGATGTTTGGGTCGATTTAAAGTCTTATTTAGATTCAATCAATAAATCAGATTATATTGTTGTAGAACCATCGGCTGGTGATGGTAAATTACTTGATGTTATTACTACAGATAAAATTGGTTTTGATTTAGTACCTGAACATGACAATATCATTCAGAACGATTTCATTCAAGGTGATGTTTCGTCTTATGTAACAAAAGAGATGGTGTTTTTTGGCAATCCTCCATTTGGTAAGAAAGGTGGATTAGCAATTGATTTCTTGAACAAAGCATTAGATTATGGCAAAGTTGTAGGATTCATCATTCCTAACCAATTCAAGAAATATTCAGTACAAAACAAAATCAACAAAAATGCCAAGTTAGTGTTTGAGAAAGATTTACCAGAAGACTCATTTTTGCTTGGTGATAAAGATTATAAAGTCAGATGCGTATTTCAAATCTGGTCATTAGAAGATTCAGATATCAATCTTCGTGTAGGAAAACCAATCACTGTTCATCCAGACTTTCAAATGTATCAATATAATGCTACCACTACCGCTGAAAAATACTTTGATTATGATTGGGATTTTTGTGTTCTAAGACAAGGATATGGTGATTTCAATACAATCTACACAAAAGCAGATATAAATCAATTATCACGCAAAAAACAATGGATTTTCTTTAAGGCTAATGATGAAACAATCCTTAATAAATTACTAAGCATAGATTTTGACAAACTCGCAAGTCTCAATACATCCACTAAAGGATTCGGGAAATACGATTTGATTAAGGAATACAACAGTTTATAATGGGAATCTATCAAATATTCAGCACCATCGACAAAGAAGATTTTAATCAAGGTATCATTGAAGGTAAAGACTTTGAAGATATTTTCGAGCGTAAATTAATCGAACATGGCTACTCTACTGTTGAACTTGTAATTGATAAAGAACTTAAGAAAGTTATATTATCAAGTGAAACAATAATCGAGAATAAAACAGATTTATTTGGATACATTAGAGAACCTTTTAATTCTCAATCATTTCCAGATTTCTTGATAATCGAAAAAACGAGAATGATTCCTATTGAACTTAAGACCTGTAAAGATGGTGATAAGCCTATGTGGAATAATTCGATACCTAAACAAAATGCTATCTATCTATTCATGGCTTATTCTTGTATTCCATCTAAAAGAGAAGTGTTGTTTTTCAAGGGTAGTGATGTTATTACCAAAGAAGCATCAGATGTATACAAAGAACGTTTAAGACAAGCACAAGAGCAAGCAAAATTTACTAGTGATGAATTGTCAAGCTTAGATAAATATAATCATGGATGGAATATTTATGTAAGAGCAAATTATCAACAAAGTAATCATGATTCTAACACTGTAACATCTTTTGTTCTTCATCCCAACAAAGAAGAAAATAAAAGAAAAGTGTTGGAATATCTAAACAATCTCTAAACTAAACCCCCTTGAAATACAGGGGGTTTTTTATGTTTTATGTATCTTAGGTTTTGAGATTCAAAACCTATAAAAAGGTTCATATAAATATATAAGAGAAAATTTAATCATCCTTTGTGTGGAGAAATAATATGCCTTTTATATATCAAGCAAGTGTGTTAACAGATATAGCTAATGAAGTGGGATTAGCGGAAAAAAATTTACAGGATCAATTAAATGTTTCTTTAGCTGGAAGTGGTTTGTCTTATTTGAAAATATCGAGAGACAGAGTAGCAGCTTGTATTGGAGACACAACAATTACGAGTACAGATTTTGATGCTTCTACATTATTAGCTCAAGTTTTTCGAACAAAAGAATCGGGTTTATCTTCTAGTTTGAATTCTATTTATTCGAGTCTTGTTTCTGGCCTAAACACATATTTCTCTTCTGTCACATCTAAGACAATGAGAAATTATTTTGATTCTAAAACACCAAGCACCACATTAGATTTTGTTGGCGGAGGTACAGCTTACACTACTGGATTAGCAGCATTTAGAAAATTATATTCAAGAACTGTTTCAGAAGAGCTTATTTATGCTGCTTACACATTAACTTCTGGAGGATCGGCTGCTTCAATCACTCCTACAGCTTATGGATGGAATAGTGATTTTACAAACAGCTTGATGGAACTTAGAATTGCTCATGCTGTTGGTACTGCTACAACATTTACTGTTACTGGTGTATTAACAACAGGATCTCCAACATCAATTTCTGTCACTGTTGGATCAGGTACATCAACTGCTAATATTGGAACTACGCAAAAATTCACTAGCATTACAGTGGTTGGTGTTCCAGCTTCTATTGGATCTACAACAGTACAAATCTGGACTAGATAATTTTTATATAGTTGGAGTTTTGATAGGACTTGATATCAAGTCCTATTTTTTTGCCTATATAAAAACTCAAAATAACTTACCAAATACTTAGATTTTACTTGACATACTACATGATACACCCTATACTATGTCTGTTGATGAGTAATCACAACAATCACTATCCCTAAAGGTGAAGACATGAACATCAAGTTTGAGTTTGAACAGTTTCTCGCATCGAAGGCTGAAGAGTTTGTTTCCAAGAAAGCAAACATGACCATAGCTGAATTCCGTGAGTTGAATGCGGTTCTCGATTCCTGTGGCATTGATTTCAACAACCTTCCCGCTCTTGTTGAACTCCCAAAGACTGTGAACATCAAGTCACTCAAGAGCAACATCACAACCCAAAAACTCACAGATTATATCTTTTCATCTTTGACCAATGGACAAATGGTCACTATGAAAGAACTCTATCAGTCAAGCGAAACTCACTTTGCTGATATCATCTCTGATGCTGATTATATCAGAACTTCCACTGGTATGTCAAAAATCAAGGCTCGTATCTATTCTCAAGTTCATGCTCTGATTAATAAAGGCAAACTTGCTTCATTCCGAAGCACTGATGGAAAAGTTTACTTTCATAGAGCAAGAAACTCCAAACAATCTACAGAACAGCAACTCAAAGCAACCTTGTAGTTGAGAAAACCCCTCCAGAAATATGGAGGGGATTTTTTATATATGATGTACGTTAGGTTTTTCTTTGAAAAACCTATATTTGAGATATACCAAAAATAATTCTTGACAACGCTCTATGGTTAGGGTATTATATTGGTGTGAGGAATTGGAGTTGAGAACCAAACTCATCCAGTAAGAGACCTAAACGGCGGGAACTAATTGCGTAGTTCGATAAAGGGTCGCAACCTTGGGGTGGTCAAAAAGCCACCAATCTCTTACTGAAACCTTGGAGATGATTGACGCAAACAATCTATCCAAGTTAATTAATTGACAGGTAGTAAGGTAGTTTATTTGGTAAAACAAGTGTCCCGGACACGACGATAGGTTGGTTCGTATCCACCCCTTGTTACTTGTCAAGACCAATGATTTGTGGTTGGGTATTATGCTCTGTTATCAGACAAGGATACCATCGGAGGCAGAGACCATCGAAAGAACTGCCCTTGTGTTCCGTACTGGTTAAACTCCAGCCAACCACAGATATGATATAATATTGCTATGCTCGGGTGATGGAATGGTAGACATGATTGACTTAAAATCAATTTCCGCAAGGAGTAGGGGTTCGAATCCCCTTCCGAGTATTTTGGGTTGGTAGCTCAGTGGAAGAGCAGTGCCCTTTTAAGGCATTGGTCGTGGGTTCAAATCCCACTCAACCCATATTCACTTGGTGTTTTTGTGGTGATTTCCCCAAGTGAATTAATCCCCTACATTTCACGCTTTGTAGGGGATTTTTTTTGATATCTCTTCAATAATATGATATAAAAGAGTATGGAAAACACAATCATCCCAACATACAAAATATCAATTACTTTTACATGGCATTATGCAGACGGTTCAAAACGCAAGATTCAAAAGGGAGGTTTCTTTTCTGAATCTGGCACACAAGATGAGGTAGTTGAAAAGTTCATTGAGACTTTCATACACAATTACACTCTTGGTATTTGTAAAGTAGAAGATTTTAAATTACATCGTTTCGACCGTATATTTACAATTGATGAGTGGGCAGAGAAATATAACCCAATCAAGAATCATCTTGACGAAAACACCTCATTTGATGGATGTGCTTTTGAGACATACGATGAAGAAGTTGAATTTGTCCAAGCTCAAAATCCTTACAACATCTGGACTATGGTAAATGCTGGAGATGAATCCTACATTGTTCCCGGATTCAGATGGGTTGACAGAGATTTGTATTTCATCACAGAAAAACCATTCACTGATGAAAACTTGCGAGAAGAATATTTAGTGATATAATTTTTTAGGAGGTGAAACATGGGACTTGATAATTATTGGATGAAGAGCAAAGAAGAACCCGGAATCATTGAAGGCGATTTTAAAATCTGTGGTGGAATGTTTTCTGAACATGGCAATGATTCTTTCAGAGGTAAGGTTTATAATCGCTTTATAGAAGATGTTACTGAAGTTTCTCTTTATGGCGACCTTGAAACAAATGAAATCCCAAATGAACTTGTCAAGAAAATGGCAGATGATTTGGAAGCAACAGAATGGCGTGATTCTTACATCGAAAACTATGACATCGAAGAGCAAGAGTTTAAAGACTTGGTCAGAATGTTCAGGCTTCATGCTGATGCTGGTCATTATTTGCTTGCTTCTTACTAAGGAGAATAATATGCCAAACGATACACTTAATTATTTATCTGACAAATCCGAACATGATTTGTTAGTGATTCTCGAAGGTTTTAAAATGCTCTTGGCTGATGCTGAACTGTTTGATTTACTAGCTGAGAAATTAGATTTATCTGATAATGTAATGTGTGAAATTCGTGATGATGTTGCGAAATTCATGGATGATGACGTATAATAATCTCATCAGGAAAGTTGGCAGAGTGGTCTAATGCGATTGTCTTGAAAACAATTGATGTCAAAAGCATCCGAGAGTTCGAATCTCTCACTTTCCTTTTTAAATCACTATGACTAAACAACAAGCAGAAGCAATTAAAAATAGGATAGAGTATATGAATAGACATTATGCTCCTATCAAATTTACATTTAAAATGCATCCAAGTGAACGTCGTTATGATGAGGATAATTGGTTCGTTTCCATAGTTTACAATTACACCGAAAATGAATGGATGGCTCTTTTTGGATTGTGTCATAGTTATCATGATGTAATGGATAAATTGTCTGGTGTGGAATGGGGTTTTGAAGCAGTACAAGCATACCAAGAAGAACATGGCAATTTAAAGTTTTCTCAATCTGAATAGCCTTGGGGTAGTGTTCATGTCAAAACAGATTGAGATCAAACCTTCCTGAAATATGGAAGGTTTTTTTATATCTTGGATATTAGGTTTTTAGGCTAAAAACCTAGTAAAATTGACACATATAATATTCATGATATAATTTTGTATTGGAGGTTTGTAATGAAGCGAATTTACCTGTTTTTTCTACATCTTTTCAACCCTAAGCCACATCATGAATTTGATGGTTATGACATTTGACAAACCCAGGATTGATGATATACTTAATGTGTTCGAGATGACTTCAGCATCAAGAACAAAACCAGAATGTGGTGATTCTGGAAAAATGTGAGAAGGATGTTAATCTCCTTT
>VFQT010003113.1_pt1 | contig 15669 bp, 14 predicted proteins | sample 3512381 | NCBI WGS metagenome assembly VFQT01 (sample SAMN10412376, study PRJNA504923) | tailings metagenome | isolation source: Relicate 2 Philex TSF3 active mining site | place: Philippines: Tuba, Benguet | collected 2017-08-29 | reverse complement strand
GACCTCGGCTATCACTGTCTCTACCCCAATTACTTTGCCATAACGCAACAAATGTGTCCCATTGCGCAAAGCCACGGACATGGAATCCTCGAGTGATAGCCAAATACCCCCTTTGACCTGCTCTTTGACAAGCGCTAACTCTTCGGCCGTAATGCCGCTATGACGGACCGTGCGCAGTACTTGCATGACTGCCTGCATGGTCTCATCAATGGTATCGGCATCCACACTACCACTTACCACCCACTTACCAGCAGTGGCGTATTCACGATGATACGAACCAATCATGTAGGCCAACGCCCGTTCTTCGCGGATTTCTTGAAACAACCGCGATGTCGAATTACCACCCACAATAGCATCAAACACCATCATGGCGCGTTTATCGGGGTCATACATGCCCAACGCCGGCATTGCCACACAAAAATGTACCTGTTCGCTCTCAATCGTGTGCACCTGTACCGCCGGGCCACGGCGTGGGGGCTGTAGGGCCACCATCATGGGGACGGGTGTATTGGGCAGGCTGGCAAAGGCGTGTGTCACCGCTGCCAATACCGCATCGACATCCACATGCCCAGCAATCGAAATCACGGTATTGGCGCGCGTATAACTCTGCCGCCAGAATTCAATCAGCGCCTCACGTGTGAACGACTGCACAGCCTCTGCATCACCGGCAATATCGCGCCCGAGCGGCTGTTGGCCCCACACCGCCTCATCAGACAACAGGTGTACCAAATCGTCGGGTGTATCGGCAGTCTGGCTGATTTCTTCGATGATGACCCGCCGCTCTTTTTCGACATCACCAGCACTACACAACGACTCTTGGAGCATTGCAGCAAGTACGTCAATGGCCCGTTGCACATGCACATGCGCTACTTTGACCGAATACACGGTATTTTCGACACTGGTATAGGCATCAATTGCCCCACCCACACCTTCGATGTGTTCAACTAAATCTTTTGAGGTAGGCCAACGTGGCGTCCCTTTGAACAACAAATGCTCGACAAAATGTGCCATGCCGCGCTGCTGATGCTGTTCATGAGCAGAGCCCACCCCCACACAACAGCACACCGACACCGAATACGTATGTGGCATGGGCTCAATGATTACACGCAAGCCATTGATTTCAGTCATCACCGCGGATTGATGTGACATAGCACGCTTTCTTGATTGCATAAATACACTCTGGTGTATTGTGCCATAGTTCGTTCAGCATCTGCTCATCCTCAGGGCATATCACCAACATACACTCCAAAAACTTGTGGTAATATAGCGTTTGACAAAGACATCTCTAGATGGAGTCATAGATGAAAAAAGTTTGGTACGCCGTAGCGATTCTGGTATTCGCCTACCCGTTCTTGGCCGTCGGGTATAAACTGATTATCGAAGAAAGCTTCACAACCTGGGGCTTATACTTCTTGATTCTCGCAGGCCTGGTCACAGGCATTGTGCTCGCCCTGCGGAGCAAGCCCGTAGATACCAAGCCCAGCAAGCCGGCTTGGGAAGAAGCCCTCAATCAGCGGCAATAATTTCGCACCATAGCACAGCACCGGCGCCCAAGCGTCGGTGCTGTTTTTTAGCCCTATGTATCACCCATTCCTCCGTATACGACCCAATGCAACCCCCGAAGAAGTGCAGACCCAGCTCAATCAACGCAGTGTCATCATCGATGGCATTGGAGTGGGCATTGTCACCGGTATTGCCACATTTCTGGCCGTATTCTTGGCGCGCCTCGGCGCCTCACCATTACTGGTAGGGCTGCTGACCTCAATGCCAGCGTTCACGGGCCTGCTCTTGGCAATTCCCGTGGGGCGCATGCTCGAACGTCAAACCAACTTGGTACCGTGGTACTCACGATCACGCGTGTGGGTCCAAGCGACCTACGCGATCACCGGCGTATTGCCGTTCGTACTGCCAGTCGAGTATTTGCCCATCGCCATCATCGCCATTTGGGCAGTAGCCACCATCCCCCAGACCATTGTCAACATCACCTTCACGATTGTTATGGGGGCAGTAGCTGGCCCCAAACACCGCCAACAACTCATGAGTTGGCGCTGGTCCACACTCGGAGCCGCTTCGGCAGTCTCTGTGGCAGGGGCCGGTTGGTTGCTCGATCAGTTCATCTTCCCGCTCAACTACCAAATCGTGTTTGTAGCGTCGTTTGTGGGTGGCATGCTCAGTTTTTTGTTTTCGTCACGCATCACCATCCCTCCCAATCAATCACAGAGTGAACACAAACCTGGTGCCTTGGCCATCTTGCAAGACAGCGTGGCCATGTTCCGCGAGGTACCGGCGTTCGGACGTTTTGTGGCAGCCACCTTCGTCTTCAACTGTGGCTTTTGGATGGGAATGCCGCTCTTCCCACTCTATTGGGTACGTGTCGTACAAGCCAATGACTTGTCCATTGGACTCATCAATACGGTCAACAGCGGTGTATTACTCGTAGCCTATTTTGTCTGGGCTCGTGTTACCCAACAACGTGGCAATCTACCGGTCATGTTTATTTCGACCATCGCTCTCGCACTCTACCCTCTCTTGACCGGGCTCACCACGTCGATTTCGCTCATCATCATAATTGCCGCATTCGCCGGCTTTTTGGGGTCAGGCAAAGATTTAGTCTTTTTCGACATTGGCCTGAGTACCATGCCCAAAGACCGCATTCCCTCGTTTGTGGCCCTGCAACAACTGGCCGGCTACGTAGCCACGCTGTCGATGCCCCTGCTAGGCACCTGGATCGCCAACACCTTCGACTACCACATCGCCTTGTTCGTGGTCGCAGGCCTACGCATAGCAGGCATCATCCTGCTCTACCTCCTCAAAGTCGGTCAAACGCCAGCCGAACCTACTGCGGTCAACGCCTAATTACCACAAAAAAACCACCCCCGAGACTATGGTCTCGGGGGTGCCTGTGTACGACGTTTATTCAGCAGCAACAATCGTGTTCTTCAACACGCCGATACGCTCGATTTCGGCCTCGACCACATCACCGGGCTTCATGTATTCGGGTGGTGTGCGCCCCATGCCGACACCGGCCGGGGTACCCGTACACACAATCTGACCGGCTTCGATAGTCGTCCCGAGTGTCAAATACTCGATGCTGGTGGGGATGTCGAAAATCAAATCCCCCGTGTGCGAGTTCTGACGTTCTTCGCCATTGAGGCGCAACTTGATGGCCAATCCGGCAGGATCGGTAATCTCGTCAGCAGTCACAATACACGGTCCCATTGGGCACGAATTATCCAGGCTTTTGCCCTTGAAGAACTGCTGGTGCCGATTTTGCAGGTCACGTGCCGAAATGTCGTTGATGATGGTATAGCCAAAGACATAGTTCATGGCATCGGCTTTAGCCACATTTTTGGCAGACTTGCCAAAAATATACGCCAACTCTACTTCGTAGTCGAGTTCTTTGGTGACATTGGCATCAAGTGGCACCGTATCACCCTCACCACACACGCTGTTGAGCGCTTTGGTGAAAAACACCGGGAACTCAGGGAGTTTGGGTTCGCGGCCACGGGCACGGTCGGATTCGATGGCATGGGCCACATAATTCATCCCCAGACACATCACATTTTGCTTGGGGCGGGGAATCGGTGCCAACAACCGGACCGCATCACGATCCACCACTTGTGCTGCAGCTGCCAACGCGGCCTGAGCTTGTGCCAACGCTTCTGCACCACCGTCGATCAATGCCAACATGGACGACGCCACACCATCCAACACCACAATCTCGCGGTCGTCGGCACGCAATGCACCAATATGCACGCTGCCGTCTTGGGATTCAAATGTTACCAGTCGCACAGTGTTCTCCTTTGCCTCATCGCAGGGTAACACTATCCTACCATAACTCTGACGTCCGTCAGCACGACGCTACCAAATCACCGCAGCAGTCGGGTGCCACTCCCAAATCCCAGCCAATAACGCCGCCGTTGCCTGCATCTGATTCAACCGCAGCGCTCTGCGATGCCCCAATACCCACTTGGCGGCTGCACTCAACCACTCCATGCCAAATTGCACCAGCAACCCCCACCGTACGCCCTCAGCCACACTTCGGCCATAGGCCAGCCATGCGTCGCGCAAACGGCTCTGAAAAAACCAAATCCGGCGTTGAGTGGGAATCTGCTGGCTACTCTGCCCCTCGTAGTGCGTCACCACAGCATCAGCACAGTACACCACCGCACCCCGTTTGCCAGCACACAAACGCCGTTGCCATTCCACTTCTTCGGAATACAAGGCGAACTGCTCGTCGAACACCCCATGTAGCTGGATCGCCGCCGTACGCACGACCAATACCGCCCCGACCAACCAATCTACGCGGCAATCCTGATTCGTATCAGCATCATGCATTTGGAATGCACGCACCCACGGATTGCGCGGCCAACGTTGAGCAAAAGGCGTGCTCTCACACAGATACGTCATTGGCGTCGGGAAACGACGCAACGAAGATTGCCACGAACCGTCACCATAACGCAGTTGCGGTCCACACACTACCACATCCGTATGCGCCAGCATATAAGCACTCAAGTGCGCTAGCGCCCCAGCATGCACCACCGTGTCCGGGTTCAAACATCCAATCAACGCTGCTGGGTCATGGGCCAGCAGATAACGCAGGCCAATATTATTGCCACCAGCAAATCCGTGATTGACTGTCTCGGCAAAACAGATGACATCCGGGAATTCAGCACGGACCATGGCTGCGCTCCCATCGTGCGATCCGTTGTCCACCACCACAATGCGCCGCACGCACGGGTCTTGCACGATGTGTGTCAAACAGGCCCGCAACAAATCGCACGTGTTCCACGACACAATCACGACATCTAGTACTGCGGTTATCATGATGGCGCCCCCTGTACCGGCTGTCGCTCGAGTTCGGCCAACCAGCGGAAACTCTGCAAAGCAAACCAAGCCATGACCAGCGCCAGCACCAAACCTACCCACCCATCACGCCACCCAGCATGTCGCACATACCGATAGCTGAACTCACGGGCCGGTGCACCGATGTAGTTGCGCCAACGCACTCTACGCCCCTGCGCATACATGGTTGCCGCTTCACGGCGCGCATAGGCGGCTTGTTTGCGCCATAATTCATCAAACGCCACAATGTTGAGGTGCAACAAATGCCCTGCCAGTGTGCCCGTCGTACCAGGCACCCGGGCCACCTCGTGTACCTCGATGTGCTCGTCGTAGACGGCGGCATCACGCCGTAGCAACCGCAATTGCAAATCAGGGTACCAGCCTCCACCACGCAACACACGCCCAAAAAACACGTTGTGACGCGGTATCCACCACCCATCGTGCACTGCCACATCAGTGGTCAACGCCAATGCGTGCAATTCTGCCAACAAATCAGCTTCAACGCGTTCATCGGCGTCCAAGAACAATACCCACGGCTGTTGGGCCCGACGTAATGCGAGATTGCGCTGGGCAGGGAACCCCAACCACTGTTCTCCATACACCGTTGCTCCACAATCGCGAGCAATCTGCTCGGTGGCATCGCTACTACGTCGATCAACCAACACCACAACTTCAGCTACGTGGTCTTTCACACTGAGGATGGCATCACGGATGTAGGCAGCTTCGTCTTTGGCAATAATAGCCACGCTTATTGGCAATACGCTCATTTCACAATACTCCGGTAGACGTCCCGCTGTTCAGCATATTGCTCAGCACTCACTTCACCACGCCGAAACGACCACCACGCTAGCCAACGCCAGCGCCACACGCCCAATCGCAACCACAACCGGTGCCAACGTTGTTCGTCTGCACTTGCCCACCGCTGCCAGTACAAGGCCCGACTCTGCCAGATCGCCCGAAAACTGGCGGCCCGAAACTGCTGCGACGAAGCACCACCAATGTGCATCACCACCGCGCGCGGGTCTTGCCAGATCGCCCAACCAGCCTGACGCACCTGCCGGCACCAATCGACTTCTTCGACGTACATGTGATACATTTCGTCGAGCATGCCTACTGACTCAAGCACACTGCGCCGCGTCAGCATGCAGGCCCCAAGTGGATGATCGATGGCAAATGGCAGCACTCCCGAGACTTCTTGTGGATAGCGACCATGCCACCACGAATCAAAAAAACGTCCAGGCATCACTTGGCCCGGAGGAAACACATCAAGCAATGTCATCAGTGGGGTGGGGAAACGAAACGCAGCTCGTTGCAACGAGCCATCGGGATTTTCGAGGCGTGGCGATACCACACCCACACGCGGATGCAGCTCCAAAAACGCATGCAACTGCTCGATGGCCATGGCATGCACCTCGGTGTCCGGATTCAGCATCAGCACATATTCCATGGCGGGGTACTGTGTGAGCAAATACTGCATGCCCATATTGGTGCCCTTGGCAAACCCCAGGTTATCACTGCGTGCAATGACGTGCACTTCGGGGAATTCACGGTGCATCATCGCCACGCTGTCGTCGCGCGACGCATTATCGACCACTACCACCTGCAACGGGATAGTGACCAACCGCAACGATTGCAAACAATTCCGCAATATGTCACAGGTATTGTACGAAACAATGGCCACGCCAATCATGCTTGCGCTCTCCCTACCAACAAAAAAACCACCTGTGCCCACAAAAATCATACCACTGTCATGAAGTTTTCCTCCATGGCAGTGGTATCATAACAACATCATTGCACTGTACATGACACAGTCATGACAATCCCCAATTGTGGATAATGTGGATAACTTTACTTGTGCTGTGCCCAGAACACGGTGTCATCGTGCACTGCGTCATCATCTTCGGTCTCTGACAGCATGATGGGGCCTTGGTGGTTGAGCCATGCAATCAGTTCGTCGATACTGAACCAACCGACCGCATACCGCTGAGCATCGATGGGGTTCAGCCAAAAACGAATTTCACCGTCCATCCACTGCCAGCGCTCGAGTGAGTGCCACGTGTAGCCGTGATCGGTCAGAGCCTGACGCGTTTCTTCAAACAACAATAACAACTCGTCAAGACGCATCGACGGAGTACGTCGAATCTGCAAAATACGACGATTCACATCATCGCGGAGCGCAACAAGTTGGGGGTAGTCGAGGTGCGAAATGTCGATGCTGGGCATGGTTCACTCCCTTCATCGCATGAAATAAAAATGACCCTTCAGAACCTTGGCGATTCAGAAGGGTCGCATGGAGGCGACGACCGGATTCGAACCGGTGAATGGAAGTTTTGCAGACTTCTGCCTTACCACTTGGCCACGTCGCCCTATCTACTGATTATGTTAGCATATCCACATGATGATGTCAAAGATATCATTGGCCAATACGACGGCTCGTCCAATATCGACATCACGTATAATAGGCATCAACCTACCGCATAGGCATGTTGTCTGTACCATGTGCGGGAATTGCGCATCTATCCAATGCGCACATGTGAGGCAAGTATGGCAACTGATTGCCAGTACATACGCGCGCTAGCCCAAGAGCGCCATCCCCCCCAGTCACTCCAGGCACGAATTATCGCGGCGCATCTGACACAGTGTGCCGAGTGCCGTCTTGCCCTGGGCTCACAAGCCAATACCCTTCTCCAAAACCTGCTGTCGCCTCCTGCAGCATCCACACGTGACACGTTGCTGGTGCGGTTGCTCAGACAACGCCGCTCGCACCGTCCCCGCATCGCACACTGGCGCTGGCCTCACTACCTGATTGCCTGCACACTGGCGGCCTGTATTGGGTTTCTCGTCGCTGACGTCATCTCAGCAATATGGGCCACCCAGCGCATCTACGATAATCTCGGCACAATCAGTGTAGTAGCTACTACACCGACTCTCATCCCCAACACTGCCACTGCTGAGCCAACCCCAGAGCCACCCACTCCCACACCAGCCACGTTTACCCTACAGCCGATGACCATCCTCTTGCTGGGGTCTGATCGTCGTCCCCAAGAACAAGCCACCTCACGCACCGATGCCATCATGTTGATGCGTATTGACCCACAACAACAGCGGGTGTCGTTGCTCTCGTTGCCACGTGACCTCGTCGTCAACATTCCGGGCTATGGGTGGTCACGCATCAACGCTGCCCACGTCTATGGTGATATCTACCCAGCACTCGGTGGTGGCTTACAACTTGCCACCCAAACCGTCAGTCAGGTCATCGGCATGCCCATCGACTATACCGTCGTCATTGACTTCGCAGGCTTCATCGACGTAATAAACACCCTCGATGGCGTGCCCGTCAATGTGACCCAACCCCTCTACGATGATCGCTTCCCAACCATGGATTACCAGTACACGACGGTGTCGTTCACGGTGGGTGAAAACACCATGGATGGGCTGACCGCATTGACCTACAGCAGAATTCGTCATCCTGACAGTGATTTTGCCCGCATGCAACGCCAACAATACGTCATTACCGGCATTGCCAAACGACTACAAAGTGGTGATTTTTTGCAGACGCTCGAAACCACAGCCGACCTCACCGATGCCCTTGTGCCCCACGCACGCACTACACTCCCACGTGACACCATCATTCAACTCGCGTGGATGATGCGCACCATGCCACTCACAAATATTTCGTATCATGTATTCAGTGATGTGTATTACGGGAGCGGCGAAGATCGCTATGCCATGTACCCCAATGCCGGCGCCATTCCTCGTATTGTCCAAGAATGGTTAGGTCAATCATGATTCGTCACCTCCGCTTACATGTGATAGGCGTGTTCGTAACCCTGGCACTGGTGGGCGTTGTCATGCTCGATAATGCGTGGCACCGTGGCATTACCACGACCCCCACTGCAGACCCCATCCCTGCCGCCGAAACCGCCTTCCTGGGTGTCAATTTGTTCAACATCCAGTACGAACCCGACCCAGCCGTGGTCGAACGCTCATTTGCTGAAGCACAACGCCTCGGCGCCCGCTACGCACGTATTCAAATGCCCTGGGAAGATGTCGAAATTCACGGACGTGGCGACTTCGAAGACCGCCGCAACCCGGAACACATCCGCAATGCGTGGGAAAAGTACGATGCCATTGTCGCCATGGCGGCGCGCTACGACATCCAACTCATCGTGCGCATCGACCGCCCACCGCTGTGGGCCCGTGCCACGAGTGCGGCGACGCCCAAATTCCAAGCGGGCCTGCAAGAAAACGGCGATTCAACCGGCCCGCCCGATGATTATCAGGACTACGCCAATTTTGTGGCGGCCGTGGCGGCACGCTACCCGCAGGTCACCTACATCCAGATTTGGAACGAACCCAACCTGGCCTATGAATGGAACTGGGAATTCCCCGATCCAGAAGCCTTCACACGCCTGCTGACCATGGCCAGCACAGCTGCTCGCCAAGCCAATCCCAATGTGCAAATCCTGTTCCCAAGTCTCTCACCGACGGATGGTAAAGAGCCGCGCATCGCCCCTATGAGCGAATTAGACTTCTTGGCACGCTGCTATGCTGCCGGTGCACGCGATGCCTTTGACATCATGTCAGCCCAAGCCTATGGTCTCGGCCAACCACCCGACGAACACCGCTATGTGCGCTTACGCTGGAATCCTCTACGGCCGTGGGCCGAGCTCGACCGCCCCATTGACTCACGTATCGACGTGTCACGCATCGTCATGCTCCGTGAAGTCATGCAGGCTGCCGGCGATGAAGAAACCGCCGTGTGGATTAGCGAATTCGGCTACAATAGTGCCCCCGACAGCATCCCAGCCGAACGCCGCTTTGTGTGGGGCCCTCCCGTCACCGAAGTCGAAAAAGGGGATTATGTGGTCGGCCAAATGGAACGCGCGCGCACCGAATGGCCATGGATTGGTGTCATGAATCTGTGGATGCTGCGCTGGGGTGGTCCACCGGCCGACCCCGCCAATCCGACCCCCTATTTTGCGGTGCTCGCACCAGATTTCACTCCGTACCCAGGCTTTGCGACCATCCAACAGGCGACCAGCACTCCTTTGATGGGGGCCGGTGCCCACCTGTGGAGCCACCCAGCTGTGCGCACAAATGCCGATGGCACGACAATGTTGCGTGTACACGGCACTCAAATTGCATTGCGTGGGGCCCAAGGTGCTGTCACCGTGACCGTCGATCAACAGTCCCCCGTCACCGTCACTTTGACTGGTGACGATGATGTCGTGGTTTCGGGCCTCAGCGACGCAGTCCACACCGTCACCATCAGCGGCCTTACCACACCACCCACAGCAGTACTCGTTTGGCGCCAGCAACCATGGCGATTCGTTTTTGCACTACTACCAATCATCGGTGTCGTCGGGTTATCCATCATTCTTTACCGCCTCTGGGCGCCCTCATCTACCACAGAATCGAGAATCACATCATGATGCAAACCCACTTCAGTGCCACTCGCGTTGTCAGTGGACTGCAGGCACACACCACGCTGGCTCACGAAGCCAAATCCCTGGGGATGCGCCGGATTTTGGTACTCATTGACCCCTTCATCGCAACAACCACTCAGGGGCAATCGCTGATTGCGCAACTCAACGACACGGAATTTTTTGTGTCGGTATCGACAGCCGTCGAACCTGACCCATCAGAGCCCACCATCGTCGAGCTTGCACGCCAGGCGCAACACGACGGCATCGACGGCATTATCGCCGTAGGTGGTGGGAGTGCCATTGACAGTGCAAAATCAATTGGCCTGCTTGTCAAAAAAAACACACTGGCACTCGCTGATTTTTACTTCGGTGGTGCACAAACCCCTGATGCCATGTTGCCACTCATCGCTATTCCCACGACCGCCGGCACAGGATCCGAGGTCACATTTGTAGCCATCGTCACCGACCCTGCCACTCAACGCAAGCTCCTCATCCGCCATCCTGCACTCGCCCCAAATGTGGCCATCGTCGACGCCACCATGAGCGCCTCGATGCCGGCGACGCTGACCATGGCAACCGGCATGGATGCCCTTTCACATGCCCTCGAAGCGTTGACATCGACCATGTCCTCACCGATTTCAGATGCCCTAGCATTGCGTGCCATCCCCGATATCATCACACACTTGCCCCATGCCCTCAAAGATGGCAGTAATCTCATGGTGCGCCAACGCCTCGCCGACGCTGCCACTATGGCCGGATACGCCTTCCTCAGCGGGCGTGTCCACCTCGGGCACGCCGTTGGTCATGCGCTGGGTGGAGCGTTTCATTTGCCGCATGGTCCGGCCTGCATGGTGCTCATGCCTGGCATCATGCAACTCGTAACACCTCACCGCCCACAGGCGCTACAACACATTGCCGACTGCTTTGCAGTGAGCATTGCCGATGTACCGACTGCACTTGCCACCTTGATGGCTGATTGTGGCATGCCACGTCTGCACACACTCGTGGGTTCTCACACCAGTGACGTAGAGCACATCATTGATATCATTCAGGGTGAATCACGGTTGATTGGGCTATCGCCAATAACGCCTTCACGCGACGATTGGCGCACCATGATTGCAGCGGGGTGGTGATCATGTGGCAACGTGCACAACACTCCATCCAGCAGTACCCTTGGCAGTGGGCACTCGGCGCACTAGCCCTCATTCAAATGGGGTGGGGACCGCTCAAGGTGATTGGTTGCGGCATCATGGCGTTGGTCGCCTGGCAACAGCGTAGCATCCCCACCTTGTTGGTCATAGCAACAGCTCCGCTATACCTCATCCCTGTGGCAATTAGCGAAACCGGAGCCATCCCCCTCCACGAAATCGTGCTGTTGATTGTGTTCCCGTTTTGGATTGTACCGGCGTGGCAGACCCGTCGGCAACTCTGGCGCACCTCGGATTGGTGGATCGTCTTGCTCGTGCTGAGCGCCGCCATCAGCCTACTCTGGGTACTCCCCGAGGGGCGAGGCGAGGCTCTGCGCACCTTGCGCTGGATGATTGTCGAGCCAATCGTGTGGTTGATCATGTTGCGAATTGCTCGCATTCAACACACGATTACTCCGGCACAACTGACGCGCACCCTGCTGGTGACCGGTGGGAGTGTGGCATTCATCGGGGCGTTGCAATTTTTCGGTGTCGACCTCGCGCCACTACTTGGCTCCAAACGAGCCTTCAGCGACAACGTCGTCACCACCGGCAACATCAGGCGCGTGGCTTCGGTCTACGGTCACGCCAACAACTTGGGGTTGCTGCTCGATCGAGTCTGGCCATGGGCCGTGGCTGCGCTGGCCATGACACACTGGCGCTCACGCTGGCACTGGGGGCTGGTCATTTGTGTGGCAAGCGGTATTTTGGTGAGTTTTTCACGCGGGGCGTGGTTGGCCACTGCCATCGCCAGCGTCTTGGTGGGCAGCGTGCTCTTCGGCGACATCCTGCGCAAGCACCGGGTATGGGTTATCACCGCCGTGGTGACCGGACTCGCCCTTGTTGCCGTGCTAGCCCTAGCTAGTCGCGGGAGTTCGTCGGGCAGCATTGATGCGCGCGTGTTGTTGTGGCAAGAAAGCATCACCTGGATCCAGGCCCGCCCTTGGGGGCTTGGATTGGGGCAGTTTTACTTTTATCACAATCCCGAATACGGCTATAGTATCATCGACCCGCAACTCATCGGCACCAGCGAGCAATACGCTGCGCATCCGCATAATTTCGTGCTCGATGCCTGGCTCAACCTGGGCCCCATCGGTGTCATCGCCTTGCTGGCCATCGTCGGCACCACCCTGTGGCGCGGGTTCCGTGGTCGTTGGCAATTATCGGTACCCTTGCTTGCGGCCATCACGATGTTGACCACGCTCATTCACGGCACCATCGATCAATTTTTCTTTGTAAATGACCTCGTCTATTTCTTTTGGGCACTGGTTTGGCTAAGTCAAGTTGACACAACCCAATCCACATCGTTATAATGAACACTGCGTAGGACGGCAGATACGAGCCAAACCCCGCCAGGGCCGAGAGGCAGCAACGGTAGGCACGTTCCTCTGGGTGTCCTGCGCGCTTTTTTTATGCGGTGGCGATGTACCACTCAATGGCAGCCCGCCCCAGCACACAAATATCTTCGGCAATGCTTTCATCGGCCAACGCTTGCCAATCAACCCAGCGTGCCCCATGCGTTTCACGGGCTGACGGCATGAGTTGACCACCCATCACACGCGCAAAATAAATCAAATCAATATGCTGGTGGTCAGTGGTGATGTCTTCAAGCAGCATACAATATGGTTGTGGTAACACGAGCACATGCCCCAACGTGGTGGTAGCCGTATGCAACTGCACGACCAGCCCTGTTTCTTCGAGCACTTCACGCACCGCCGCATCGTGGGGCAGTTCGTTGGCGTCGATATGACCGCCAGGCGGTAGCCACATCTGCAATTTGCGATGAAACAACAACAGGGTTTTGGCATGGTCTACCACAAACGTCGTCGCCGTGAAATCTCGGGTAACAATCATATATTTGGTGCAACCTTTCATTGCATTGCATCGTCCACCCATGGTAGCATATGAGTGACTGATTGACGAACCAGTCAATCCGATAGCGTAGCACACCATCATATGTGTTGCGTTTGATGATCTCATGCGCAGACGCAAGGAGTGCCAAACAGTGGCAGAACCAACACCGGATCTCATCCAACGCGCCCAAATGGGCGACCAGCGGGCCTTCGAAGAGTTGGTAATTGGTCAAAAGCAATATGTATTCAGTGTTGCAATGACCGTGTTACACAATCCCGAAGATGCGCTCGATCTCTCTCAAGAAGTGTTTGTTCGCCTGTTTCGCTCCATCAAACAATACAACGGCGATAGCCGGTTTACGACCTGGCTTTATCGCATGATTATCAACTTGGGCCGCGATGAATTGCGCCGACGTACTCGTCAGGTGCCTGAAATTGCCCCGCATGTGGGTGATGACGCCAATGACACGCTTGATCCCGTTTCGCTCATCGTCGATGACGAAACCCTGGTCAACCCGCAACAGGCTCTCGAACATTCCGAACGCCGAGCCATGTTGTTGCAGGCGCTAGCACAACTCGAAGACCAGTATCGGGACACATTGACGTTGTTTTATTTACACGACCAAAAGTACACCGATATCGCCGAGATGTTGGATATCCCATTGAATACGGTCAAGAGCCACATTCGTCGTGGCAAAGAACGCTTGACCGAAATATTGAAAGCCGATTTTTTTGATCCAATGGACTAGGGGGCCCGTCATGATGCGCTGCGACGACATCCGTACCGACATTGCAGTGGGTGATACCGACACACCCGAAGTACAACTCCATCTTGAGCAATGCGCTGAATGCCAGGCATATGCCCGTTTACACCAGCGTATTGATGCTCAGCTGATACATATGCTACGCCATGAGCCCCCCCCAGAACTCACCCTCGAACTTCTCGCCATCGCCCGTGACCATGCTCGCCCCGCCCAACGTGTGTCTCGTTGGTACGACAAAGTGATGATTGCCGTTATCGCACTCGTGGCCGTAATGACATCGGTCTTTGTGGCTGCCGAGCTCATCGTGTACTTCCAAGGACCGTACGGGTTCGGGAGCTATGCATCAGACATTATCGAGTTCCCCACCACACTGATGGCCTGGCTCACCCAGACAGTACCCATGCTGTCGACCGTCGTCCTCACCGTCGACGCCATTCGCACACAGCTCGTCGTGATTTTGTTAGTGGTACTTGGTGGCTTGGCCTACACCAACCAGCGTGCCAAACGCCGCCAACTCTAGCCCTACGGGCTACGCCGTTGCCAGTTAGCATGCGCATGCATGGCATCTCGATTGGCCGGATACAGTGACATATACAACGCAAAGAGCTCATCATAGCGCTCTTTGCGTTCTTTATTGGGCGCAACCATGTCCACAATCGGGTTCCAATCAACCGTAGCATCCACCCACCCGATGGCTTGGGCTGCCAGCCGTGCATCACCGTACGCAGCCCCAATAGTTTCACGCGGGATGCCCTGAGTCACCCCAGTCACATCCGAAACAATCTGCGTCCACAGTGACGCTTTGGTACCACCACCCACCGCCACAAATCGCCGATCAGCAGGCATCTGCAGAGCCGCCAACATGTGGCGCACCGCAAATGCTGTACCCTCGAGGATGGCACGATAAATGTGGGCACGACCATGCTGAAGCGTCAGGCCGCTGATGAGCCCTCGTGCATCGGGGTCGAAAATGGGTGTACGCTCGCCGGCAAAATACGGCAGCACCAGCAGACTATCACTGCCCGCAGCAATGCGAGCTGCTTCGGCGACGAGTTGATCGTACGGCACTGCCACTAGGTCGTGCCACCATTGTGCCACGGCACCAGATGTGGCCAACCCGGCCGCCAACGTAAAACTCCCCGGCAACACGCCACGTGTGCCCCACGCAGCAGGATGCACACGTAGCTCGTCGAGGACTTCGACCACAAAAAACGTGGTGCCATACATCAACATGACGTCACCGGGGTGTTGCACACCGACGCTCCAGGCTTCACTCCACGCATCAATGGTGCCACACAGCACCGGTAATCCCACTGGCAAGCCAGTCTGGGCGGCGGCATCAGCATGAATCCGCCCCACAATGTCGCCAGGCCACGCCAGACGTGGCATACGCAGACCGGGCGCGATATCGGCACACCAATCCTCAATCCAATCAGCCTTGCGGATATCGTAGAGTGGCCAACACTGACTGGCCGAATGATGGTCAAGCACATACTCGCCGGTCAGGCGATGGACAATCCACGAATTAGCCATGTGTAGCATACGCATGCGCTGCCCTACATCAGGCTCATGTTGCCGCAACCAAGCAATT
>VFQT010003112.1_pt1 | contig 15676 bp, 1 predicted proteins | sample 3512381 | NCBI WGS metagenome assembly VFQT01 (sample SAMN10412376, study PRJNA504923) | tailings metagenome | isolation source: Relicate 2 Philex TSF3 active mining site | place: Philippines: Tuba, Benguet | collected 2017-08-29 | reverse complement strand
AACAACTGACAACAATACGCCACGCATTTTCGACAGCGTCCTCGCCCTTTTCGTGCAAAAAAAGTCACGACACAGCACCGCACCTGGAGTGGCGTGGGAGTGCGATTGGCGCAGCGGGGATGTGTGGCAAAACGCGGGCAATACGCTGACGCATAGAAACGAATCGATGCGTACATTCGGGTGAGCCATGATGCGTCAGCGTACTGGGGGGTCAGGGATACGGGTATGCTGTCGAGGTGATTGTAGGTGGTAGCGGCGATGGCTCAGCCGTCAGCGTGGCTGCCACATGCGTAGCTGCCACACGCGTGGCACTAGCCGCTGCTCGTTCGGTTGCGGTAGCAGCGATGTTTGTGGCGGCTTGGCTCTGATACGTGGCGGTCAGGGTTTGAGCGCGCCAGGTAGGGCTCAACTTGGCGAGCATCGTGCGGGTCATCAGCAATGGTGTGCGGGTGCGCGTTGGAGTTGTTGGTCCGCGGGTATTGGAGGCTGTGGCTGTCGCTGATGCAGTGAATGTGGCAGTGCCAGCAGCGATGAGCGTACGATTCACGGTAACGGTACGTGTAGGAGTAAGCGTGGGCGTATTCGTGCGGACAACGGCAATATTTGGTGTCATGGTTGCAGGCAGGCGTGTTTTACTGGGGCCACGCCGCGGCGTATTAGTAGATAATCGCACAGCGGTAAACGTGGGTGTGCGCGTACCCGTACGATTCGGGGTGATTGCCAATGTGGCGATGGGCACGGGTGGGTTAGTCGTATTGTAGATGAATCGGATGACTGCTGGCGGCACCTCAGCATTGTAGACCATCACATCATCAACGAGGCCTTTTAAACCACGGACGTTGGTAATATTTTGGTTCATACGACCCACATACAGTACACCCAATCCGGCATAATCTGTGGTCACCACACTATCAATCAACACACCATCAACATACAGTGTCAAGACATCATTTGTTCGATTGTAAGAACACGCATAGTGATGCCATTCGTTGTCTGTGGTCATCATCGATTTGAGCACTGTGTAATTAATTTGGCAAAAAGCTTGTTGATCAGCATAGATTCCCATCACAAACATGCTTTCGCTAGTCCCCTGAGACAACACCACTTCATTGGTGGTATCACTGGTATTACGCTTCGCCCAATACGCCAACGTAAAGCCCTTACCCAACTTCACCGTAGGATGATTGAGCTGGAGTTGATCTACGCCAGTGAGGAGTAGGGCTTCCTGATTATGGGTATCGTTGATTGTCTCTGGACAGGGAATATTGGGTACGCACAACAACACGGACCGATTTGGCGAGATACCCGGGAAGACCACGTCATCGAACGAGACTGTTTCGATGCGATTTTGGGTAGGAAGTTGTGCATACGATTGTAACTCTGTGGCGGTCAGTACACGATCATGCATGACGAAGTTATCCAGAGAGCCTACTAGGCCTGCCATATTATCGTAGCGCTCGCCAAACATGATGGCTGATGAGGGAATATTCACTGCACTCATGACCATGTCTTGGGCGATGAGGCGTCCATCACGGTATAGCTGTCGAATGCGAGTAGTTTGATTGAATGTACAGGCATAGTGATGCCAATTACTGTCATTAAACCATTCCACACTGCGCAAATCATCTCCAAAAAAACTACAATAGGCGCGGTTTTCTTGATCAATACCCATCGTCAGGTACTGGCGAATTTTAGCCACAGCGCCCATGCTAAACACAACGTCTTCGACATCACGCTGATCACGACGGAGCCAATAACTGACTGTGAATGATTTATTACCCAACGCAATGGGGGCATTCCCAATGATTTCATCGGTACGGCTGGCACGGAACTGAGCGGCACGATTGAGCATTCCATTGGGATCACTGACCGGGCAATCATACGGATTCGGGCATCGATACCGAGCAACTACCCCATCATATTCGAGGCGTGATTCTGCGCCATCCATGGGGAACCACCCCGACATATTTGCCAACGATTCATTATTCATGACGCGGGCAGTCGTAGTTGGAAACACGAGAGCAGTTTGCGAGGGAATCCGCGTACGCGTAGCGCTTGCCCCCACAATTGGGGCACCATTTGTGATAACCGCCAATTTCCCACCACCGGCTACTACAGCGGCGGCGTTTTTGTTGGTCGAAATGGTTGTCAGTTGGGTAGCAGTATTAGCCGGGGTATCACCCCAGGCCACCACGGTATTGTCGTTACGCAGGGCGATACTCATCTGATCGCTCGCCGCAATACCGACGACATTGTACATGGCTTCATAGGGGATATCAGCCTGACCAACATCGCTGAGTTCTGCACCCCAGGCCACCAACGTCCCATCTTGCTGGAGGGCCAGGATGTGTTGATTCCCCGCAGCGATTTCGCTCACTGCACTGCTAAAACTAGGTACTGACAACAGCCCTTCGTCGTTGGTGGGGGCTGCAACAAACACGGTACCATCATTGAGCAGTATCACGGCAAATGTGGGTCCTGCCGCAATATGTTTGACCGAGGCGAGGGTATCAAGTGCAAAAAGATTTGACCATACTTTCCCATCAATTCCTTGGATGAGCATATGGTCGCCAGCGAGCGACACATCGGCCACGTGGGTCAAAAAGCGAGCGGGAACGACAGGGGCGGCATTTCCCCATACCACCAACGAATAATCACGTTTGATGACCGCCCCCATCTGATTACCAAGGGCGATGTGTTGGACATTCGTTTGGGCATTGGCTGGCAGTGATTGGGGGGTGATTTGTGTTGACTGATTGAGGGTCACGTTCCCATTACTCCGTACAATGCCAATCACATCACTCGTCATGGCCATGGTATTGATATCGCTGCCAGTGACTGCCGGAATGGTATTGAGATTCCATGCGGTGACGCCACCCACAGCTATGAGTGGCCTACTTGTCGGCGCTACTGGCATGTGTGCCATGGGCACACGTGATGCAGTAGCTGTCGTCGTTGGCACATTTGAAACTTCCCGAGAAAGTGCGACGCTGAAATTACTCCCACCAGTAACAAAATATGGTGACACCAACGAATCGGGCACCACGAGTTGGTCATCGGCATCTAAGCCCCAGGCACGCACTACGCCTGCCTTCGTAATGCCCAATACATGATAATTCCCCACACCAATGCGGCGAAACGATTCTGCGGGCACATCATCTTGATCGAACAATGCAGTTCCAATCACGGCAATCTGGCCATCCCTTTGCAACACGACGGTGTTGTCGTACATGGCCCAGACATCGACTGCGCGCATTTCGGCAGGGATATCGATTTGGCCGTAGAGATTACGCCCCCAGGCGACCATGCTCCCATCACGGATGAGCGCCACATTATGATTGGCGGCTGTGGTGATTTTCACCACGTTGCTAATCTGGGGAATATTGAGTTGATTGAACGTATTGTTCCCAACTCCGATGATGGACCCATCGCGGAGCAATGCCAGCGAATGACGGGAACCGGCAGTCACTTGGACCACATTCGTCCAGGTAGCGACTCCAGTAATTTGGCTGCCCTTGTTGTCACCCCAGGCCAGCACTGTGCCATTGGCGCGCAATGCCAGCGTATGATTGGCACCAGCTGCCAGCATGACGACACGAAGCGGGCTGGTCTGATCGCGCGCTATCAGTAATTCGGCGGGTACTTTGGTCTGATTCATGGAGTTATCGCCCCACGCCACGATGCGTCCATCGCTACGGAGTGCGACCACATGATCGACACCTGCCACCACCTGAATAATGGATGTAGTCGCAGACACGGGCACAGTACGAATCAACTCTGGGCCGCCCCAGACACTGAGCTGGCCAGGAGGATTCATCTGAGTAGGCACTTGGAGCATCAACGGAGCAGGAGTAGGTGACGTATCACTGATTGAAGCGCTTTCAACGATGCTGAGTGCGACTCCAGCCGAATGATTGGGGTGCATGCCCAGGGATTGAACGCGATCTGGAATGGTGGAAGGTATGCTGTAGCCACTTCGAGCCATGGCCAGCACTTGGCCAGTACGACGCACAATGGCAATCCCCCAACGGGCAACTTCAACGGAACGAATGGCACTGGCGTTGGGCATCAACAGGCAGGTGCAACCGCTCGTCGCACTGCTGATAACCGTCATTGACGCATCAGGAGTGACGGTCGCGATGTCACCCCATATCAACACTTGGCCATCTGTTTTCAATGCGGCAAACACGCCACCACTCGCAAAAATACGCACCACGTTGGTTTGTACGCTGACAGGAATAGTCAAATCACTGCCCCAGGCATACACGTTGCCGGTATTGGTGAGCGCTAACGACGTATCATTGCCTGCTGCCACAGCAACTATGGTCTTGCCAATCAAATCCGCGGGAAGCGAGCGTTGCCGTGCCAGTCCTCCGGCAACAACCACGGTGCCGTTTTGGCGCAACATCACGGTATGCCGGCTACCGGTAGCGATTTGCACTACATCAGTGGGCAGTGTGACGGTAGGTGAGAGCACCAGTGATGCACTTTGCCCCCACATGGCGACACTGCCATTACTCCGCAGTGCCACGCTATGGGTGATGCCCACACTCACACTTACCACAGACCCCAAATTGGTAGGAATCGTCAGTTCACCACGCAAATTTTTACCCCAACCGACAATTCGACCATCGTTGCGCACCGCCAACGCGTGATGATCACCCACGGCAATTTGAACCACATTCTGCATGGCGGAGGCTGGCACATTCGTCAGTTTGGCAGTCGCCACACCCCACGGTACGGCCTGGCCGTTCAGCTTTGAAGGAGCCATGCGTTGTGGCACAGGCATGCTTTGGGCAGGATTACTCGTCGCATGACTTACACCCAAAAAATAGACATGGACACACAGGACAACTGTGCACATGGCAAGCAGTGCGTATTTTTTCATAGGAACATTCTCCCAAAACAAGCTGAGCAGACAGCGCTAATAATCATGGGATGCATCCGCATTAGTTCCATTGCAAATACGATGCAAATATCTGGTAGTACTGTCGATTGGTGGTAAAAGTGCCGGTATAGGTATTACTACCTGCGCTATTGGTCACTGTGATGCGATATCGATAGCGCCGCCCCTTCAGCAAGCCTTGCATGGTAATACTCTTGGGAATTGTGGTCAGGGTGGCGTTGGATTCGCTACTCTGAACGACAAATGGATCGCCGTATAGCGCCACGATATGCGTCGAATTCAGCGCCAATGTCATCGCACAACAGGGAGGGCTCATCGTGTGTTGGCCCCACACAATCACCTGACCTGATTCGGTAATAGCAGCGCTCGAGTTCGCATTGGCAACGATGTGTACCACATTGGTGGCCGAGATTGGCACAGTGGTTTGACCCATGGCGTTATCACCCCAGGCCACAACTGTGCCATCGAGTTTGAGCGCCAAGGTGTGGTTTGCGCCCACAGCAATCTGGGCCACTTGCGTTGTAGCAGACACTGGCACTGTCGTCTGACCAAGATCATTGGCGCCCCAAGCGACCACAGTGCCATTTTGCACCAAGGCCACACTGAACTCATTACCGGCACCGATTTGCATCGCGCCAACGAGTGCCGTCGCGGGGATGGTGATTTGACCGGCATCATTATCACCCCAGCCGTACAGTCCCCCTCTTTGCAACAACGCCAAATTATGACCACGCCCAGCGGCAATAGCGGTAGCCAGCCCTGGCAGTGTCACGGTGAGTGATTCTGTTTCTGTGATACCGCTGCTGGCACGATATTCATGGACGATGCCCGCATTATTGAGACTGAGTAAGCGTTGGGTCGTGGTAATCTGTTTACCCATTGCAATCTGCACCACATTCCCGACGGGATTGGTAATTGTCAATGCATTGGTGTTCGAGAGTGGCCAGGTATAGAGATCACCCTGATTGCTGAGCACTGCAGCCAACATGCCGTCGATTTCTACTTGTCGTAGCACGCCACTTGTGGCGGCTGCAGGCACCGCAGACTCGAGTGTGGCATCATTGGTGCCATCTGCTTGGACAACTTGCACACTGGTACTCACTGTGGAAGCAGAACGATCACCATCGAGCATGACTTTCGTGGTAAGACTCGTGATATCGGCACCCGTATCGACTGCGAAATTTAATGTCACTGTGTCGTCATTCACACGCGTTGGGATAGTAATATCCTTGACGACAGGAGCAACAATGGTGCCAATGGTAAATGCATATGTAGCGCTATTCCATTTATTGCCCAGTGCATCAGCAACCACAAATTGCACGCTGTACGTGCCAGCCCTGAGATTGAGTGGTCGGTACTGCATCTGCCATGTCCGACTCACGCTATCGACTGGCACCGTGATTGACTCCACCAGCCCAGAAGCACTGTAGATGTTGGCTGTCAGGGGTTGGGGAGTTGCTTCATCGGCGACCAGACCACTAAACAGGGTATATGTGTTGCCAGGTAACAGTTCGTTTACGGCTTGTATGACTGTTGTGGTAGGTGCCACCGTGTCAATATTGAGCGACACGAGCAGTGGCTGGGTGGCGTTCTTGGCACCGTCGATGGCCAAGACACGCAGATTGCGGCGGACCCCCTTCAGATTGGCGGTATCGGGCAACACATATGACCACTGGATGGGCTCATTCATGGCATCCGTCAGTGATGTGAATTCCAGTTTTGCAAGTGTAATTGCACCTTGGTCAGCATTCGTATTGCGATCACAGGCCAATACATTCCATTCACCGTTGATGGGTTCACCGGCAAACAAAGACAAGAGGCCATCGGGTCTCATCACACTAGCCGTGCCCGTCAAGGTGGTCGTACCGGAGATGATAGCAGTCGTTGCTGCGGCTGCATCGTCAAACCGCACCACCAAATTCGTGGCACTGTTGCGCACATTGGTATTCCATAGCGGCACTTTGGTCCCTGACGGCGAACGTAGCCAAAGGTCCACGTCGTTGACGGCATTATGCGATATGACTGTTTCCACACTCATACTGTTGATTCGTTGGTTAGCGCCATTCGAGACGACAATCGGGTAGGCGGTATAATCATCAACATTCTGTGAGGCACACGGCTGTACGGTGATTGGCAGAGTATCAGTGACCGTGGTGCTATATGTGTTTGTCGCCTGGGGCAGTTTCATCTGCTCGGCAACTTCACATCCACCTACTTGGTCATCACACACGACCACATTGACAAGATTGTTGGTATCGCTGACCAATCCACTAATCGTAATGTTACTTCCCCCGACCGAGCCACTCACAATGGCATTTTGGGTTGCCGTACTCAGTGCCAGGCTCGGTTTGGAGCGATCGACTGTGGCCACATACCATGTACTCCATGTACTCATCTGGCCGTAGCTATCACTGGCGCGCATGCGGTACGACATGCTATTGGCGGTTGTGGGCACCACAATTGGGCAACTCCAACGGAGGGTGCGGGTCGTCATACAATTTACGATGCGACTTGGTGCGACCTGATTGACACGGTATTCCATAGTCAATGCAGACACGCCTGTTTCTTCGCGCACACTGCCGTTGATTATCACCGTTCCGGTGCCAATGGTGGTCTGTACATCGGGCACGATGCTACTCGGTGGATTTGCATCGACACGTACTGCCGCATTCAACCATTCCACCGTCCGTGACGGTATCGCATTAGTTGTAACTGTTTCATCGGTCAACCGTACTTCTATTTTGGCGATATCGTTGGTAAGAATCTGATCGCTCGTCGTCGCTTGCGCTTTATCGGTATCAATGCGGGCGGTCAACACCACACGTTTCGTCGTATTGGGTGGAATCGGAGCGATACGGATGATTTGGTAATCACGCAGGTTGGCCAGATTGAGCGATGTCGTGTAGCTATAATTGCCACTTGCAATGATTCCTTCTTGTGCGAATGCGTTGGTAGGACTCGTCAACCAGACGCCACCGTACGTCTGCACAATACCGTAGAGTGGTTTGGTGGTACGCTGACTGGGGTTTTGCACTTGCAGTGTATAGGTGACTACAGACCCTGTGCCCACGTAGGGAACTTGGTTACTCGCCAATGAATTCGCAAATCCCTCCAGCAATGAGGTCCCCGCACTATTCCTATTTGCAAGTTGTGCTACTGCCACACACCATGCTTCATTGGGGAGTGCGTCACACAAATCTTCTGTGGCATTGATTGCTTCAGCGATGGCATCGGGATCGGTATTGGCGAAATTATCGGCAATGGTATTCCGTGACACGCCATTTGGGGTACTCGTCAAGGTGGCGATAATTTGGGTCGTATCAGGGTTCATGGCGGTGGTACGTGGGCACATGTTGTCAACAAGTGCCGGCCATCCATACGCATTAATCAACGGAGTTAGCGTGATTTTTTGGGTGGGTTGCCCGAGCACTGTCGGATTCGTGGTGGGGAAGGTCGCCCACGGCAACAGTTGTCCCTCACGAGTAGCCATAGCAACCATGCCGAATTTTTGACTGCGGTCATATGCAATATTGGCAAACGGGACTCTGATGTCGGTATGCTCGATCCCATTTTCGATTGAGAAAACGTACTCGGGAGGCGTACGTGTAGATTCCCACACGGTACCATTCCAGCGTAGCACTTCGGCCACTTGTGCATCCTGGATGTAGATCAAATAATCGAAGCCTTCAAGGGTGCTACTGCGGATTCCTTGTTGTGCGTTGAGCAAATCCTGTTGCAGAGCATTGATTGATTTTGGCAGCGACATCGTACTACTACCCACACCGCGTGCAGCCGCATTGGCAGGCAACGTTACAAAGGCTGTGCCCGCCACCATGCTCTGTTCCAATGATGTCACAAACTGATTTGGGCGATAAGCGGATACGGTACCACCAGGGATTGTGTCAAGATAGACGAACAAATCGCCATCGACATTCCAATCGGCACCTTGCCAATTGACCCGCAATGCTTGACTGTCCCAGGTCGTCGCAAAGCGTTGAATGCCCTGTGCGGAACCGGCACGACTGTCGCTCCCCAGCGTGGCACATGCATTGTTGAGCCAGCCACGATAGATGCTTGAACCATCATTGGGAATCGACGTGTAATCGGGAGTCACTGCACTATCGACATATACGGTGGGCAGCTTGGTCACGACCTCGTTTTCGAGGGCATCACGCAAGCGTATCCCCGTGGTTACCCGGCTACCTTCAAAGGTGAGATATGGAGGTGTAAACGTGTCAGCTGCTGCTATCGTACCGGTCAATTCCAGCGTTTGGGCTACTGTTTCGACGGTATACTCGAGTTGTTGCAAGACGACCGGAGATTGATCTTTGATTTGCTTCCACGAGGCATTCAAATTCAGTGGCTCTACACGCGTGACCACTGCTCCATCACTCAACCGCCGCATCTTCCCATTTACCATGGCATTCATTTGACCACCAACGAGTTCGGGAGGCGCAGAATCAACCTGCACCACCACATCGCGGGTCGTCACACGGCGGGCAATATCAGTCGCAGTAATGCGCAAGGGAATGGAGGGCGAGGTAATTGTTGCCATCGGCACAAACACTTTGGCCGTCATGACCCCACCATCAGAGCTCTGCGAGAACGCCAGTACCGAGTCATCGTTCCGATTGATGACCTTGAGATTGGGCAGGATGTTATCGTCGGTAATGACCACGTTAATCGACACATAGCCGTCAACAGCCTTATTCATGCCGACTACTGTATCAATGAGTTGGATACGTGGTGATTGTAAATCGACCGTGTACGTGTAGGTAGCCGAGGTGGTCACAGTACCAACACTATCAGTCATCACACTTCGCAGTGTATGTACGCCCGCCGTCATGACCACTGGGAACTGCGTTTCTATTGAATCAATTGTTGTATCACTCGGCGCGTTCCACGGATTGCCGACATTCTCGTCATCGACCTGCATTGTCAGCAGGTTCACTCCCTGAGGTGACTGGGCTCTCACACTCAACAATTGATTGGTTGTGGTGTAGACAGCCGCCTGATTGAGCACAACAATGGCAGACTGGACCGGTTCACTCTCCATCAGGCGTGCTGTGCCCCGCGTAGTGGCATTCTGTGTTGCACAATTTTGGGCACGGTCACAGGCTCGCACGGCCAAACGGCGATCACTAATTTGATAGCCATATAGTGTTGATGTCGTCGCCTGATTGGTCAACAACAACACATTGTTATTGATTGCCGCAATACTACGAGCGCCAGGACCACTCCACAACGTGTCACCACGGAGCGTGGCAGTCAGGCCAGTCGTGCTGACAATCGAGATGCGATTATTATTGGTGTTTTCACTATCGGTGCTCAGCACGAGCACATCACCGCCCACATAGGGCACGATTGATTTCATACGATATGAGCGAAAATCAGCATCATTTGTGGGAGTCGCATGCACATAGGCGAGGCGTTCGGTCAACGTCGTAGTCAACGTCGCCGTGCCCGACACCACATCGGTAATCACTGGGATGACACGTAGCGTATTGGGTGATGTCACATCATCTGCGGAGCTAAAGGGTTCATCATCATCAATAATGAGCGCGTCATAGTTATTCATGTAGACCTGGTTGACGTACCCGTCGGTCATATATCGGCTCGACGGAGTAATTTCGCCCGTGCCATTCACGTTGTATATGCCAACTCCCAGTTCACCTTGGGCCAACAACAACACATCGTAGCTGGCTGCCATAGCATAGGTCATTTGTTCGAGCAGCAAACTGGTAACCAGTGTTGGTTGATCGGGATTCGTCACTTTGATACTCAGAATGCGTTGTGTGTCATCACTGAGCAAGACCACCACATTATCGTCAGTATGAACACCATCCGCGAATACGGTGGTTATGGCCATGTGCTGGATGGTTGTGTTGACATCTAGCTCCAACGTAACACTTCCACGCACACTGAGTTGCGCAGCATTATTCGGAATGTCATAAATGGTCAACACTGCCCGACGCGTTGGCGTTGCCACGGTACTCAACACATAAAGTCGGTTTGCGGCTTGATTTACCTGCAATCGACTGACGGTTCCCGACACAGGCACTGTTTGTTGAATCATCGCGATTGGATTTTGCACGTCGACGATGAGGACAGTATTATTGCCACCCACATAGCCATAGCGACTACCGTAGTCAACGGTATCGGTGCGGGCGATTATCTGGGAGGTTTGGCGGCTAAAATCTGGCAGTGGTCCCAACTCACAGCCACCATTGAGCGTGGTTGTTTCGGCAATAGTCCCATCAAAGGCACTGGCGTTGGTGCGATACCACAGTGATTGAGGCGCATGTTCGGTATAGCGGAAGCGACCACCACACGGGGTTTGGATCTGTGCCACATCCAAGTTGCGGTCAACAACCTGCACTGAATAGCTATAGGTGCCAGTATCACCAACCAGGGATTCTTCGGCAGTAATCCGTGGAGCTGCGGTGTCGATGCGCCCACTCCAGAGCTGATGCTCACCAATTGAGATACGGCTATTGTCTTGATTATCGGTGGCCATACTCTGAATGGCCGCGTTCACTTCAAGTCCACTTTGTAACGGTTGTTGCCAGTCAAAACCATCAACACGAGGCGTCAACGTGCTGTCATGCCATCCCATGGCCATCAGCTGAGAAATATCGCTTTGGCTCAATGCACGACGATACACACGCATATCATCGACCGTACCGGTATACCCCGTACCGACGACAAACACTGGGGACTGGAGCACCTCTACTTCGGCAATTGCCAACGCCTGATTGGCACCGATTTTTTGGATGCGCACATATCGTCCGGTCACGTTCGGTGGCAATACGATATTGAGCTGTCCATTCACGACTCCGGAATGACGATAGGTCCATGTCGAATTCACAATGGCTGCATTCAGTGATGGATCGGTCGTGCTATAGGGCGTATCAGCGACCATCACATAAAAATCACTTAATTCATCACGACAACAATCGGTGCGACCATAAATACGAATCGCATCAATGAGCGGTTGCGTGCTTGCACCTACATCGACCTGCCACCACGGACTATTTTCGACAGCGGTCTTGCTGATACTATTCGAGGTTGAATTCTGCCAGATGCCCGTGGTATTGCCATCAATTGCTTTAGCGGCATCACCGTTCGCGACAGTGCTAGACTGGGTAGCAATGCCGCCAACGACACGGTTTTTGCTGAGGCTCGCAGGGAGCGCGGTCGTCCCAACAGGCGACGTAGCCACTTGTACCCCATTGACATACATGCTTGCAATCACTCCATCGGAGCTCACCACAAGATGGTACGTATCTGCGCTGGGGACAGCTGGTGATTGGAGCGTCATCCCGGCCATCTGGAGCGTCGGTTTCCCACCAACCAATTGCAGCGTGTAGAGATACCCATTGGCCACACCACGCATGATGGAACCAGTGCTGCTTTGCGGTTGCAACCATGTCGACAGCGACCACGCATCGCTACCGCGGGCAAACGTCATCCCCAAACTATCGCGGCTAATCATGCGATCATTGCCGTCGAAGTACATGGCGCTATCACCCACAATGCCGGGCACCATGAGCAACTGGCTATCAAGGCTTACTGGCATGGAGTCAAGGCGGAACGGCGAATTATCGGTGGTCAGACGATTCGCCATCATGGTGCTGTCATCAAAGTCGTGGTGCAACACGGTACTATAGCCGTATGCAAATTGACTCAACTCTGTGGCTGACAACAGCGAATCAAAGACGGCCACATCATCCACGAGTACCCCTTGAGCTGCCATATCATCGCCTACCGACCCAATCACCAGCTCGGCATTCTGCCAATGCCCCACCAACGAAGCAAACGCAAATTGGGTGCCATCAAGGTAGCCCCGGAGCACCGAATTCGTCGCATCGTCGACCAGAGTCAGCGCAAGCGTATGCCAATCGTCATCAGCGATCCCGCTACTAGGGAGCTGTATGATATCTTCACCAACCTGCACCATGACCGTAATCTGCCGATTCTCCTGATTGATCATCACGGTCATGCTCAACGGGCCTGTTGCTGACGGCAAAGACACAATTCGCCCAGATTGCACATCACTAGGAACTTTAAACCGCAATGCCACAGTCGTAGCCGTGCCTGCATCCGTCGACACGGCGTAGTTGAGATTGACACCGTCGCTGGGTTGGCTCAACGCAATGGCATTGGTGGAGAAGCCGAAATCAAATGGTGGGCAGGTCACATTTGCACTTGTCGCATCACCACGACACAACTCACTTTTGACCCCATTCATGGCATCAATGATGGGCAATATATTTTGATTCATGGGCGCGAAATACACGGCTTTCGTACCCAACGTATCGGGAGCACTGAAACTATCGTCCATCACCTCTAAGCGTAATGAATGCGTCTTGGTGCCACTCCCCAGCGCTAACGCCTTGCCCATCAAATCAGCAGGAGTCAACGGTACCGAACTAATAATGATATCGTCTAGGTATCCACGGAAATAATCTTCATAATTACTCGATCCGATAGCCGAGCTCACCGCTCCTAGCACGACGTCGTTGCCACTCGGTGGCACAACGGTGGGTTTCTTCATGATGCTAGTCAGCGTCACCATGGACGATAATTGTTGACCATACGACAAGGTCATTTTATTGCCCACTTCGTTGTAAATGACGAAGTACCAGGTGTTGGCATTCAATATACCGGTGGAGCGGACCGTGTCTTTACCACGATATCCAGTCACACGGAATCCTGCCCCTGAACGCTCTGCCAACAAGCGCAGCCGAGGATTTTTCGAAGCACCGACACTCAACATGGTGCCCGTATTGCTAATTTTCACCAACATGGCGACACTAAACGTATCAGTAATCGCGCTCGCCGCATTGCGAATCGTCAACAGTTGTTGGGGGCCATCGATGTTGAAGCGGGCTATACGCCATGTCGGGTTATTGGTATCATTGGCCGTTGTTGGGCAACTACGACAATCCGTGGTATAGCGGCTATTGGCACGATTATCGAATTCACGTGCTCCATCAGGGGCTTCGAAATCGAGACGGACTCGCAACGACCGTTGCAAGGCGGCTCGACCATCGTAGTAATCGGACACACGCCCTTGAATATCCTGTTGACCAATCAAAAAGAGGTTCTTGGCATCTGGAGATGGCGCTACCAACAAATCGTTCGGCGCCGTACTATCGACTTCAATGGGGTTGTTGGCACCAGCCAGTACTTGTTCGGCACTCACGTTACCCACGTTGTCTGTGGTAATCGCACTCACCATATAAAATCCAGTTGGGTTGACAAATGGCAAATCGAAGGTAGCCTGCCAAGTCCCATTGACCAATTCGGCAGTCACCGGGGCAGGCACAATGTCACGTGCACCCATATCGCGCACAATGACCATCACATTCTTGACACCGCTCCCACGTACATCGTTGACATTGGCCAAATCAGGGTCATTGACATCGACTGTAAGAGTAAGCAGTTGTTTGTTGGTGGCCAATGGATGCACCGTGGTATACGTACCACTATTGCGCACGAGTGAGGCGACCGGTGCCGTGGTGTCGACCAAGACGGTCGATTGCGTTGTACCGCGATTTTCAACGGCATCATAGGCATCTGCGCGCAACGTATAGCGCCCCTCGACATTCGCTGTGCCCGACTGCCTGACTTCGAAGGTTGGACAAAAAGCCGAATTACCGATGGCGTCTTCACAGGCTGGCGCCTGCACACTCGTCTGGGCACCACTCGCTGGCACGGTGGTAAATATGAGGCGTTGCACATACGAGCCATCATCGCTGGTGCGAATACTAAACTGTGTGGGGATGCGTGACACATAGGCGGGATTCATGATGGTCACACGCGGACTATCTGCGTCAACCGTCATGTTGGCAATCACGCGTTTGCTCATCGCTCCAGAAAACTGCGACCGGGCCAGGCGATACACCTTGGTGGCACTCAATGCGGCAGGCGTAAACGTGACATCATCGATCCCACCCTTGTAGGGCTCAGCAATTTGTAATGGGCCCATGTCCGATCGGATGCCGCCACCCACCGTGAGTCGGTGAGTGCTATCTCCGGTCAAGGCAGCGATTGGTGTGCTCTCGTTGATGTCGAGATTTCCATTTTGGAAGTAGCGAAAACCGTCAGCCCCAAAACTAAACGACAGCTGATTCCACGCCGGCGACAATGGTGATGTCCCCACGTAGACCGCTGCTCCCAGCTTGATTTCTACATTGCCGTTATTGATGAGCCGGACGCTCATGACCCGATTGCCACTGCTGTCGCTGTAGGCCATGATGGTCTGAGGGGTTTTGGTGGGGGCGTCAGGGCGAATCATCATCTGCACAGTACCACCCGTAGCAATCTCACCGAGCAACGTGTGACCGTTTTCGACCTGCAACAACGTGGTGACACCATTAAAATTACTGGCCAATCCGGCCATACCAACAGCCCCCGATGCCGGGCATTCCACATTAGCGATGCCGATTTGCTCGCAGCGCGCCGCATAATTGGCACGATTTAGCCCCCAACGCGCAGGCACATTATCGGGCAGGATGGAGCTATCCACCGTAGCGGTCTTGGTCACATCACTACTGACGGTGATTTGTGTGCTCTGGAGCGCATCTTCAAAGCGCAGATTCCACGATGGAGCCTGATTCATGATGCCCTGGACACTGACTGCACTCGTCAATCCCTGTGGCAAGATCGTCACCTCATCGAGGTCACCCACATACCCCTGACCAATCACCAGCGCCGCATTATTGCTGACCACTGCAGTCGCACTTGACACCCGCGAAACTGGTG
>VFQT010003111.1_pt1 | contig 15678 bp, 11 predicted proteins | sample 3512381 | NCBI WGS metagenome assembly VFQT01 (sample SAMN10412376, study PRJNA504923) | tailings metagenome | isolation source: Relicate 2 Philex TSF3 active mining site | place: Philippines: Tuba, Benguet | collected 2017-08-29 | reverse complement strand
TCATGCCGCCACGCCCTTGCACATGCCCCGTGCTCCAGATGCCGTTGCCCATGTGAGCGTAGGTGTTGTAGCGAATACCAGCAGCGGCCAAATTACGGATGAACTGTTGGAATTCAGCGATTTTTTCGTCGCGGCCAGGCAGATTGAGCGTCATTTCTGAAGAATTATGCACACCGAGATTGGTGATGCGGTAGATTTTGAGGCCGTAGTTGGCGAAGCGTTTGACGAGTGCCTTGTAGAAGTCAGCCGTGTGTTGTTCGGGCTTGTTGATGCCCACCATGGCCCACTCGACACCGAGCTGTGTATAAAACTGCAAATCTTCATCACTGGCTTCGGCATGCGTTTGGATGGCGAGTTGGATACCGGGGGTGCTGGCAGCGTAGCCAGGCACGGCGCGCAACGAGTACGTGTCTGTGCTCATAACATCATCTCCACATTGAGCGTGCATCACCTCTTGTGAGGCGAAGGCACTCCGAATCGATTACACAGCAAAGCAAAAAACGGCACTTTCATCCTACCATACTTTGCAGGCTGTCTGACAGGTGGAATTGTAAGTGTTGATATAGCGGATCATGATTGTGTGAAAAAGACGATTAAATAACACCAATCCCCCCGTTCGGCATTGCCGAACGGGGGGATTGCATACCGATACGATCTAGCTTTCGACGGCTTCGAGTTCGATATCAATGGTGATTTCTTCGCCGACCAAGATGCCGCCCGTCTCGAGGGCCACGTTCCAGGTCAAGCCGAAGTCGGTGCGATTGATGGTCGTGCTAGCATTGAAGCCGGCGCTGGTGGTGCCCCAGGGGCTCTTGGCCTTGCCGACGAAGGTGGCGTCAAGCACCACAGGCTTGGTGACACCCTTGATGGTGAGGTCGCCGTGGATCTTGCCCGTGTTGGCACCAGTGACTTCGATGGCCGTGCTGGTGAAGGTGATGTGAGGGTAGGTAGCGGCATCGAAGAAGTCGGGTGACTTGAGGTGCTCGTCGCGCTTTTCGTCGCGCGTGTTGATGCTGGCCACATCGATGTTGACGGTGACCGCTGACGCGCTGGGATTGGCTTCGTCGATAGCAATTGTGCCGCTGAATGTGCTGAATTGACCGCGCACATGCGAAATCATCATATGTCGGACACGGAAAAGAATTTCTGAGTGACTCGTATCAATGTTCCACGCCATGATAGGTGCTCCTTGTAAGTGATGTTGTCTTGTCGTCTGTTGACGACATTGGTAGTATATGTGCTTGCTCTCAACAAAAACGTGAACACAGTGTGAACACACATCCTATGCTACACTGACAAGGTAAAGGAAAAGGTGTGTACATGCGAAATCCTCACAAAGCACTGATGATTCTGGTGTTTGTCAGCTGTATGATATGGTTGGAATTACCACTCCGTCACCCAGTACAAGCCCAACAGCCAGTGTTGACACCGACTCCTGATGTGGCAGTTGCCTCGGCTGCTGATACACTCCTCACCGCAGGCTCCCCGACCGACACGATCCCCGTCATCATCCGCATGCAGACCAAGTTCGTTGTTTCACCACTGCAATCACGTCTCGAATCGCGACGCATTCGCTCAGCATATGCCATCGCCCAAGACGAATTTGTGGCGCGCCAACAGGATGTACTGCTCCAGGTGTCTGGACGTACCACGTTGATTCCAATGATTTTTGCGGTCATCGAACGACAACATGTCGCTACACTACGTAACGATCCAGCGGTAGTGAGCATCGAACTTGATGAGCCAGCGCTACCAAGCATGTACGAAACTGTCGATATCATCAACTCCCGCACCGCCAACGCCAGTGGCTACGATGGCACCGGTACATCAGTGGCGATTTTGGACACCGGGGTGCTCAAAAATCATATGTTTTTGGATGGTCAGGTCGTTGACGAGGCCTGCTTTGGTGCGAGTTACGATTTTGGTGGGTATACTGCCGAACCAGCCTGCCCTGGTGGAGCCACCTCGTCATATGTCACCGGTAGTGGTGAACCTTGTGATTTATCGATTAGCGGTTGCGATCATGGCACGCACGTGGCTGGCACTGTGGCCGGGATCCCTCTGGCTACGGCCTATGGCCAAATCCGTGGTGTGGCACCTGGTGCCAAGCTCATCGCCGTGCAGGTGTTTAGCATTGTGCGCTACACATCAGGCACAAACCCCTGTGGATCAGGTACCGAGTGCGTGTTGTCGTATTCGTCCAATCAAATTCAGGCTATGCAGTGGCTCTACGACAATCGCAATACTGCTAGCTGGGGCACTTTGGCCGCATTAAACATGAGTCTTGGTGGTGGGCAATATACTACTGCTTGTGATTCCCAGTCACGCAAAGCCTACATTGATATGCTGCGAGCTGTTGGTATTGCGACGGTCATCGCCAGTGGCAACAACGGCTATACCAGTGCAATTAGTGCGCCAGCCTGTATTTCGTCAGCGATTAGTGTGGGCGCTACCGAAGCAGCTAAATATGGCTTGACATTGGATAAAGTGGCATATTTTTCGAATGCGCCAACGATTGCCAACAATGCTGCCAATGCCGATGGGGATTATCTCCTCGACGTGTTAGCTCCGGGGTATTGGGTGTTGTCTGCGAATGCTGGCGATTCCTCTGATTTTAGTTTCAAAGCTGGCACCTCGATGGCGACCCCCCATGTGGCTGGTGCTTGGGCCGTGCTCAAGCAAGCCTTCCCCTATGCGTCCGTCTCGCAATTATTGGCGTTGCTCCACGAAAACGGCACTACAGTCACTGATTATCGCAATAGTTTGGTCTTGCCACGTATCGACGTGATGGCCGCCATTAACGCAGGTGCATGGCTACAACAAACTGCTACGGTGATTGTTGCTGCCACGGCGACCCAAGCTGCCATATCTACGCAGACGGCAGCTACGGTAGCTACCCAAGCTGCAGTAGCCACGCAGACGGCAGCTGCAACTGCCACCCAAGCCGCCGCACTTACTCAGACGGCAGTCGCAGCCGCTACCGCCACCCAGGCGGCAAAGCTGACTGCAACGGCGAACGCTGTAGCTACTGCGACTGCAGTGGTGGCCGCTACACAAACCGCGGTGGCAGAAATCACGCAAACGGCTGCGGTTGTAGCCACAACGACTCGGGCAGCCCAATTGACAGGTACTGCGGTTGCAGCCACAGGAGTGGCAGAAATCACACAAACGGCTGCCATTGCAGCCACAACGACTCGGGCAGCCCAATTGACAGGTACTGTTGTCGTGCGTACGGCCACGGCGGCTGCACAGTCAACGGCGAAAGCCGCCGTGGTACAAACGAAGGCTGCTGCAGTACAAACGGCAGCCGTAGTCAAGCAACAGACAGCAAATGCACTCGCAACGACCAAGGCAGGGGTGGCCCAAACTAAAGCTGTGGTGGCACAGACCGTGGCGGCTGCCAAGGCTCAAACGGCGACCGTGATGGCGGTGAGCAAAGCACAAACCGCAGCTCCCGCCCTGACGGCAAAGGTGGCTGTGGCCCAAACCAAAGCTGCGGTGGCACAGACTGTCGCCGCGGCCAAGGCGCAAACGGCGACAGCGGTGGCGGTGAGCAAGGCACAAACCGCAGCTCCAGTATTAACAGCAAAAGCAGCCGTGGCACAAACCAAAGTTACCCTTGCGACCAATACTGCAGCCGCCAAACAAACAGGAGTTGCTGCTACGAAGACAACACTGTCAGCGCAACAGGCCCAACGCGTGTTGACATCCACGGCTGGTGTGCGCAGTAACAGTGATATTGCTGATGTGCAAATGACTGCAACAATGCAAACACGTTGGCTTCAGGCGACTGGGACCATACGGCGTGAAGCGTCAGTTGTGGGAATACCTCAAGTTCCAGCATACATTCAATGGTTATCGAATCGGTAGATGGGGCTCTGTCATGATATCCCCATCCCACACAGGCACGTGCCTACGCAGGATGGCATACTGTAAAGCCCTCAATCTCGCCGGCTTCGAGTTTGACATCATGATGTCTGCGCCGACCACAATGCCAGCTGTCTCGAAGAGTACATCCCAGATCTCGCTGAAGTTGGTGCAATGGATAATGGTGCCCGGAGGGTGAGGATTTTGCCCATGCACGCATGCAAACGGTCGTTGTGGTCGCCACTGCCATCCGAAGATCTGCCTTCCCATCTGACTAGGCAGGCATCGTGTGTGCGAGCTGTGCTAATTGCTGTTGTAGATGTGTGCGTGACCCTTGCTGAGCTGCCTCTTGGGCAATCTGAAAGTGCCGTTGTGCTTCAGCAGGTATGGTCAACAACGGGATGAGCCATATTCGGATTTGTGTGGCGAGATGGCGGATGCCGAGTTGATCTGCGCGTTGTACCGCATCAGAAAGCAATGCTGTCGCACGTTGATGATCGTGTCGAGCGATGGCCACACGCCCTACGTTTGCTGTCAGCCCAGCGATACGTTCATGCATGGCATAGTGCTCGGCAATGATGAGTCCATCGTGGAAGTGTTGTTCGGCACGGGTGATATCTCCCTGCGCCAGCGCAATTTCTCCTGCTGTGGAGTGTACATAACTGAGGATCATGCGCTGACCGAACCGTTCTGCGAGGCGGAAGGCAATCCGGATATGCCGGGTCGCCTGTGTTGTGTCATCGAGCAGATGCAGATGGTACGCCATGTTGTTGTGCGCCAGAATGCGCCAGATGTGGCCTGTTGTTGATGTGGTTTGTTCGGCACTCTCGAGTGCATTTTGGTAGCGCTGCACGGCCGCTTCAATATCGCCTTGCTGTGCCAGAATTCCTGCTTGTTCGAACAAAATGCGTGGCATGACTTCGTAATCTGCGAGTTGACGACAATGCTGCTCGGCCACATCCAAAAAGTGCTGTGCCTGTACTAGATGTTCGCCGAGCAGGGAATGTGCGCTGCCACACACAAACGCCGCGTGCATGGCCAGGGCTGGATTGGGGTGTGTGCAGAGGGGTTCACATAACGCAATTGCTTCACCAAAGCGTGCACTGGGGATATGGGTACGCGCCATGGCAATACTGGCGGCGTCACTGACGTATCCTGACGGACTATCGTCGAGGTCGATGGCATGTTGGAGTGCCGTGATTGCGGCCTCTTCATTGCCGGCCATAAAGAGCATTTCGCCACATTCGAGCCACAGTGAGGCCTGTTCGGTCACCGGACTATGCCGTATGGCCATGTGCATGAAGTGTTCGGCAGTCTGCCAGGCTCCCACATGGTGCGCATCGCGGGCTGCTGCGAGGGCATGTGGCACCAAATCCGTGGTGTCGTCAGCAGCCTGAAGGTGGGTGGCAATACGCGCATGATTGGGTGTACTTTGGCGCATGAGCCAGTGGGCCAGCGTGCGGTGGAGATGTGCCGTGCGCACTGCCCCGCGGATATGATTAATGGTTTCGACGGTCAATGAATGGTCGAAACGCCCGTGCTTGCCATCGACGATGTGAAACAGCCCGTGTTGCCGAATTTCGTCAATAGCAATCCACAATGCCTCATCGGCGAGTTGGCTGAGGTATGCTGCTTCGTCAATCGCAAATTCACGCCCACAGATTGCCGCCGCCCCCAGCAGACGCTGTGCGTCAGGGCTGAGGTGTTGGACGCGCGTCTGGATGAGATCACTAATGGCACTCGGCAATGTGCTGAGTTGTGGATGCCGCAACAGCTCAATGAGCATAAACGGATTACCCTCTGCACGGGCGATGATATGCGGTGGTGCACTCGGATTGATTTGGGCTACCAGTGTGTGCAGTGCTGCATCATCGAGGGCTGCCAAGCTGATCCGTGTCAGTTGTTGAGCATGTTCACTCTGCTGCAAGATGTGTTGGACATACTCTACGGGGAAGTCAGTGCGGAGCGTTAGTACACACAGCCAGGGGAAGTTCAGCCCACGCCGCACCAGCGTTTGTACCAAACGCAGAGTCGCTTCATCAACCCACTGCACATCATCAATGAAGATGGCCATGCGTTGATTGCCGCTGAGATGCGTCAAAAGCAAGGCAAGCGCTTCAGGCAACCGCGTTTCGCCAGCCTCCGGCGTAATTGAGTCAGGGTCTGTGCCTGGGAGCTCAGGCCACAGCCGACGGAGTTCACTTTGCCAGATGGGCGGCAACACCGGCGTCACATGGATGGTGCGGTGTTCGCTTTGTTGGAAGATGTGCCTGAATGCGGTGATGAGCCCGTGATACGGCAAATATTGGTCACCAGCAAACGCCCCAATATGCACGATAAATGCCGCACTCTGCCGCAAAAACTCCCGTGCTAGATGTGTCTTGCCGATGCCACCTTCCCCTTCAATGCTGACCATGTGCCCCTGCCATTTGAGCTGTTGGAGCGCGTGCATTTCAGCACTGCGGCCGACCAGAGGAGCTACAGTGGTGGTTACTGTGCGTGCGACTGGTGTGACAAGCGCCTCCATGGTGTCCATGATGAGTTGATCATAGACCTCACGGGTGGCTGGCAATGGTGGTACACCGAGTTGCTCGTCGAGCATTTTTTCGAGATCCACATACAGGGCAATCGCTCCCGCACGATCATTGGTGTGGTATTTGAGCCGCATCGCGAGTTGTACAATGTCTTCGCGGAGTGGCGCATATTTGTGGGCACTCAAACAACTTGCTACGGCACTCGTGAGCGCTTGTTGATCGAGTTGTCGTTCGGCATGGTGGAACAATACGTCACTACAAAAGTGCTGCCACTGCAGGCGTTCGCTGTCGAGCCACATGTCGAATTCTGGCATGTCACTGCCAGCAATATCTTGACAAAATATGCGTACCGGACCACTGGTAAGTGCTTCGAGCTCGGGGCTGCCTGGCACGCTATGGCGGATTCGCTGGATGTCGACTGTTACGACTTCTGGTCCCGCCAACATGATTTGCTGTTGCTGACTGACAATCACATCGCCACAGGCCGCTTTGATTTGATACAGCGATGTACGTAGGAGTTGGCGAGCTGATTCGAGTGGCTCGTCAGGCCAAAACACCGTGATGATGTGTTCACGTGTGATGGGATGCGATTGCGCCGCAATATAGGCAAGCAATAGGCGCGATTTACGGCGCAACTTCACAGCACGCCCGTCGTGGCGTGTGAGTTGCACTGGCCCCAAGAGTTGGATGTGGAATACAGGTGTCATTGTTACCGATTCATTGCATGCCGTATCAGCTCAGCCGATAGTTGCGTCGTCGGGCAATGTCTTCTTTGTGTTTTTTCTTGAGGACGTCTCGTTCAACTGGCTTCAGTGTACGTGAATACGTGTCAAGCACACGCTCGGCCTCGAGGTCGATATCGTCTTCGATGCGCAAATCGTTCTCGATGAACGTGGTAATCGCTTTGATGCGATTCGACCGTGCACGCATTGAGGGGATCTCAGGGGCATCCTTGTAAATCAACAGGCCACGGGCAGCGAGTTCGTCGTGGAGCCGTTCGGCAATCCGGAATATCTTCTCTTCGCTGAGGCGCATACGACCCTCCAGTGTGGTGATACTTCCTCTCACCATTATAAACAGAATCTGGTGTCCTGCATATGCGGCTCGTAATGTACGATTTATCCTTTGATGACGTGGTATTTGCCGATGAAATGAAGTCCACGGTCAAAAAGGTGCGTGAATGGCGCTGGATAAAGGTGCAATTGATGCATGAGTTCGACAGGAGTTAGATCACTGGAGGCAACCATCTGCTGCCACTCAGTCTCACTTTTGTAGTTGTAGGGCAATGCGACGCGGTGACAACTATTGCCGACCCAGTCCATGAATGACAATATATGATCATCTATGCTGCCAGCAGTCAAATGATCCTTGACAATGACATGCCGTCGCGCTACTCGGCTGGCCTCGCGCAATAATTGCTCGGGGTGCGTGGTGTGATGCAATACATCGACAAATAGGACCGTGTCGAAGGCATTGTCGCGGTAAGGTAATGTGTATCCATCGAAAATCTTGACGTTGATGTGTGACCGTGGCCGCGGTAATACATCTATCCCCTGGAATGACATGTGTGGTAATGTCTGTGACAACATCGATGTCAGTAACCCGTCTCCACATCCCACATCTAGTACCGCATGTGTTGTCGGCGATATCAGTGCACTGAGATGTTTGTGGAGCTGATGAATACGACGATTGTAAATCAATTGTGAATGAATATTCTTGATCACATTGGCGGTGACGGTGTTCATCTGTGTCTCGCCTTTCTCTGACGGAAGTGATTACGATGCTTTGTTTGTCCATGTACTCTATCATTATTACAAACAATAGTAAATAGACGAGCTAAAATTACACGAGGATTACGATTTTACACAATCGTTAGAAAAATACAAATTGTAGTACTATGAACTGTAATAGAATCATGAATTACCAATCTGTAATTCATGTAGGGTGTAAAGAAATATGGTAGGCTATGAAATGAGCACAATACATATTGTTGGTATTCTGTAATCTACTTCATGACAAATACCGAATGAAAGGGTCTGAAATGCAGCAGATTTCTTCATCTGAGATTACGCCAGAGTCATTATTTTGGCAGCGGCGGCGTTTTATCAAGCACATGTTGGTTGGTAGTGGAGCGGTATTGGCGGGATGTGTAACAGCAGATCAAGCCACGAGTGGTGGTGACGCGGTTGAGGTCGACGGCCCTGGGCCGGTCCAAGGGCAGAGTGATGAATTGGGAGATGCTTTGACGTCGTATACGGCGGTGACCGGTTACAACAACTTCTACGAGTTCACGACTGACAAAGAAGGAGTTGCATCGGCAGCGGCATCGTTTGTGGCACGGCCGTGGAGTGTGGTAGTCGATGGCATGGTACAAAATCCAGGTGAATTTGCGCTAGAAGACCTACTTGCCATCGAGAGTGAGGAGCGGATTTATCGGTTGCGCTGTGTGGAGGGGTGGTCGATGGTCATCCCGTGGTATGGCTTCCCTTTGCATCGTCTGTTGAGCAAGGTCGAGCCTACAGCAAGTGCCAAGTATGTGCGTTTCGAGACATTGCACGATCCGGCGCGGATGCCTGGCCAAAACGAACCCTGGTATCAATGGCCGTACGTAGAGGGGTTGCGGCTGGATGAGGCCATGCATGATTTGACGCTGATGGCGACGGGGGTGTACGGCAAAGACCTCCCCAATCAAAACGGAGCCCCGTTGCGTTTGGCTGTGCCGTGGAAGTACGGCTTCAAGAGCATCAAGTCGATTGTGCGGATTACCCTGACTGACGAGCAACCGACGTCGCTGTGGATGGCGGCAGCGCCGTGGGAATATGGTTTCTATGCCAATGTCAATCCGCGTGTTGATCACCCGCGTTGGTCACAAGCCGACGAACGGCGCATCGGTGAAAGTGGGCGCCGGCAGACTTTGATGTTCAACGGGTACGCCGATGAAGTTGCTTCGCTCTACACGGGCATGGATCTACGAAAGTTTTATTAGTATGACGGCCACTGCTTCCTCATGGCGGCGCTGGCGGTGGCTCATCCCGCATCTTGTTGCACTTGCACCGGCTCTGTGGCTGGTATGGAGCCTGTGGCAGACGGGGTGGCCCATCGACCCGGTGGCAGACTTCACGGCACTCAGTGGTGATGTGGCCCTCAAATTGTTGATTGCTACCTTGGCGATTACCCCATTGTTGCGCCTCGGGGCTCCCAAGTGGCTGGGCAGCTGGCGTCGACCGCTTGGCGTGTATGCATTCGCGTATGTGTGTGGCCATGTCTGGGTCTATGCGGGTCTCGATTATGCCTGGGATTGGTCGTTGATGAGTGCCAATCTGCTCAGCAAACGGTATCTGATTGCTGGTAGTATGGCAGCGCTATTGCTTGTGCCATTAGCGCTTACCTCGACGAGTGGTTGGCAACGTCGCTTGCGCCAAGGGTGGAAGTGGCTGCACCGTCTGGTGTACGTGGCCGCACTCTTGGTTATTGTGCACTATATTTGGCTCGTCAAAAGTGATACGCGTGTGCCCTACATCTATGGGGCCATCGTCCTCGTCTTGCTCGTGTTGCGTATCGTGCCACAACGCTGGTTGCCACAGCGCTAGTTGGCAAAAGGGGTACACTACCGCCCTCTGTGCTTGCACAGAGGGCGGTGAATTGTGTTGGCCAGAGTTGCTATTTAGCTGATGCGCTGTTCAGCACTGCTGTCGATGACCTGCATCAATTCCAGCAAGATGCGATTGTAGGGAGTGTCGATGCCGAGTCGTGTGCCAGTTCTGACCACTGCACCATTGATGGTGGGGATCTCGCTGGGGCTACCGCGGAGCACGTCTTGCAGTGTCGATGAGCGATTCTGAGCGGTCGCCGTAGCCACCTGGAGCACATGCGCCACAGGGTCGGTATATGGCAACGTGATGCCTTGTGCCTCGGCTATCATCACTGCTTCGTGTACACAGTGAGTCAACAGTGAGCGTGCCTCAGCATGCTCGGCGAGTACGCCGTTGCTGACCCGCAACAATCCGGTCAGGGCGTTGATGCCCACATTGACGATGAGTTTGCCCCAAATCAGGCTGTCGATGCTGGGGCTGAAGTGTGCTGGTAAGCCAACATCGTTGAAGGCTGTGATCAATGCCGGTAGGTGAGGCGAGGGCAGATCCTGTGCAAACACCGTATCACCCATGCCGGCATGGCGTACCTGCCCAGGCCCGAGCAATGTGCCACCGAGTGATGTTACCCCTTGGGTGGTACGATCGGCCCCCAGGTGTGCGCTGAGCACATCTACGCCGCCGATGCCGTTTTGCAGGGTGATGCAGATGCCGTCTGCGGCTAAGAGTTGGGCGACTTGGGCGGCAGCCCAGCCGGTCTGGTGATATTTGACCATCACGATGGCCACGTGGCTGGGGAACGCGGTACGTGCATCCGTGGTGGCGTGTGGAGTGTTGTGATGCAACACTCCGTCACGTTCACGGGTCAGCCCTTGCATGGTAATCGTGTCGACCTGAGTTTGCCAGCCGTCGATGAGCCATACATCGTGCGCTGGCGACAAATATGAGGCGAGCAGGCACCCCATGGCACCAGCGCCGACAATGGCAATCCGCATGTGGTTTATTCTCCGGCTTCGAGGCGGCGAATCATGTCGGCGTCGATGGGGAAGCTGTTGGCGGCTTCGGGGAAGGTGCCACCAAGTACATCCTGATGGTACTGTTGCATGCCACCGCGGATGAGGTCGCCAGCCTCGGCATAGCGCTTGCCGAAGGGCAGCCCAAAGCCAGGGAACATGCCGAACATCTCGTGGGTGACCAATACCTGCCCATCACAGCCGACCCCTGCCCCAATGCCAATGGTAGGCACTTTGAGGCGTTTGGTGATGTAGGCAGCCAAATCGGCCGGCACGGCTTCCATCAGCACACACCAACATCCGGCCGCTTCCATGGCCAACGCATCGTCCACGATTTGTTTGGCAGTGGCGTAGCTCTGCCCACCGATGACGTTGATACCACCCAGGCTGGCCGCAGTCTGTGGGGTCAGCCCAATATGCCCGATCACGGCGATACCGGCATCGACGATGGCCCGGGCGACGGGGGCTTGTTTGCTGGTACCTTCGAGCTTGACACAGTCGACACCGGCTTCTTTGATGAGTCGGCCCGCATTGCGGATGGCCTCGGCGGTGTCGGCCTGATACGCCATAAACGGCATGTCGCCCACGATGAGACAGCGCTTGGCCGTGCGCCCCACGGCAGCCGCATGGTGCACCATTTCATCCATGGTCACGGGTGAAGTGCCGTTGTAGCCCAGCATGACCATGCCCAGTGAATCGCCGACGAGGATCATTTCGACCCCGGATTCATCGACAAGGCGAGCAAACGGAGCATCGTAAGCGGTCAGCATGGCAAATTTGCGTTGGCCTTTGAGCGACTGAATGAACGGAATGGTAACCTTGGTCATGCGATTTCTCCTTGCGTGAGTAGGTGCATGGCTGCGACGACATAGACTTCGGCAGCCCGCTTGACTTCGTCGACGATGACATATTCATCGGGTTGGTGGGGGATGCGTTTGCCGCCAGGGCCATAGACGACCACCGGTACGTCGGCATCTCTGGTGATTATCGTACCATCAGTTGAGCCGGGGACGCCGCCAAAGGGCGGCATTTGGCCATAGACTTGTTGGTGGCCGGCTTGAATGGCTTGTACGAGTGGGTGATCGGCCGGGATTTCTGTCGACGGACGATCATCCACAATCGACACTTCGAGCCGGAAGCTGGTATCGTCCGCCATGATATCGTCGATGATCCCCTGAATGTGTGCCACGATGTCGGCATGCACCACGCCGGGAATGGTGCGAATGTCGAGGTAGGCGTCACAGTAATCAGGCAGCACGTTGATTTGGCTGGCATCGCCACTGGTTGGTGCACGGAGCACGGTCGGGCTGAGGTAGATTTTGCCGAGCAGTGGGTGGGTACCGTGTTGGGCGCGCAGGTTGTCTTGCAGGGGCACAATGCGACTGACGAGGTGAATCATGGCGGTCAGAGCGTTGACCCCCTCTTCGGGCATAGCACCATGTGCCACGCGCCCAAACGAGGCCAACTTGAGGCGTAGTGCGCCTTTTTGGGCAATACAGACCTCGTGTTCTTCGGGCTCGCAGATGATGGCCCCCATGGCACCGTTGGCATAGCCGCGAGCCACGATATCTTTGATGCCGATCATGAGGCCTTCTTCGTCGACGGGAATGAGTAGGCGCACGGTGCCTGCAAACGGTGCTCCGGCGAGTTGCAGGGCTCGCACCGTGTAGAGCATGGCCGCCACGCCGCCTTTCATGTCGGCGGTGCCACGTCCATACATTTTGCCATCGACAATAGTGGCACCAAAAGGGTCGTGTGTCCAGCTTTCGACATTGCCTGGTGTGACCACATCAGTGTGCCCTTCCATCAGCAATAGTGGTCCATCCCCGTGGCTGCCACGTAGTTCGGCCACAATGTTGGGGCGGCCGGGGGCTACTTCCCACATGGTGGGCGCGAGGCCCCATTCGTCGAGGAGGTCGTAGATGAGTTGGGCAGCCGCTGATTCGTTGGCACCGGTTTGAGTCGGCAAAAAGACACTCGGTGTGCGCACGAGCTCGCTGAGGAACGCAATCATGGCGGTGTGGTCGAGCTGTTTGAGTACCTGTTGAGTAGACATCATGAATTAGATTCCCATGGTACGGCCAATGTACGCACCGGTACCGGCCAGTAGAATCACTCCGACAAGGATGAGGCGGTCGCTTGTGCGTGCGGCCAATGTGCGGCGTTTGGTGCGTCCTTCGCCACCACGGTAGCAACGGGCATTCATGGCCACAATCAGCACTTCAGCACGATTGAGGGCATTGATAAACAGAGGGATGAGCACCGATCCGATGTGACGAGCCCGTTGGAAGGGGCTGCCTTGGTCGAAGCGAATACCACGCGCCATTTGGGCACGGATGAGGCGTTCGAGTTCGGTGATGAGCAGTGGTACGAACTTGAGGGCCACTGTCATCGTCATTACGAGTTCGTTGATGGGGAACTTGAAGCGTTTGAGAGGATCGAGCATGATTTCGGTGGCATCAGACAAGTCAATCATGGTGGTGGTAAACATCAACATGTTGATGGTGTGGTACAGGATGATGACACGCGTGAAGATGTACAAACCATTGATGATGCCCTCACGTGTAATCGACAATATCCACCACTGCCAGTATATGGTGACGTTGGCGTCGGGTTGGATGCGATAAAACAGAATCTGGAACGGCACAAAAATCATCATGGTGCGTACGAGCAGGCGATATCCGCGCAGGGTGTAGCCCACGGGGATGCGCGTGGCGAATTGAATGATGATGGCTAGCAGAGCGAGTGGCGCAATACTCACAAAGCCACGCGTCATGAACACCGACACCATGATGGCTACCACGCAGGTGATTTTGAAGCGGGGATCCATGCGATGGACAGGTGACGCGACGTCGATGTACTGACCAAAGGTGACATTGCGTGAAAACTCAAGTGCCATGGGCGGCTCCAATCGTTGCTGTACCAAAGCGTCGTACCAATTCAGCAACCAAATCGTCGACACGCAGCACATTACTGGGGAGTGATGGGATGCGTTTGCGCAACACGCGGGCAATTTCAGCAGTTTCGCTGAGCTCGAGGCCTTGTTCGTACAGTGTATCAGCATCCGTCAGCAGGGTGCGTAATTCGCCTTGGGCGGTCACACGACCTTGATGCATTACAATGGCGCGGTCAGCCATTTCGGCGAGTTCGTCTATCGTGTTGCCCACCAAAATTACTGTCAAGTTGCGTTCGCGACTGAGGCGTGCGATGAGTGTGGCGAGTTCGCGGCGACCCTTAGGATCGAGCCCTGCTACGGGCTCATCGAGGATGAGCATTTCGGGCTGACTAGCGAGTACGCCGGCAATCGCGACACGTCGTTTTTGGCCACCACTGAGGGCATACACATAGCGTAGGCGGAAGGTCTGATAATCGAGCCCCACAGCAGTCAGGGCATCCTCGACGATGGCACGTGATTCTGCGGCCGGCAATTTACGGCGGCGTGGTGCAAACGACACGTCTTTGCCAACCGTTTCTTCGAACAGCTGTGTTTCGGGCTGTTGAAAGACGATACCGACGCGATCACGCAGGGCGCCGATGTCGTAGTCAGAGGCGTTGATATCTTTACTTTCGACGAGTACCCGACCGACGTGTGGTTTGCGTAGCCCAATCAAGCACTCAATCAGCGTACTTTTGCCAGCCTGGGTACCACCGAGCAGCGCGATGATTTCGCCCGAGTAGATTTGACAGGTCGCACCACTGAGCCCCACGCTTTCCATCGGTGTGTCTTTGAGGTAGGTAAAATGCACATTTTCACATTCGATGAGTGGTGCTTGGGCTGGTCGCGGATGTTCGCTGTGCAAGGGCGTAGTGGGCACCGACTCGGCATGATGCGGCAGTTGCTCGCTGAGCTGGTCGGCGGTAAGGATGGGCAATTGCAGGGCAATACCCTGTTGTACCAGCCGTCGCCCGATGTGCGTCACAAGCGGTACGTCGAGCCCGACGGCCTGGAGTTCGTCGGCTCGATCGAAGATGTCACGCGGGGCTCCTTCCATCAGGATGCGCCCTTGGTCCATCACGATGATGCGGTCGAAGTCGACCACCTCGTGCATGAAGTGCGTGATGTGCACGATGCTGACTCCTAGGCGTTCACGCAGATCGTGGGCCAGGCGCAGGAGTTGGCGTGCTTGGGGTGGGGCAATCATGGTGGTGGGTTCGTCGAGGATGATGCAGGCGGGTTGCATGGCCAGTACTCCGGCAATGGCGACGCGCTGGCGTTCACCACCCGACAGTGCGCTAATCGGAGCCTCGGCGATGGCGCTCAGGTTGAGCGCTTGCAACACGTGTTGGATGCGTTGCTCGATTTCGTCACGCGGCAAGCCGAGGTTCTCTGGACCAAAGGCGATATCATCGATGACCCGGCTGGCAATCAGCTGGTCGTCGGGACGTTGGAAGACCAATCCCACCCGGCGGCGGATGTCGTAGGCGTGAGCTTCGTCGGCCACGATGCCGTCGACGACAACCTGCCCGCTGGTGGCAAAATGAACGGCTGCTAGCATCTTGGCCAGTGTACTTTTGCCACTGCCGTTGTGACCGAGCAACGCCACCATTTCGCCATTGCCAATCTGCGTGGTCACATCAAATAGGGCATGAATGGCGTCTTCACGACCGGCGTTGTAGGCAAAACCCGCATTGAGCACTTCGATCATATGTATCAAACCTTTTGACCGGTAGAGG
>VFQT010003110.1_pt1 | contig 15678 bp, 12 predicted proteins | sample 3512381 | NCBI WGS metagenome assembly VFQT01 (sample SAMN10412376, study PRJNA504923) | tailings metagenome | isolation source: Relicate 2 Philex TSF3 active mining site | place: Philippines: Tuba, Benguet | collected 2017-08-29 | reverse complement strand
TAATGCGCAGGAACGACACCGCTCCGCTCCGGTTTGCCGGGGGCGTCGATGTCGGCGCAAGTGCTGATGTCGTGGCTCGCTTTGTCATCGAGCGAACATGGTCACGCGTGAGGTTCAGACTCGCTCGAGACAGGATTTGCCGAGGGTCACGCTGCGAAGGATTCTGCTCCGGGTGATTCATGATGGTTCGTCCTCAGAATCCTGATCCGCTGGCCATTTGCCGGCGCCACTGTGCACGGGGCTGGCCAATGGTCGTCCATGATGCGGTGTTGCCGACTTCGTACTGGCGGAACTGGACTGTGACGATTCGGCGGAGCCAGCAGATAAGGACTCCACGTCATTCACCAGTTGCTGCAGCATCCTGGAGAATCCGCTGAAACGCATCGAATGCAGCCCAACTGGCTGTCCAAGATTGGCCGCAGCAATCACCCGTTTATCAAACGGGAAGACATAGTCGATCGATCGCTGTAACCGAGCGGCGATATCGGAAAGAGCGAGATTCCCGGATATGCTCTGGTTTCGGTTGACGATGAGTCTCTGTCGTTCCGCCGGGAAGCCAATACGTTCCAGCACGTTCAGCAGCGAGATCGCTCCGAGGAGTGTCGGAACGACATTTTCGACGACGACAAACGCTCGATCGCTCAAATCCAGCGCCGCGACGACTACTCGATCGAACATTGGAAACGTGTCGATGATGACGTAGTCGTATGTTCGACGTGCCAGAGTGATGATGCGAGCAATCAGGGTGTCGTCCACGTCCATGGCCAGCACTGCGTCTGATGGTGCGGCCAGCAGATGCAGGCCGGACGGATGCTGAATGGCCATCTGCCGAATCATCGTCACATCAAGTCGATCGCGTTCCGCCGCCACATCAGCCAGTGTCGCTTCAGGTCGAATGTCCAGAAGGGCCGCCGCCACACCCATCTGCAGAGAGGCATCAATCAGAAGAACTCGCCCCGGATGACGCAAGGCCAGGCCGACAGCCGTGTTGACCGCCATCGTCGACTTGCCGACTCCGCCCTTATTGCTGATAAACGAGACAACTCGTCCAAACGTCTGCCCGCCGGCCGCCGGCGCAGTTTCAGAACTCTGAGCAATGTTATCAATCAGCGTTCGCAGCTCGGTTGTGGAGACCGGCCGTCGCAGAAAGTCACGCACGCCTGCTCGCAGCGAATCGATCAGCACGCTGCTTTCGGAAACACTGTCACGAAAGCCATTGGGCCGAAAGATCGCCGCGACCGGCACGGCAGGCTGCATCATGTTCAGTTCTTTGGCGACCTTCGCGACATCGCGAGGATCGTCGCCGAACGGCATCAGCACCAGCATCGGAGGCCGCGACCGAATCGCCTCCAACAGGGCAGGCCGATCCCCCACAAACCTCATGCGAGGCTGTTCGTCGCCCATCGAACGAGCCGCCGTCTGCAATTCTTCACGCAGTTGCGAATCGTCGGTGAGAATCAGAATTTCAGAAGTGATCGCCACAAGGTAACCCTATTCGGAGTCGATGGATTGATGTAGGTCCTTTCTGCCGGATCTGCCGGAAAGGGCCTTCGAGCGAAGCTCGAACCTTCACGATGGACGATGGATCTGGCTGGACCTGTAAACTTGCTCGTATCTCGCGGAATCCATATCTACCTCACAGACACAGGGGCGAATACGACATCGTCAAGCTGACTGTTCTTCACAAATAGCTCTGCCTGTTCGCTATCGGGCAGTACCAGTACGTCAGGCGAGACCATGCTAAGGAGAGCTGTCGCATTTTCCGTGGCGACCACTCCGCCTACCGGACAACGATTGCTAATACGAATCTCTGTCGGCGACTCCACACTAATGACTGCAAGGCCAAAACCGATCACTCGATTTGTTCCTTGAACCGTATCAAAAATTGCGATGAAGCCACTTGCCGCCACAGGTGCGGATGAAAGTGCAACGGTCTCTCCCAGACGCCGCAACGGGGCCGCCGTGCTTCCAAGGTCCACTCCATTCACAATCAGGACAATGGAATCGTCGGTCATTGGATTGCCGTCGTCAGGCGGCAGCAGCGACCACGTCGCACTTCGAAATGCGAATGGCTGAGCTCCGACAACATCGGGGAGATCGATACCCACAGCCGTGGCCGGACGCCCTTCGGCGATTCCCGTCGCACGGACAGTGATCCCATTTTGTATCAGCTGCCGGTTGATCATCGATCCTCGAGCAAACAGGTAAGGTAGCGATGGACCGACGGAGTACACATCGCCGTCTGGAACACCGGTGCCTCCACGCAGCATGGCCACTTCGAAGCCGTTCAGTGAGAGAGTTCCGTTCAGAAACACTGGTTTGTGAACCGAATTGCTGGGGTCGACACTGATCGATTGGCTTGCGACCAACGCCGGCTCACCAGCGCCACCCGAGAAATCCACACTCGGTCCGGCACCGAATTGGCCTGAACTGGAATCGAATGCACCATCGTCAGACGTTGGGGCGAGATTGTCGTCGAAGTGCCAGGTTCCGATTGTCCCGGCATCAGACTGGCGTGTCGCGTACGGCCGCAACCCCTGGCCGCGCAACCCCTCCAATGCCGCTGAATCCACCGCAGTCTGCATTTGCCGCTGAGTTAGTCTGGCGAAGCCGATGTCAATCACCAACGCGGCAAGACCCATCAGCGCAAACATGAGCATGGCAAAGAACACCAGCGTATAACCGCCACGATGTAATTGCGTTGCGCGTGAGCCGCACGGCGCTACCCGCGAGTGATCCCGCTTCGCTCTGCGAAAAAAAACGCGTGTCCCTTTCACGGCTTCGCCTCCGGGAGGCCCCGTGATCCGGCAAACTGGTGGTACTCTCGCTTTGCTCCCACAATCGACTCAACGATCGTGGCATTCTTCAGAGGATCAAAGCTCGGGATTGGAGTACCAGCTGGATCAGCCCCGGTTACGTTCTCTGATCCGCCTGCTGCTGTACGAGGCAATCCGACGGCCACCAGATGAGAACGCTGATTCTCGGCACCAGCTGAGTTGTCACCGCCGTCCGCGTTACTGAACGATGAGGCCCATGCGGCCTGAAGGCGACTCAGATCTTCATTGCGAATCTCCAGGATCGTCTGCCCCTTCCGCGATGGCTGAACAATTCGCACGTCAGGAACAACGACCTCGGAAATGGCTCGCTGAGGATTGAATCCATGAGTGACGAGGCCCTCGACCGGCCTCGTCACGCCTCGTACAAGTATTGCGACCCGATCGTCCGCGCGAAAACTGTCGAGGCCTTCAATCTCGCGATCAGCGACAGCGAAGAGAGTCGTCCCTTCCGTCGCACCTGCGGACACTCCTGCTGCAGTTCCCTCGGGCAAAAAGTCGTCTGCGGTAAAGAATTCATCGCGACGCTTCGTCCGTTTCAGGACTCGACCGTAGTAACCGGAAATCTCATCAGCAGTCAGTGCGACTTCAAAACGTCCATCATCAACAGGAACAAGGCGAAACATCGGCCGACGCCGATTGCCCTGCCAAACGGTTTCCCCAAACGATTCGAAGGCAGAGATATCCTGAGCGGCCACGGCCACTTTCTTCATTCCCGCCGGTGCCGGTGCGTCATCATCTTTTCCATGGAACGCCGGAGTAAACAGGGCACGCTTTGTTGCAAGTGCCGCAGCGACAAGCTCTACATCCCGATCATCCACGGCAATCAGAAGCGGCATGCCTGACGGACCGGATTCCCCGGCCCCGGCCACGCCTCGATTCAGTTCATTTCCTAGAGCACGCTGTGCAGCTGCGGGTGCGGGAAACCCAACAGGGCCGATCACGATCGCATCTGTGGCAACAAACCACGGTTCGCTGCGAAAACCAAAGGACTCATCCCATGTTCGCAGTGTTTCTCGAGTCGCAACATCCGTACGTTTGCGAACGATCTTCGTTCCGTCGGGACGAGTTTCCGTTTCCTCTTCTTCCTCTTCACTCTCCAGAGAAAAACTGGCCAGAAGGTCAATATGGTCATCAATCTGCAAATGCTCCGCGCCATACAGCCGGTTCCACGGAACAGCAAACGCCGTTCGACCCGGCGGAATAAAACTGGTCACTGCCGGTCGATCACCAACCACAGTAGCTCGCGAGGAAAACTCCTCGTCCGCCTGTGTGGAACTGACCGCAGTCGTTGACGGTTCGTGAGCCGTTGTCACGTAACGTGGCAGACGAGACTTCGAAGCATTGTCATCCTGCGGACTGACTTCATTCTGCTTCTGGGACTGGCTCTTCAGCAGATCGCTGCGACGCAGAAAGCTCCCGGCAGGAATATCATGCCGGGCCACTGCACCCAGAAGATCATCCAGCGATGTGGCAATGTCCTGGTCGGCCAGCTGCTGCGGGCTCACCGGCTCCATGCGAACTCGTCGAGTAGCCGGGTTCACAAACGAGTCTCGTGTCACAACTTCGTACGCCAGAATCGCACGGACGGTCACAGGTGCCATCAGAACATCAGAGGACACGGGAGACTCAGTCGCTGCTGTCTCCAGATTCGCCTGCATCGAATGTGCGATGCATGTGATGGCCAATTCCTTATTGAGTGCACTCTGCAGAGGAATCACATCATCGGGGTCGACAGCAATCGCGACTTCATACTTGGGTTCGTTCTGAATGCGTTTCCCCTGTGTGAGCGACGAGGTCGTTGAGGCCTGATTTCGCACATACACCGGCTTTAGCACCACCGCGTTTTCTGCCAGCAACAAAGGTTCTGTACCCGATTTCGGATTGGCCTTTGATGCAGGAGCTACGAGCGCGGCACCCGGAAGCCGACTATTATCATTCGAGTTGAAGGCGCTGACTTCCCCCGTGGGAACACTGGCCATCAAATCGATGCGATCTCCTGCGTTCAATGCATGGACTCCAGTCAGTTTGGTAGCGTCGAGCGTCACGGCTCGCATGCCGGGTGGAGTGGCTCCGGCGATGCCTTCAGGTGTTCCCTGAGGGAAGAAGGTGTCCTCCTTGAAGGCCATGCCAGCCCGCTTGTCCTTTTTAACAACGCGGCCAATGATCGCGTTGATATTCATCAGAGCCCCGCCCAGTTCACTCACCTGACTCTGGGGAACTTCTTTTCCACCAACGACGAAAACAACCGTGTCGTTGTCGTTTCGAACGGACTCAACGCGACCGTCGACAGGAGTTGCATCGGTGCTGACACCGACCAGGTGCATCCCAACAGCCGCCGCCGGGGGAACTCGCTGAAACATCAGTCCGCCGGTTGCAGGGTTCAGCATATCGTCACGGTCGACGCGAGAATACGCTTCGATGGGGCGACTGTTGATCGGGATCCGCACCATAAACGGATCCTCGCGTTCTGCGGCGAAGGGATTCAGGCTGACTCCCATCAATATTAGAATGCCGACAACGCCACCGACGGTCGCGACCAGCACAAGCAACAGCCCCAGCCAGAAACTGGCGGACGAGCGACGACGCTGAGGTTGAATGGGACGCATAGGAGACCTTATTCGTATACTGTTTCGATCATCATTCAAACACCTCCCTGCGATAAATCGCCTGCGCCGAGATGACTCGACGATACGGTCGCACCGGACGACCCAAAGTTCCCTGCGCGCCAAGACCGTATTGGCCTCCGTATGTACCTGCGTAAACTTCCGGACCTTCCAGTGGTGCGGACGTTAAGTCACCAGGGCGATCGCCCGGATTCAGCTCAACAACTCCACCATCATCCGCCACGTTCGGACGCCCGATTGTCGCTTCAAAAGGAAAGTCCACCGCGGTTTCATCGTGCCGAAAACTGCTCATCGCAGCGGACTGAAACGGGAAGTTGATTCGGAGTGCAACAATCCCCCGTTGATCAGACGCCAGACTGAAAGGATCTGGGTTTGAACTATTCTCAATCTCCTCCACGACCCTGACCCAGCGAATTGTCTCGACGCCGTCCACAGCTCTCGATGACACCACTGGGATTCCCACGACATAGCCCGTTGCAACTCCAGGTGGATACGTAACGTTGACTGGAGCAATTACGGGAGTGTTACGAGTGAGTAATGCTCCCGGATATCGCAACAGCCATTCATCCGGCGTGCCATCATCATCGAAGTCCGGTCGATCAACGATCATGACCGTGGCCAGCTGTTGATTCAACACTGGCATGGAAGGAACAAGATCGGTGAAAATATTGCCGGCCGGATTTGCCGCATAAAACGCTTCGAGGTCGATCACCAACCATGCATCATCAAAGATCTTCTCCCTCACATCATCATCAGTGAGTGCATCTTCGAAAGTTGAAATCGCTGGCAGCGGCGTGCGTGAGATTTCCCGAGCTCCAAGGTCAGCGGCTTGTTGAAGGCCCTGTGCGACATACAGAGCATGGCCGAAGGTAAGGATCGCGGCGAGGATCATATACATGACCAGCGCGACCAGAGCGAACTCGACCAACGACTGCCCCTGTCGCGCGCAACGATAGCGCATGCCAGAGGCACTGCCGTTGCGGACGTCAGATCGATGGGAATTCATAATTGTCAGGTCACTCCAAACCGGGCGAGCGGTTGGGCGTCAGCCCTCCGTGTGAGTTTGCCGAAACCGAATCCGTCAAAAATGATTGCCAGAAGAATAGTCAGGGGCGGGACACGGAGGGCTGACGCCCTGCCACTCGCCTTACTTGAACAGCTTCCAGACCGCCGTGCACACTCCGCCTGGATACACCAGATAAGCGAAATATCCAGCGGCAATGGCCGGGCCGTAGGCGTAATCACGCTGACCGCGAATCATCGCGATCAGCGCGAGTACACCACCGGCGACAGCCATCCAGAACAATGAAATCAACAGACCCACTGGCCCCAGGATGGCCCCAATCCCCGCAATCAGTTTGGCATCACCGCCACCGAACCTTGCGAAATGAAACAATGCCAAACCAATCAGAAAGCCCAGCATCAAACCACTCAGCACCATCCACCATCGAACTCCGGCCCAGCCAAATCCCGCCGCTGTGATACCAATGAGAACCAAAGCCACTGAGATCCAATCCGGAATCTCACGAGTCCGCAGATCGCACCTGGTCGCGACCAACAAAAGCACGACCGGCAGGAGAAGTATCAGGACATCCAAGAACCATCACCCTCCGGCGTGCGGTTGGGCGTCAGCCCTGCGTGTGATTCGCAAAGATGCCATCCGCAACATGAACGTTGCGGACGGCAAACCCCAATTCGGCGATGCTGTCAAATAACTATTCTGCTTCCAGAATTAGACCACCGAAGTCGACCGCTGGGTTAGTGTCGGCAATATTGTCACCAAGACGTGGGTCACCGGAATTGCCTGCGATCGTGGCAAGATCAAGTTCAATTCCACTCGCCCCTGTTGTGTCTGCTGCCGTAGTTTCAATCAGTTTTCCTGAAACCATCGGACCGTTGTCATCAGCATGTGCACCTGGCAGAACAGTTGCAACAGCCGCGATCAAATCGCTGGTCTTATGACCGAACACAGAAACCGCAGCTGCGCAGATCAGCGCCACGCCGGCGATAATCAGACCGTACTCAACCAGACCCTGACCCTTTTTGTTACCAAAGAACTTACGAAGCATCTCGCTTCTCCTTTTTGCTGAAATCACCAGAAAGAAAAACACATTCTGAACCAGATGAGCTACGCTTATTCCGGACGCTGGAGGCAGCTCTTTCCCAGCGAGTGCACACGGTTCTGAAACTCTCGCTTCAGAAATTTCTATTCAGGCTGAGGCTCCGTTGCGGCGGCGCAACGGCAATGGACTGGTCGGACCGATTTGCCAGAAACCAACCGCAACGGAGTTTCCCCATCCGTACGCAGAGCAGACTCTGCGTCTATTGTGTTGCGGACAGGACTAAAGCAGCCGTCATTTGCAACAACGACTTCGCCTGCTCAAGCTTCAAACGCCGACCCAGGCGGGCCGCGATTTCTGAGGGACGAGACGCTCACAGAAAGATGATCGTCGGAATGCACCTCACCAGCTGGTTCCGGATGCTGTTGCGTGGACTGCAACATCAGCAATGGCGTCGTCGCAATGGGCTGAAACAGGACCTGACAAATGGCACAGCCATGTTCAGTGCGAGAGTCATCCGAATCTGGCCCGTCAGCCGAATTGTCGCTGGCTGGGGCCGTCAGCTCTCGCCGGTGTTTATGCGATGCGTGACAATGGCTGGCGGACGAATGAGCATGGCGACAACATGAATTGGCCCTGCATTCTTTGGAAACTACCGTCAACGGGCAGTGATGAGCGTGCAACAGCACGCTCGCCGGCCAGCAAAGCAACTGGCAAAGCAGGAGGAAAACAGAGAGTGGTCGAGCGCAGACACTCATGGAGTGCTTCGAACAGAAGTGAAATTCGCGGCCGACCAGTCGCTTGCAGGGATTCTCCCGGAACTACGACCTGCGTCAAGGAATTGCTGGAAGTTTTCTCTATCTCTTCCAGCTGATCTTAAGAAATCTCAATGAGCAGGCCGGAGATCTCACTATTGCCGGGCACTTTTGGCACAACGCTGGTTTCTGAAATTGCCTCAGCAGAAGTCAGAGAGGATTTGCTGTTGCATAGTGAGTGCAAGTGCGTACCATGCGAAGGACTGGTCAACGGCATCCTCCAGGGATGGCGGTCGCAAGGTTCTGTTGTGAACCACGAGAAATGGCAACGGCTCTGCAATCGCTGCGTTCACTTGCGTGGCTCTACCAGTTTTGTCTGACCACCTCGATGTTGTCGTGCCTGGGTGGCGTGCTGAAGATCCTTGCCTGTCTGTCGATGCCGGAAGCGGGGCGGTTCTTCTTTCGCCTGTCGCCGCTGGTGATAACCTGGTCCATGTTTTCGGTGGGCCTTTCAGCGATTGCGGTGGCCTTTGTCGCAATGTCAGGACTTCCATCACGCCTGCGAGTGATGGCAGTGGTGCTGACGGCAGTTGGTGGCCTCCTGCTGGTGACCGCCTTTCCGTGTCCTGGCAATTGTTGTGTACCTCGGATGACTGAAACGGTCTGCGTCTCCGAACAGGATCTCTCATCGCCGTGGGGCGCTTTGCATGACAGCCTGCTGATTCCCGGTTTTCTTTTGCTGGGGGCTGGACATTTCATACCGCTGCGGTTCCTGATGCAATCAGCGGCACGGCGAAAACGCGGACGTGACGGCATACGGTCGGGACCTGAGAAATCGCGATCGCCCATTCTTCGCAGGAACTGATCCGCGAAGGCTGCACCAGTCCTGACCGAACCCTTCATGGCCAAAATGGCCCCGCGAGCTACTCAATGGGCGGCTCTGTGGTGGCAACGGCCCTGTGTTGAGATTTGTGTTCTGCTTCATTCATTGTTTCGAGTACGGTGAGGGCCTGCTCCAGTCCCGGATCTCTCTGGAGTGCGAGACTCAGATGTTCTCGACCTTCAGCCTCCTGTCCGTCGCGAAGCAGCAGCATGCCCAGGTTGTAGTGGGCACTTGCTTCGCCAACACAGGTCGCAAACTGCCGCAGTGCTTCCTGTCGCTGTCCGACGGAATACTGAACCATGGCAAGGTTGATCCGTGCTTTCGAGTGCTGAGCATTCTTGTGCAATGCCTCTTCCAAAACGCTGCGAGCCTGTGTGAATTCCTGTCGGCCGTACAGGAAGTAACCATAGTCATTCAGCACATCCGGGTGTCGGCGAGTCTCCTTCAATGCCAGCTGATACTCCTTCCCTGCGGCGTCGATCTGTCGCTGGCGATCGTAGAGAACAGCCAGCGGATGAGCTACTCCGGTGATCTTCGGATTCAGTTCTCTGGCATGAAGAAGCTGTGCAATGGCAAGTTCGTCTTTTCCGGCTTCTGCGAGATGAATTCCGGTTCGACGACACGCTTCTGCGTGAACCAAGTTGTTCTTTCCCTCCAGAGTGGAACCATTCGAACGCAGATCTCCGCTCAGAGTGGACGCAAGGTTGTCGGGCAGGATTGAACAACCGCAAAGGAGCGTCAGAAGGCATCCTGACAGTATCGTCCGTTGCATCACATCCTCCTTGTCACGAATACGAGCGGAAAAGAGATCGATTCAGGGGCAGTCGCAGAGTGGTTGGTCGGATCGTTATTCAGAAGATCCCGCCGCCGCCAAATCCGCCACCACCGCCGCCGAATCCACCGCCTCCCATTGCTCCCCCAAGTCCTCCGCCCATTCCTCCGCCCTGATTTCCCTGTTGGTTTCCTCCAAAGATCAACCGGTTGTAAGCCCGAGGGGCTTCGGCTCCATGAATTCCTACCCGATCGATCGATGACAACCAGACTCGCTGTTCCGCGTCTGCGACCCCAGCCTTCAGAAGTGCATCGACCACAACTGCTCGCCGTTGCTGATTGAGTGCGTCAGTTCTGGCGATGGCATCCTGATATGCTTCGTCCTGGAACAGCAGCGGAGGTTCTTCTTCGACAACAACCTGATGAGGAGCCACGAGCATGGCTTCAGCCATCGTGTTGAGATGACGCTGACCTTCCGGTCCTGGCTGAAGTCCGCCGTTGTACCATTCATGCCTCGCAAACAGAAACTGCTGCTGACGCGCAGAGCAGATCATGGCGTCGTTCCATGGACGAACGTATGTCTCCGGAGGTCCTGGAATAGCGTCCGGTCCAAAGTCGTCGGCTCGTTTGCATTCCTCACAGTTACGGCTCTGGACGCCTGGTCCATACCAGCCAACGGCATTCGACCGTACCATCCCCGGCCGACTCGCGACCGCTGCCCGTCCCTCGTTACTACAGTCATTGCTGACTGCAGCACAGCCGGAGAAGAAAACCAAAGCCGGGACTATCGCACTTCTGCAAAATGATTCACCGAGGCGACGGCTGGATAAGGTGTCAGATGGGAGTATGGTCATGGCTGAACTCCTGGTCGAGAGGCCGAGAATGCGGGTGGGCACAGGAGGCCATTGGAATGCCCAGGCTGGCCGATAATCAACTGCTGTTCGCAGCGTCGAAACGCCTTCATCTTCTGGATGTCAGTCCGCACCGGGCTTCGATAGTCCTCCGCCACGTGCCCCGTGAGGCTGCCCCGCAGGAAGAACTCCACATCATCCGGTTCGAAATAGTCTGAACCAGGGAGAGCCAGCGATGATGCCACGTCTGCTTCCAGCGGATTGACAAGGTAAGGAGTTACAAGGACGATCAGTTCCTGCTCGTCGTAAGAGGTTCCATCGTTCGCGAAGGCCCTTCCGATGAATGGAAGGTCTCCCGCGAACGGAATCCGTCGAGATCGTCCGCCAAGGTTGTTTTGAATGAGCCCGGCCACAGCCAGCGTTTGACCTTCTCGCAGTTCGACCGTGTTCTGAAAGCGTCGAGCGTTCATTCCCGGGACACTCGCCGTTCCGAAATCCGTTGCCGCTTCGTCATCTCGCGTGGTGACGGAGGCCATCATGTTCAGGCGGACTCGATCATGGTCAGTTACGATCGGAACGAAATTTAGCTGGACCCCGAAGTCCCGGAACTCGACTCCCTGCAAACCCGTGGCGGTCGCCCCGGTCACGACGGGTACCGGGAAACTTCCTCCCACATTGAAACTGGCCTGACGTCCGTTCAATGTTGTCAGGGTTGGTTCCGCGAGAGACCGCGCAAGATTCAGTTCCTTCAAAGCGCGGATCGCCAGATCAAAGTCACCTCGATTGATGACGAGAGATCCACCGGCGTCAGGAGTTCCCAGGGCCGTGAAGAAGCGAGCGACATTCCCGGCATTTCCGATCTCCAGATTGGCGCCGACCGCTCGAGTTGCGCTGCGATTGACTTCGGCCACTGTCACTTTCAGCATGACCTGGTGGACGCCTGCAATTTCCAGCAAGTTCACAATTCGATTGTTAATACGTCCCTGGTTGACGCCGGAGGCCTGATCCCCATTCAGTGCACCGAACAGGCTTCCTGATGTTTCTGTGGCCTGTTCTGTAATCCCCGGTGCGTTCAGGAACGTTATTTCCTGAAGATTGCCTGCCGTCAGTTGTTTCTCGTCGTCGCCTGGCAGACTTGCCGACACGATGCGCAGAATCTGAGTTCCTTCTTCGATGTCTTTCGCCTGCCCCCGAACAACGACCTGGCTTCCGACGTAGGAAAGTCGGACCGCACTGTTTGGAAACGCGCGGTTGATTTCCTGTTCGAGACTTGAAAGGACTTCTTCAAAACGTCGCCCCTCTTCGGGATCGTCAAGGACATGGATGAGAAACGAAATGGCGGCTTCGTCGTTCGAGCCGTCATCGCTTTCAAACCACAATGTCAGAACGGTTGTCCCCAATCCCAGAGGCTCAATGGCAATCTGCCGTGCCGAATCGGGATCGAGATAGCGAATGGCAATGACCCCAGATCCGGCCTCAGGAATGTACGTCCGGATCGGTGCCTCTTTCAGTTTCAGGATGCGAGGTCGGTTCTGATAGAGTGTCAGTGTGTTCTCAGTATGAGTTTCACCGACGACATACTGACGAAAACGTTCGTTCTGATTCACCCGATCAGTCACAGGTCGAGCCTGACGCGCCGTGGCGATCTGCTGCGCAGCAATCCCGCGCGACGAAGGGCTTCCAGTCTCGACCGATGTCGGCTGCTTTTCAGCAAGTATCGAAGTCGCTGAACTTCCTCGGACTGGCTCCTGCCCGAACGAATCTTCTTTAGCCGAGGAACGTTCCGTATCGGCGGAACTGGCGCGTTGTGCAAACTGGTCGAACGAAAGTTGCGGAAGTGTTTCCTGAGCCACAAGCGTCGTCGCGGGACACACCAGCGAGAACGGCGTCGCCAGCAGCAACAGCCAGCGGCGCTTCAGCTTGGAAGGAATTAAGCTGTCGGCGCGCATAGGAACCGGCACCAATCCGTGGCGTCTTCGCCATCAATGGAGGTACACGGTCCGACCAGGGACTAACGGTTGTATCGGCTATGACGATTCCGCAGTTGAGTGAATCTGCGGGGTATTGGCTTGCCGAGGACATTCTCGCCGCTCCACGTTGGCCACCAAACCTGGCACCTTAATGCAGAAAACTTCATTCTTACTGGAGAATTCAGGAGTATTTCTGCGACGGCATTCAGCCAGATGCGTTTGCACCCGAGTCGGCTCGGCCGACGTCCCATTTGGGGAATGGGTCGGGGAGTTCCTGCCACGCGACGGGGCCACGACGCAGTTCGTTGTCAGTCAACAGGCAGTCATCCAGCGCTGTGCGAATCTGATCTTCGTCGAGTTCGATGCCGATGAAGACCAGTTCCTGACGACAGTCGCCGACGCTTGGGTCCCAGGTCTTCATGACAGCTTCGCGAAATCCCGGAGTCTCAGGCCATTCTTCCGGTGGAATGCTGGCCCACCAGAAACCTGCGACGTCCAGCCGAGCGACTCGGCCGGCCTGGGACCAGACGCCGATCTTGTCGAGCCGCGTTGCGAGCCAGAAGAAGCCTTTGGAACGAAGAACGCCAGGCCATTCCCCGGACAGCCGCTCATAAAATCGCTGAGGATGGAAGGGAATTCGCGAACGATAGACGAAGCTGCGAATTCCATACTCTTCGATCTCGCTGGCTCCATCGTCGCGCAGAGCCAGTTGCCAGCCTCGGCAGGTTTTGGCCTTTTCAAAGTCGAAACGATGAGTTCCCAGGACCGATGAAAGCAGGACTTTGCCAAAGTGACTGCGAATCTTCAGAGCATACGGATTCAGATGCTCAAGGAAACCTTCGATCCTCGCAAGCTCCTCCGGAGAGACGAGGTCCGTCTTGTTCAGAATCAGAACATCCGCAAACTCCGCCTGATCAATCAGCAGATCGGCCACTGTTCTTGGATCATCCGGTGTGGCCTGGCGTCCCTGAGCCTTCAGGTCTTCGCCAATTCGAAGGTCGTTCAGAAAATTTCGGCAGTCAACAACGGTGACCATCGTATCCAGTACCGCTACATCCAGAAGTGACAATTGCTCCGAGATCGAATACGTGAAAGTGTCCGCGACAGGAGCCGGCTCGGAGATCCCTGTGGATTCAATGATCAGGTAATCAAATCGCTTCTCGGCCGCGAGCGATGCAACAGCCGTGAGCAGGTCCTCTCGCAAAGTACAGCAAATGCAGCCATTGGAAAGCTCAACCAGTTTCTCTTCCGTTCGACTCAGCTGAGCATCTCCGTTAGCGATCAACTGAGCATCAATGTTGATCTCGCTCATGTCATTGACGATGACGGCAACCTTCAGTCCTTCGCGATTGCAGAGAACATGATTCAGCAGCGTCGTCTTCCCGGCTCCCAGAAAACCTGAAAGCACGGTCACCGGAAGACGGTTGTCACCTGCTGCTGTCACTGTGTTGCTTGAACTGGAACTGGAGGTCATTGAACGTCTCTGATGATCGATGTTTTCCGAAAATTCTATCGCACACGTTACCCATCGGGTCGGACCCTGGAAAAGTGCTGACTGCATCCGCTCCACAGAATCCGAAAATCCGCAGGAAATGAGTTTTCCCAGGTTGTCCTGTTTGCAACGGGATCGCATCCGCACAAAGAATGCATTCCTGATCGTTTCGCGGTTCCGGGAGTGATGTCATGTTTAGCGATCGGCGTGCGTGGTTCCGACTCTTCTTGTGGCTGCTGATTGCATCTTTTGGTAACGTCCGGTCGCTGGCGGCACAGGAAGTTTACGGCTGCATTGTTCGTCACCCGGAAGCGGTACCATTGTGTGAGTGTTTTCCGGTTTCCTCACTTGAGGAAGCCGATCAGCTGGAATCTCGGAAACTGCTGCTGAAGGCACTCGACAGCGAAGCAATCTACACACTTGTCGGCGGCGACAAGCCCGTTTCAGAAGGCTTCTACAGTACTCGTTTTCGCATTGCTCCTCCCGATGTGTCCGAGATTGAAAAACATCGGCAGCTGATCTCCGTTTGGAAGTGCGGCACTTCGATTTCCGCAGGGATCATGACGTTTGAACAGCTGCATGAGGGGGAGAGATTTGCGGCAGGCTGGCTGGCAAGTGAAAATGATCTGCGAAGACTCAGAAAGAACCATGCTGACTATTTTGGTGCGCTGGGGATCACGGAGTCGTCGACTGCCGAAAGCGTCATGCTGAGTATCGAACGTTCCAGCCGACCCGAGGAGCGCTGGCGCGGATTTGGCCTGGTCTTTGGATACCCCAGCTACGCTGTCGAGTTTTTTGTTCGGGCTGGCTTGCATCAGAGGGAAACCGGTGAGTTCATCGAGCGGGATTTTCGCCAGTATCCAACATTTCAGCGACCCACGGGCGGGTTTGTGTACGCTGTGCCGAAAGTGACGCCGGAGCAGTCTGAAGAAGCGGAGCTCCGGGCACGATGTGAGCTTGTGCTGAAAGAGTACAAAACTCTCCGAAAGGAATTCTGCGAAGGGGATCGAATAGCACCCGAGATGGTCCTTCGCCGACTTTACGATGATGGCTGCGGCTGGTGCCATCCTGATCATGCAAGACAGAAGTTGCGCAGGCTGTCGCCTCAACAGTAGTTCAGGGGCTTGAGGCTAGTCTGCTGCACAGTCTGAGCATTCGCCTTTGAGCAGAATGTTGGTGATGCGGCCGATGGATCCGGCTTTGCGTTTGGAGACGCTGGTGAACTCCATGGCGTCGAGGCATTGAATCGTGCCGCATTGTGTGCACACGAAATGTGGATGTGCTGACTTGTCCGGATGATCGGGATCGATCGCCTCGAAACGCCAGACATGATCTCCGAGTTCCGTGCGTGCGACGAGCCCGACCTCTGCGAGATCATTCAGGTTTCGAAACACGGTGGCCTTGTCGAACCCCAGCGGAACAAGGCGATCGGAGA
>VFQT010003109.1_pt1 | contig 15679 bp, 26 predicted proteins | sample 3512381 | NCBI WGS metagenome assembly VFQT01 (sample SAMN10412376, study PRJNA504923) | tailings metagenome | isolation source: Relicate 2 Philex TSF3 active mining site | place: Philippines: Tuba, Benguet | collected 2017-08-29 | reverse complement strand
CTGGCTTCAGATCCTCGGAAACGTGACCGTCTACATCGGCGACTCGGCAGTCACCTCTACGAATGGTTTCCCGATCGTGAAACATACGGCTCCGCTGCAAGGCGCACTCGGCCCCGGGCAGGCGCTGTACGGCATCTGCGCGAGCGGCCAAACCGACACGGTTTGTGTGTTCACCACACCCGAAGACGCCTGACCGATGCCGTGGCACATCGAGACCGATAACCCGGACTGTGCCGGGTTCGCCGTCGTAAAAGACGGCACGACCGAAGTCGAAGGCTGCCACCGCACCCGAGCGCAAGCCGAGCGGCAGATGGCCGCCCTCTACGCCTCGGAACCCGAAGCCCGCGCCCCCGGCGTCCCGACCGACGAAATGGCTGCCGAAGCGGAACGCGGCCTCGCGTGGCGTGAAGAGTTCGGCCGCGGCGGAACCCTTGTCGGGGTTGCCCGCGCCCGTGACATCGCAAATAAACGGACGCTTTCACCGTCGACGATCCGGCGAATGAGGTCGTATTTTGCCCGCCATGAGGTCGACAAGGAAGGCGAAGGGTTCCGTCCCGGCGAGGACGGCTATCCGTCGGCGGGGCGGATTGCGTGGGCGTTGTGGGGCGGCGACCCGGGCCGCGCTTGGGTCGAGGACCAGATCGACGACCTCGAGGACGACATGGCCGACGACGACGAGGAGCGCGTCGAGGTGGCCCCCGTAAAGACGCGCCGCGAACAAGTCGAAGAAATACTCGCGGAGCTTCGCGCCGTTCGCTATTCTTCCCAGTAACGACACCTCGACACCGGAAGACGACACCTCCCACACGGGACACCTCTCACCGGGACGATCGACACCTCGGCAAACCAAAACCGAAACGTCCCAAAACAGGAGAAACCCGTGGCTAACGCCTTCCTCTCGAAGTTGACCGAACAGCGTTCGGCGAAAACTTCTCTTATCGACTCGACTCTTGCCCGCGCCGCGGACGAGGATCGCGACATCACCGAAATCGAACTCGCCAACATTCAGGCGCTGAAGTTGGAAGTCGAAAAACTCGACGAGCGCATCGCGCAGATCGCCGAAATCGAAACCCGTAACGCGGCCCACGCCGAAATCGTCGCGAAGGTCGACGGCGACAAGCCAGTCGAAACCCGCGGCGGCTACCGCGTCACCGCCGAAGAGCCGACCTACCACGCCCGCAGCGCGAACGACTTCCTCGCCGACGCTATGGCCGCCGAGTTCGGCGGATCGTACGAGGCTCGCGACCGCATCGCCCGCTACCAGAACGAGGTCCGCCTCGAGAAGCGCGACAGCGGCTCGAGCAACTTCGCCGGTTTGGTGATCCCCCAGTACCTCGTCGACCAGTTCGCGCCGCTTCGCCGCGCAGGCCGCCCGACGCTGGACATCTCAACGCAGGCAGCGCTTCCCGCGCAGGGCATGACCGTCAACATCGGCCGCCTCACGACGGGAATCACCTCGTACGTTCAGGCTTCGGAGAACACCGCTCCGACCGAATCGTCCCCGGATGACACGCTCCTCACGGTGAACGTGAACACCGTCGCGTCGATGTTCGACATCTCGAAGCAGGCCGTTCTCCGCGGTACTGGCGTCGAGACGCAGCTTCTCGGCGACGCGATCCGTTCCTACCAGACGAAACTCGACGGTCTCGCAATTAACGGCTCCGGTTCGAGCGGCGAGCATCGCGGCATCCTGAACACCTCAGGCATCGGCTCGGTCACGTACACCGACGCTTCGCCGACATGGGCAGAGTTCTTCCCGAAGTTGGTCGAAGCCGTGTCGGACATCTCGACCGACTACTTCGGACACGCGACCCACATCGTCGCGCACCCGTCGCTCATCGGTTGCTGGCTCCGCGCCCTCGACTCGACGAACCGTCCGATCTTCTCGCCAACCGCGGGGAACCCGTTCAATGCTGCCGGAACCTACGACCGCCCCGGCTACGACCTCGGCGGCCTTCAGGTTCTCGGCATCCCGGTCGTCGCAGACGCGAACGTCCCGACGAACCTCGGTATCGGCACGAACGAGACCGCGGTCATCGTCGGCGACTTCCGCGAGTCGTACATCTGGGAAGATCAGGGCGGAAACCCGCTTTACGTCCGGTTCGAGCAGCCCGACGGCAACATAGCGATCCGGACCGTCGTGTTTGGCTTCAGCGCGTACACGAGTGGTAAGTACCCCACGGCCTTCAGCGCGATTACCGGAACCGGCCTGATTACCGCGAACTGGGCCTAATTAGTTTCCCCCGGTCGCACAGGCCGGGGGGCTAACCCATCATGCAAGAGATCATCGTCGCAGCACTACGACGCGAGTTAGACGGCTACCTCACCCGCGGCCGCCTCGACCGCGCCCGCCAAGTCGTCGACCAGATGGCGCTCCTCGGGTGCGATGTCTCCGAAGTCCTCTCTCGGTTGGCGTCGACTGTGCCACCCGAGGAGGCCTCCACTCCTCAGAAAAAACCCGTCAAGAAGGCGGCCGTTAGGAAGGCGAAGAAGTGACCATTACGAACGGTTACGTCACTCTCGCCACCGCGAAGGCTTATCTCGGGATCCCGGTCGCCGACACCGTCGATGATGCGATGCTCGAGCAGATCGTCGAGTCCGCGTCGCGGTCGATCGACCGGATCGCCGGACGCTACTTCTACCAAGACTCGACAACGTCGCAGCGGTTCTACCGCGCCGTTTCGCCCGTGTCGCTTCTCGTCGATGACATCTCGACGACGACAGGTCTCACCGTCGACATCTCAACCGACGGAACGAACTACTCGACGAACCTCGTCTACAACACCGACTTCATCGTCGAACCGTTTAACGCGCTCGCTACCGGGCGGCCGTTCACGCTTCTGACGTCGCTCGGAACCCAGTATTTCCCGTATCCGTGGAACTACCGTCCGGGCGTCCGGGTGACCGCCCGCTGGGGCTGGCCCGCCGTCCCCGACGACATCGTCGAAGCGACCCTCATCCTCTGCGCCGATCTTTACAAGAGGAAAGACTCGGTCGGCGGCGTCCTCGGCCTCTCGGAAATGGGCGCTATCCGAATGTCCCCGCTCGGTCGTGACATTTCGGCGATGGTACGGGCGTACCGCCGTGAGGTCGTCGGATGACGATCACGATCTCGAGCCTCCGCGGTGGAGCCGCGACTGCGCTCGACACGATCGCCGCGATCCGCACCGTCTACGACTACATCCCGGATACGGCTCCGGCGACACCGTCGGCGATCGTCGGGAACGTCTCGATCGACTGGGACGACGCCAACGCCCGCGGCCTCGACGCCGCCACCTTCTCGGTTTACGTCGTCGTTTCGAGAATGTCGGAACGGTCGGGTGCGGACACGCTCGACAGTCTTCTCGCCGGATCAGGTGCGGGATCTGTGAAGACGGCGCTCGAAGCGGGCGGCAACCTCGGCGGCTCATGCTCGACGATGAGAGTCACCCGCGCGACCCCGGTGTCGCTTAGTATGGGCGGCGTAGAGTTTTTCGCTTACGAATACGAGGTAGAGGCCTATGGCTAGTTACAAGGTCGTGTCGGATCTCGTCGACGGGAAGAAGCCCGGAGACACGATCACGGACGAGGAGCTTCTCGGCTGCAACGTCGACGCTCTTATCGCGGCCGGTCACATCACCGGCGAAACATCAAGTAAGAAATCCGACAAGGAGTAAAACATGGCAGTATTCGTTCTCAAGGACGCCGCCCTCACCGTGAACTCGGTGAACCTTTCCTCGTACGTGACGAGCATTACCTTAAACTACGAGACCGACTCAGTAGAGGTAACTTCGATGGGCGCAACGGGACACAAGTTCACCGGCGGCCTCCAAAACATTTCGCTCGACGTCACCCTTAATCAGGACTTCGCCGCGTCACAAGTCGCCGCAACGCTCGACGCGCTCGTCGGCTCCACGACAACCGTCGTAGTCAAGCCAACGTCGGCGGCCGTCTCAGCGACGAACCCGTCGTACACGATCACCGACGCATTTCTCGCCGCGACGCAGCCCGTCGCCGGTTCGGTCGGCGACCTCGCCTCGATGTCCGTCACCTTCACCGGCGGATCACTCGCTAAAGCCGTCGCCTAACCCGCCATGCTTCTCGTTACCGTCCGGCACAGGGACGGCCGCGAGGGAACATTCCCCGTATGGCCGTCGGTCGAGTACGCCTTCGAAGCGGACAAAGAGACCGAAACATTCGACAAGCTTTGGGCGGACGACGCCCCGAAACATTGGCATTACCGTCTCGCCTACTATGCGGCCCTCAAAGCGGGAGCGGTCGGTCTCGGCGAAGTGTTCGACAAGTGGGTCGACAATTTGGCCGGGATCCGCTACGCGAAAGGCGACGACTCGGGAAACCCTACGTCGGAGGAGCCGCCGCCGAACTCTTCGCCATCCTCGCCTTAAAGACCGGGATCGCGCCGCGGGAACTCCTCAACACCCCACCCGACATTCTGCAGCACATGATCCGTTACATCGTCCCGCGACCCCCGAACGACTGGGACGCTCTCGCCGACCTCGAGATCCCTAATGGCTAGTGGACTGACCGGGTTCCGTATTGACGCCCGCGATACCCGGATGGGCGCGGCCCAGATCGAGGGGCTACGTGAGGTGCAGCGGGCGCTCCGCGACATGGGCGGCGACCTCCTGAACGAGATGAAACCGACCCACCTCAAGGCGGCCGAGATGGTCGTCCCCGCGGCTCGTCAACTTGCCCCGGTGCGTACCGGTCGACTTGCCGCGTCGATTCGTGCGGCGGCGGTCCGCAGCGGCGGCCGTGTCCGGGTCGGTAACTCGAGCGTTGCGTATGCGGGACCGATTCATTTCGGATGGCCCGCGCGCAGGATCAAGCCGCAGCCGTTCGTGTATGAGGCGCTCGACCCGCGCCGCGACGAGGTCGCGGAAGTGTACGCAAAACGACTGAACGAGTTAATCGTCCGCTACGGCATCGCTTCGGATAAGGCGGGCAACGTCTACGGCACGAAAGTAGGCTAAGCGTATGGCCCGCTCGAAGTCGATCTCGATCCCGATTACGGGCAACTCTGCGCCGCTCCGCAAAGAACTAAAAAAAGCATCGCAAGAACTCTCCGCCTTCGGCAAGGCACAGGCCGCGTGGAGTCAAGCGTCCGCCCTCGCCTACGGCGTCGTCGGATCCGCCGCCGCGCAGTTCGCGATCTCGTCCGTGAAGGCGGCGATGGATGACCAGAAAGCGCAAGCGGTCCTCGCTAAGTCGTTGCAGAACACGATCGGCGCGAACGAACAAGCGGTAAAGGCCGCCGAGTCGTACATCGAGACGCTCATGTATGCGACGAACGTCGCGGACGACAAGCTTCGCCCGGCGCTCGCGACCCTTGTTCGGGCTACTGGCGACATGACGAAAGCGCAGCGGCTTCTTTCGTTGGCTACGGACGTTTCGATCGGCGGGAACCTCGATCTCGAGTCCGTCGTTAAGGCTCTTACCCGCGCCGCGATGGGCCAGACGTCGAGCCTCGGACGGTTGGGTCTCGGTTTGTCGGCGGCGGCCCTTAACTCGGGGGATCTTGCGACCGTCACCGAAGAACTCACTCTCAAGTTCGGCGGGTCTGCACAGGCGGCGGCGGACACGATGGCCGGGAAGATGGAGAACCTCACGGTCCGGTTCGGCGAATTGAAAGAGCAGATCGGAACCGAACTCCTGCCGGTCGTCACCGAAGGAACCGAAAAACTTCTCGACTTCACGAGCGCCCTACAGAGCGGCGACCTGTCGGACACCGCTTCCTCGGCTTACGACCTCGCGAACGGTCTCGGCGACATGGTTCGCAACCTGTCCGGGATCGGCATCGTGACCGGGTTTCTCCGAAACCTGAACCCGCTCGCAAAAGACACCGAGGAAACGATCCGCGGCCTCACCGACGCGACGAACGAATCCGCGGCCGCGTTCCGCAAGTTCGACGACCTGTTTTCTCGGATCCCGCCGAAGATGGATGAGATGAGGAAACGCGGCGAGGGCTACCAGAAATCGGTCGCGGACTATCTGCAAAGCAAAGCCGAAGAGAAGTTCGCGGACATGGTCGCGGAACGGAACCGCAAGATCGCCGAAGGCGCAGCCGCAACACAACGCGCAGCGGACGCCCTCGTTAAAGCGAAAGCCGAATACAAAGCGACCGGGAAGGCGCTCCGCGAATCTCTGAACGAGGCGCTCGACGACTCTAAAAAGAAACTCGCCGACGCGAAAGAAGCCGCCGACGAGTTCGGTCGCGGCCTCGCGTTCTCGTTCGGCGTGTCCCTCGCCGGAGCCTACGACAAGGCCACCCAGTCCGAAGACGACTACACGGCGGCCCTCGACGACCGAAAGAAGGCGTACGCCGCGCTCGACGTCGCGAAACAAGGCGACGACCTGAACGCCTACCTCAAAGCCGTACAGGACGTAGCGACCGCCGAGGAAGCAGTCACGACGGCACAGAAGGCGCGGGTTACCCCGGCGTCGGCTTTCGCCACCCAGATCGAAGCCGCGAAGACGTTCGGGTCGAACCTCAAGACCCTCATCGGGCAAGGCCTCGGGCAGGCCGGGTTGCAGCAGCTTCTCGACCTCGGCCCGACCGCAGGAGCCGAAGTCACTAAGGCGCTCCTCGAGGGGACCGCCGGGTTTACCGTCGGCAGCCTCAACCAGTCCCTCGCCGACCTTGCCGGGGTACAAGCCGGTCTCGCCTCAGGGATCACGGCGGCCCTCGCCCCGAAAGGCGCGATCACCGCGGCCCAGTCACAAGTCGACGCGCTTTCCTCGGCGTCGATCGGTGCGCCCGGCGTCGGACAGGGGTTCACGATCAACATCGCGGCCGGTGTCGGCGACCCGGTCGAAATCGGCCGTCAAGTTAAGTCCGTACTGTCGCAGTATGACACGCGGGCGGGTTCGCTCGTGGTGCAAGGCGGCAAGAAGAAAGGCAAAAAACGCTAATGGCTTCCTCATTTCCCGGGGCGATCGACAACTTCACCGACCCGCTCGCTAACTCTTCGCTCGCGTCGCCGTCTCACGCGGGGCAACATTCGGACCTTAACGACGCGGTCGAGAAGATCGAAACCTACATGGGGCTAGTGAAAGTCATCCCGACCAGCGGCACAAACTGCACGATCTCCGCGACTGGAACTATCACGTTTAGTGCCGTTGGCGCGTTTTCAGTAAATGGTGCGTTCACATCTGGGTATGCCAATTACCGGATTCTGATCGACGTAGCCTCATCGTCGGGCGATCCTGAATTGCGTTTCACGTTGCGAAAGTCTGGGACTGACGCAGCAACAAACTATTTTACCGGGTCATGGCTAGTTGACGGCGCAGGGACGCTCAATTTCAGCCAAAACGGGACATACTCACGACTCAACATCGCCTATGCGGCGGCCGCTAATACTTGTTCTACCTCGCTTGACATCTTCAAGCCGCAAACATCAAACAACACAAACTGGAACGGTCAGGCGACGAATAGCACAGGCTCATCAGCACGAACCGTTGCGTTCGGTGGCGCGCACCTAACGGCAGATACTTACGACGGTTTCACATTGACACCATCGACAGGCACTTGGTCGGGGACGATCCGCGTCTACGGCTACCGGAACTAATGCCGATTACCTACGATCAGACGGGCGTCACCTACGACTCGGCGGCCTACACCTACAACGGCGACGGCTACCAGCCGACCGTCTTCCCGATCGCCGGGGTCTACATCTCCTTCACCGACGGCCCCTACACCGCTACCCCCACGTGGACCGAAATCACGACCTACGTCCGATCCATCACCACGCACCGCGGCAGAAGCTCCGACCTCGACCAATTCGACACCGGAACCGCGCAACTCGTCCTCGACAACCGCGACCGCCGCTTCGACCCGTTCTACACGAGCGGACCCTACTACCCGAACGGCCTAACACCGAGGCGACAGATCCGCATCGTCGGACAGATCGGCGGCTCCACATACGAGGTGTTCCGCGGGTTCGTCGCCGGGTGGCCGGTCACATGGTCGGAGGCGGGGTATGACTCGACGGTCACGATCCAATGTTTCGACGCGCTCGGCCTCATGGCTAACGAGGTCGTCCCAACCGACTGGCTAACGGCCTACACCGAAAGCCTAAACCCGTACCTTTACTTCACCGGCGCAGGGTCTAAAGGTCTTCCGTACCTCGTCTCCTATGACGGCGCGTGGGGATTCTTCGACGCTTCGGGTGGCGTCCTACCGACGTTCTACGAAACACCGAGCCTTCTCGACGGCGTTCAAGGAACCGCTAAATACTGTCCGCTTTATCAGACCGCGATGCCCAAAGCGACAACCTCACGAGCCGACTTTGCTCTGTCGGGATACGTTCAATTCGTCGGGCCTTCACAAATACTTTCTTACGCAGGATCAGTATCCGGGAAATACGGCGACACGACCGCGGGACTGTATTTCTACTACGACAACGACGGACCGTTCGTCAAAGAAACCCTCTACGTGCGCCAGACCCACCAAGCCGCAGGCTCGGGAAAGTATTACCGCGCCGCAATTACGACCTCAACCGCGCAGGGCTTCCATTTCGTTCTCAACTACACCGGCAGCAGCGACACCCCAACGCTTTACATAAACGGCACACAAGTCACCCTAACCTACATCGGGGTCGACCCGTCGAGCGGCCTCGACGGAACCGACGGCATCGCTAACCTCGGCTGTGCCTTAGCGCAATTCGCGCTCCATTCACGCCTTCTCACCTCAACCGAAATTACCAACCTCGGCAACTATGCGGCGGCCAGAATCCAAGAAACGACGAGCGCCAGAATGTCGCGTCTCATCGCCGAAACCGATTTCTCCACCTTCTTATGCTCATTTACCGCTAGCCCGGTAGCGTCGGTCGCTGCGATCGGAAGCGGCTCCGGTGTCGTGCCTGAACTTCAACTCGTCGCAGACTCCGAAGGCGGCGAACTATACGTCTCGAAGACCGGCGTTCTCACGATGACTAACCGAACCGACGTCTTCAACGCCACCCGCTCGGCCGTATCACAGGCGACGTTCACCGACTCCGGGGTAGGGATCCGCTACGGAACCGAACTAAACATAGAATACGACGCCGACAACCTCAAGAACGACGTCACCGTTAACCTCGGAGACGACTCAGAAATAAACGTCTTTAATCAAACCCTAATCGACGCCTACGGCGCGGCCGCAACGACTATCGAGACGCTCTTAAACGACGTTATTTCGGCTCGATCTCTGGCAGTAATGGAACTTGGGGTAGAAGGCGCGCTCGTCCCGCAGATCTCCCCGATCGACGTCTCCCCGAACACCGCCGCCGCCGACTGGCAGACGATCCTCGGGCTGGAGCTTCTCGACCGTGTCACCTTCAAGCGGACCCCGACCGTCGGGAACCAATTCGACCGGGCGGCCCTGATTAACGCGATCGACCACCAGATCGAGCCGGGCGTCTGGCGCACCCAACTCACCCTTTCGATGCGATACACCTCGCCGCTCATCTGTGACGATCCCGTCCGCGGCCGCGTCGATTACAATTACTGCGGATAGGAGCGACTAGATGGCAACCCAGTACACGGCGGGTATCACTCAGGGGCAAGCGTGGACGGCCGCGATCGCTAACCAGATCGGCGCAGCGTGGGAAAACTTTACGCCAACGACAACGCAAGGCGTAGCGATTACCCAAAGCGTCAACTATTCCAAATACCTGCAAATACAGAAACTAGTCATCTACTCGTTCAACATCCTTTTGCAAAGCGCGGGAACCGCAGGCGCGGGGGTTACTGTGGCGCTACCAATAAGCGCCGCGTCGTTGCAACGTAACCTCTCCGCTTCACAGTTTTACGACGCAAGCGCTGCGACTACATACATAAATGTTTCGTATCAAGTAAGCGCAACATCGATCGGGTTTATTAACTCGGCAAGCGGCGGAAGTGCATTCGGGGCCGCCCCTGCGGTAACTGTGGCTAACGGCGATTACATTTTTGGAACCATTGTTTACGAGGCGGCCTAAATGAATCTTGCAAGCCCACTAGACCCCGAAGAAGTCCCTGCCGAATGGTGGCTCGAACGTATGCGCCTCCGCCGCGATGCACTTCTCGCCGCGTCAGACTGGACTCAACACCTCGACGCACCCGTCGACCGCGCCGCTTGGGCCGCGTATCGGCAGGAGCTTCGCGACTTTCCGGCAACGTGGGAGGCGGGGCCGATCGCCGACTTCCCGAACCCGCCCGGCTACATCGAACCCGCCCCCGAACCTGAACCGACACCCGAAGAGGAGACCCCCGAAGAATGAGAACCCGCGTCGCCATCGTGGCGGCGCTCCTCACGGCAACCGCGGCCGGATGCACAGACCGCTACCGGAACCCTTGCGAAGCCGCCACACCCACCTCGACAACGATCCGCACGAAAAATAAGGCGCTCGGCTGGATCCCACCGTCGACGATCTTCTACGACAACCGAACCAACCCGCAAAGGATTATCGAGAAATGCGCTTAAGACGCGGCCGCCGCTACACCTCGACCGAACTCTCGGCCCGTCTCCGGTTCGTTATCGGATGCACGATCGCCGTCGTCTACGCCCTGTCGATGATGACGATCCTCTACGCTCTCATCTGGGTAAGCCAGCCGATGGAACAAGCCCCCAACGACGCCGAGTTCTTCAAGATCCTCACCCCGGCGGTCAGCTTTACGACCGGGATCCTCTCGGGGATGATGATGTCCGGCGGCCGTAGCAAAGACTTGGACGGCGACGGCCAACCAGACGACAAGGAGTAACGATGCCCACAGCGAAACAGCCGCCTGCGATGCCGTACACCGGGAACTCGGATCCGTCGGACGGTCCGCGGCCCGGGACGGTCAAGTTCGCCGAAATCATGGTAAACCGCGGGTTTAAGAATCTCGGCATCTGGGCGAATCGGCCGATGCGCGGCTCGACCCGCCTCTCGGTCCACGCCACAGGCCGCGCCGTCGACCTCGGGTTCGACCCGAAGAAGGCGGCCACGGTCGGCGCGTACTGTCTCTGGCTCGAAGCGAACCATGTCGCGCTCGGCATCGAGGAGATCCACGACTATTCGGGGACGTCGAAGGCCGGGTCGGAGAAATGGGGTCGCGGGTTCCGCTGCAACCGCTCAGGCAAACCCGGCTGGAAAGAGTGGTCCGAGACCGATAACGGGGGAACTCCGGGCGGGAAATGGATCCATGTCGAGTTGTCCCCGGCGATGGCCGACGACCCGAAGCTTTTCGTTAAGGCGTGGAAAGCGATCTCGGAGACCGCACCGCCGGCGATCGGTTGACCGCGGAACGGACCCCGCATCGACCACCCCCTTCTAGAGCATTACAAACTCGACACGGTTCGGCTAGGGTTACGGGCGGAACCACGGCAACGGTTCCCCCTCATAGTGTCGAGCCGCCTCGGACCCGTGGCGCTTTCGGTTGTGCAAAACTTGTTCCACCCGGGGCGGCTCCACTATCAGCACCTCGAGCCGGTATTCCGCCTACGGCGGCTAACGCGCCGCCGAGGGCGGCTTGTTCTCTAGGGTTAACTCGAGTCTTCGGAGCGCTTCCCCCCACGCTTCCCGGATACCACCGGCGGCCGCGGTTCTTCATGCGAGAGACCCACACCGTGAGATTTATGACGTTTCGACGCTGCTCGACCCCACGACAGGGTCGTCTACCCTCGTTCCCGAGTGTCGCGCCGCCCCATGCAACCGGGGGACCGCCGTGGACTTGCTTTCAGAAGTGCAGCCCCGATTATGCGCACGGCCGCCGCACTTTTGCAAGTATGCGAACAGATGCTTGACGAGCCCTTTTTGTTCGGTTACCTTTAGACCTATGCACAACCTCTACGAAAACACACACAGCGGTTCCATCGTCTGCGAAAAGCACCTCGGCTACGAGGCTTCAGCACACTTCGGAGCAAAGCCCAACGCCAAAAGCTTCAAGACCTCGTTCGGCACGATTCGCCGCATGACTACAGCCGATGCGCAGGAATGGGTCGGCATCGTCGGCGATCGCTACCCCAACGGTTGCGAGTGCTGTCGGTGATGGCGGGATACATCTCACGCGAAGAACTTGGCGGCCTCTTCGCATACGCCGACCAAACCACAGGGTCCGTCGACCGACCCGCCTCGAGGGAACGAGCGCACCGCGAAGCAAACGACGGAACCGCCGCCGACCGCGCCCTCCAAATACTGAACCTCCTCACCCACGAACCATTCGGTCTCACATGGGGCGAAGTCGCTGACCGTCTCGGCCTTCACCACGGACAAGCTTCGGGCGCACTCTCCAACCTCCACAAGACGGGCCGCGTCTTCATGCTCCGCACCAAACGCGGCAAAGCACACCCGTACGTACATTCACATTTCCGCGACGCCTACACCGAAACCGAACGCTACGACAACCCGGCACAAACACAAGCCGGGAAGATCCGCGAAATCGAACGCCAGATAGCGGCAGCACTCGAAGCCGACTACCGCCGCGGCCGCCACATCGACGACCCGTGGATCGACTCGCTCGTCCGCGCACTCGTCGAAATGAGAGGAGATAACTAGCCATGCCGAACTTCCTAGACGACTACGAAACAGTCGACTCCCGCATCCATCGCTTCTGGGAGAAGTACCCAGACGGGCGGATCGTTACGCACCTCGAGGAGATCAAGATCGACGACGCAGGCCGCACCCTCGCCTGCATCGTCCGAACCGAAGTCTTCAAACACGACCCGGGCGACGTCGTCGCCGAACAGCGTCGCGGCCGCCCAGACGCCACCGGCTACGCCGAAGAGTCCGTCGCGACATCGACCGCACCGAAAGGTTCCCTCGTCGAAACGTGCGAAACGTCGTCGATCGGACGGGCGCTCGCAAACCTCGGTTTCTCCGCCAAAGGCAACCGACCGAGCCGCGAAGAGATGCAGAAAGCGGAACGACACCGCGACGACGACTACCAACGCGGCCCCGGACCGTCATCGCCGCGCCTCGCCTCTGCGAAACAAGCCGCGTACCTCGGCGACCTCATCTTTAAAAACAAACTCGACGCCGCGATCCCCCCGACGCTCACCGCACAAGACGCGAAAGAAGCGATCGACTACATCCTGAAACATCGCGCTCTACCGCCCGGGTTCGGCATCGACGTCGCCGACGACTACCCAGACGAGGAACCGTTCTAGGTGAGAACCATGCTCAAAGAACTACTCGCCCTACTCATCGCGGGCATCGTCGCGATCGCACTCGTCGAAGCCGCAGACCGTCGCGCACTACGCCGCCACCGCAACCACCCGAGCAACAGGAGCCGCCGCTATGAATGACCCCGACGTATGGGCCGCGTTCGAGTCGACCCCGCCACCGATCGAACCCGTCGCCAACAAAGACAACTCGCTACACGGCTTCCACCGACGGATGCTCGAACAATGCGGCCACGACCTCGCCACCGCGCAGAAGCTTCTCGACCGGGCGTATGCGATCTTCGCCCAGATCTCGTGCGGCTACGAGGCCCGCGGCTACGCCGACCTCATGGTCGACATCGACGACTTCCGGGACCGTAACCGTGGGTAAGCACGTGAAATACGAGGTTGTCAAGCCGCACTACTGCCCGGAGTGTGGCAACATCGTCGCCCAATTCTCAAAAAGCGCCGCGTTTATTTGGCGCGGCCTGAACCCTTGCCCGAAATGTGACCGGGAGTCGGCCGTTCTCCTCCTCAAGGCGTACCACGACGGCTTAAAAGTAACCTTTATCGAAAGGGGAGCCGAATGAAGTTCGCCTACGCAGACCCGCCCTATTACAAGCAAGGCAAACGCATCTACGGAAACCTCCACGCCGACGCTGCCATCTTTGACACCATCGACGCACATCTTGCCCTTATTACACAACTCGTCACGGAATACCCCGACGGTTGGGCGCTCTCATGTAACCCCGCCGACCTTCGATGGATCCTGCCACAATGTCCCGAAGACGCGCGCGTCGCCGCGTGGACGAAAACCTTCCACCAAATACGGCCGACGACAGTTCAGTACGCATGGGAGCCGGTCATCTTCCGCGGCGGCCGTAAGGACCATAAGAGAAACCCAATGGTCCGCGACTGGATCTCCGAACCTGCAACGCGCCGAAAAGGAACGCCCGGCGCAAAACCCCACGCCTTTAACCGCTGGATTCTCGACCTACTTAACTACGACCAAGAAGAAGACACCCTCGACGATCTCTTCCCCGGTTCTAACGGAATGTCGACGGCCTTAGCAGAATTGAAGCTGCCGCTATGAGTAAAAGCAAAGCAAAAGGGACCGCGTTCGAGCGTCTCATCGCCGACTACCTCGCCCAATACTGGGAACACGCAGACCGCGCACCCCTCACCGGCAACAAGGACCGCGGCGACATCTCCGGAACCCCCGGCATCGTCTGGGAACTCAAGAACGCCAAGACGATCCGCATCTCCGAATGGCTCAAAGAAGCCGAAACCGAACGCCTCAACGCGAACGCCGACCTCGGCATCCTCGTCGTCAAACGCCGCGGTTACGGCCGCCCCTCCGACCAGTACGCAATTGTCACCCTCGCCGACATGATCCACCTACTACGAGAAGCGGGCTACTAATGGACCTGAAGACCGAACTCAACCGCTGGCGCGGCATAGCCCTCTGGATGTCCGGACGGCTATCCGTAACCGACCCGTCGCGCTCGTGGGACGAATGGGTAGAACGCGCCGACAAAGACGTCCGCCGCGTCTACGACCTCGATCCCGTCGACATCGAAAGAAGGCCCGAATGACCGACGACACCAACGAACGCGAACGCTGGAGACTCGAAGCCCGAGTCGACCAACTCGCCGCCGAAGTCGACGAACTCCGCCCAATGATCGCCGCCCTCGAAGAAATCTTCGAGTTCCGCCAACGCGGTCTCTACCGAGAAGCCGGAACACTCCTCGACGACCTCCAACGCAACTGGGCCGCCTACATGAGAGACCGATTCCCGCACCCCGGCCGCTAGACGCGACTAGGCTCTATGGCAACCCACGACCCACGCCTCGCCAACCACGGCTCGCAGGCGCACCGTCCCGTTAGGAGCCACCAATGGCACACCGCTCTACCCTCACCATCGGCCTCGCGTTTATGATCTCCACCATGACACCGACCGCCGCGGCCGCCCGCTACTACAACCCGGACGCCCCCGAATGTCACCGCCTCGCCAAGACCGCCGCCTCGGTCGGCTGGCAACGCCGCGAACTACCCGAACTCCGCCGCATCGCCGCCCGCGAATCCCTCTGCCGAAACCTCGCCTACAACCCTCGAGACCCCTACGGCGGCTCCTACTGCGCGATGCAAATCAACGGCTCCAACCGCGGCTACCTCACCCGGGAGCGCATCATCCGCGGCGACATGGAAGAACTACGCGCCTCCCCGTCCAAATGCATGAAGGCGGCTCTCGCCCTCTGGAAGCTCTACGGCTGGCGGCCGTGGGCCGGAGCCTCGAGCGCCCCATGAGAAAGCCCCACTACGCCGGACCGTGGCGCACCATCCGCCGACAAGTCCTCGAACGAGACCAACACATCTGCCGAATCGGAGCGCCCGGCTGCACCCTCGTCGCCAACCAAGTCGACCACATCATCCCCGTATCCCGCGGCGGCGCATGGTGGGACCCCGCCAACCTCCGAGCCGCCTGCCCACGCTGCAACAACGGCCGAAACGCCATCACCTCGAAAGCCTCCCGCACATGGTAGGGGGGTCGTTTCTTCCCGTGGAGTCGTCTGACAT
>VFQT010003108.1_pt1 | contig 15680 bp, 3 predicted proteins | sample 3512381 | NCBI WGS metagenome assembly VFQT01 (sample SAMN10412376, study PRJNA504923) | tailings metagenome | isolation source: Relicate 2 Philex TSF3 active mining site | place: Philippines: Tuba, Benguet | collected 2017-08-29 | reverse complement strand
TCGGCACCGCCGCTCATTGTCAGGTTATGGTTCTGCGTGAAACCTGTCCGGAAGATCTCATCCTGCCAGTCGGTGTTACCACCCTTGTCGTCCAGTGCGCCGCCGACTTCCTTGACACGAGCACGGAAGGTAGCGGCATCATATACCGGCAGCTTGCGAGCAATCCTGGACAGGCCCAGGGAGGTCGTATAGTTCATCGTAGAGGTACCGGCCTTGCCCTTCTTCGTGGTGATCAGGATCACGCCGTTGGCACCACGGGCACCGTAGATGGCCGTGGCAGATGCATCCTTCAACACGTCCATGGACTCGATATCCGCAGGGTTGATGAAGTTGAGCGGATCACCGTTACCTGTTCCGGAGTTGTCAAGCGGGATACCATCCACCACGAACAGCGGGGTACTTCCGGTCCTTACGCCACCCGGGCCGCGGATCGTGATGCCGTTGTTTGCCCCGGGCTCACCGCTGGCGGAAACGACGTTCACACCGGCGACCTTGCCCTGGATCAGTTGCTGGGGGTTGTTTACAATACCGCGGTTGAAGGCTTCTGCTTTTACGCTTTTCACAGCACCGGTGACATCACGCTTTGACTGCGTACCGTAACCCATGACCACCACCTGTGTAAGGTCGGATGATGCAGGCTGCAGGCGGACATCCAGCGTTGTGCGGCTGCCAACCGTGATCTCCTGGCTTCCGTATCCGACAAAAGATACCACGATAACGGCCCGATCATCGGGGATGGTCAGGCTGAAACTGCCCGAAGCATCCGTCAGTACACTGGTGGATGCGCCCTTGAGGGTGATGCTGGCACCCGATAATCCCGCACCTGTTGCGGCATCGGTAATGCGACCACGGAGGATCCTCTCGATATTTTCAGGGGCACGGGTGTCGGTCGATTCCGCCCGAAGGGAAGATGCCTGTACACCCATGAAACCCGCCAGGAGTACGCATGCGAACAGGCATGTCCGCAATACTTTGTTCTTTCTGCTCATCTGTCTGGTTTTGGTTGGAAATGGAATGCGAAATTGTACAATCGTTATGATCTGAATGTAAAAACTGTGTTAGGATAAGGTTATCTATGCTGAATCGATTTCTTATGGCAGATGCAAACTTAATAATTCGTTCACATAAGACGGTTACGGATTTATCCCCAAACGCAACAGCCTGCGCATGGCCGACAGTTCGGTCATACGCAGGCTGCTCCTTCTGAGGCCTACCCTCCTCAGCGCAGTATGTATATCTCCACCCTCCGGTTGATCCGGGCTTCCGCCTTGTTGCGCGTCTGTACACGCGGCTGCAACTCGCCGTAAAAACTCGTCCCCACCGATGAACCCGGATACCCCAGTTCCATCAAACGGTTCCGCACACTCGAAGCACGGCGGTCCGACAATCTTATATTGTAATCATTCGTACCCTCCACGTCTGTGTGACCACGCAGCATCAGCCGCGCATGGGGCGTCGTCCTCAAATAGGTCAGCAGGTCTCGCAGGATCGCTTCCGCACGCGCGTCGATGTTCGCAGCGTCGAAGTCGAAGTTCACGATGAACTCACGGATCGATCCCGTACCGCCCGATGCGTCCTCAGCATCGCCCGCAGGCTTCAGCCCATCCCCCGTGAACACGTACAACCCCTGGCCCGCACCTTTGACCCCGGCAGGCTTCGGCGGAACACCATTGGCATCCACCCAAGCATCCTTCATCCGACCAACGAACAACGGCGGTGCAGACACCCACGACAGGTCACGGCCCGTATTCACCCGGTGCACCTGCGGCTTTTTCAACCGCTCATCCAGCTCACCCGTATTCGACAGCCTTACCTCGTAGTCACGGCCCGGAAGTCCGTCCACCGAGTAGTTGCCCTTATCGTCCGTCACCACTTCCCCGATCTTGCGGCGCGTCACACCGTCCGCCTCGATCAGGAACACCGATACCTTCACGCCCGACTGCCGCAGGCCTGTCTCAGCATCCACCACCGCTCCCGTCACACGCGTCGTGTAGAACCGTTGCTGGTAGCCAAAGATATCATCCGAGCCATGCCGGTTCGATGTCAGATAACCGCGACCGTTGCTGCCCGGGATCTCCGTCCAGCCAAAATCGTCAAAAGAAGAGTTCAATGGATAAGGGATGTGCTTGACGGGTGCAAAAGCCCCGTCTGCACTCGTTAAACTGCTGTAGATGTCAAGTCCTCCGAGGCCCGGCCGACCATCGGAACTGAAAAACAGAACGCCGGCACCGTCAAAACCGGAGAACACTTCATTGCCAGGCGTATTGAGTGCTGCAATGGGTTCTGAGGGAGACCATTTTCCCGAACTGTCGCGTCGACTGACATACAGATCATAATCTGTACTGCCCTTTCGCATGGCACTGTACACGAGCATCTCCCCATTTGGATGGATGGCTGGATGCATGGCGATGGAATCATATGCTGAAAGTGTCAGGAAACGGGTCGCTACGACCATACCATTACGGACATCAGCCTCCACGACCTGCAAGGTCCTGGGCGCATCATGACGGACACGTCCCTCTTCATTGGCACTGAAATACACGCGGCCGGAGGAAATGCATGCTGTTGCATGTCCGATATTATAACCCAGCCGCTTCAATCCGATGAATTCTCTCAGCAGATCATTAGGATCCAGGATCGTCGAACGGCTGCCTTTGGCGATCGTTCCCTGTGAGCGCAGGCTGTTCTCGGACAGGGCATAGGTATTGGCCAACCTTTTGGGTTTATTGGTCTGAGCAGTAACTGCTGCACGAGGCGTCGGGACACCACCCATCTCCAATTCCAATCCGTCGTCCACCCAGGCCTGCCGAATCATGGATTTCCCGTCCCAGCCCGCCACGGTGTGTTGCGACTTGAAGGCGGGTTCGTTGGTACTCCACATGACCCTTCCATGAAAGATGAAAGGGGAGAATTCGTTGAAATCCGGCGTATTCACCAGGGCGTAGCCCAGTTGCCAATCTGAAGAATCCTTCATGAATTGGCCTACGTTTCGAAATCCTTCGGCCCTTGAGTTGAAAGCTGGCAGGTTTGACAGCAGCACGCGGGCTGAATCATACTGTCCATAGACGGCAAAGATCTCGGCTCGTTTTCTCAACAGCTCACTGTTGGCCATCAGCAGGTTCCGGGGCATGCTGTCCAGCCAGCGTCCGCTGTTCCGGTAATCCCGGATATTCCAGTGTGCACGCGCCAGTTGCGCAAACGCACGAGGATCGGGTTGTTCACCCTTGTCTTTATTGAAGAACTGCAGATAGCGCTCATAAAAGCCGATGGCTTTGGGGAAATTGAAGGCCTGAAAAGCCTCATCCCCCTTGTTCAGTGAGGCTTTAGACTGCTGAGCCTGAAGGTTTCCGACGGTAAGCGCCAGAAGACCTGAGATGATGAATCCTTTGATGCTGAACTTGCTCATGCCATTAATAATATCTCGGTGAAAGTACCTTTTCTCTCAGGGAACGTCCCCACTCGTAGCGCATCATGATCTCATGCGATCCCTGGTTGAAGTTCACCAGCCGCGAGATGTTGTGCTCGTAGGCGTATCCAAAGCGAAGCTTGTCCGTCAGCTGGAGCTCCAGCATCCCATAGACCGCATCCTCTGTCCGGTAACTGATGCCGCCGCCCACACGGTCGTGAAGCCATACGTTCAGGTTCAGGTCGGCCTGCACCGGGGAACCCGCCACCGCCTTCAGCAGGAACGAAGGCTTGATCACGATCTCTGGCGTCGCTTTGAACACTCCGCCGCCGTTCAGAAAGTAATGTCCCTCTGCTCCCGCCCGCGAGATCAGCGCCTGGCCCGCCACGTTGTACTTCGTACGCAACAGTGCCGGGGAGGAAAAGCCCAGGTAGAACTTCTCCGATGACCACAGCGCACCGAACCCGAATGTCGGCAGCAGCGCATTCACCACTGCCTGCGTCTGCGGGTCTCCCGCGTCCAGCGCAAACGCACGGCCATAGTTCACATTATAGTTCAGCATCCCCGAACTGATCCCAAGGGTCAGCGTCGAGTTCTCGAACGGCGCGTGGTACGCAAAAAAGCCCTGAACACCGGAGGTCCGCTCGATGTAGATGTGATCGAAGTACATCTGGCCACCCCAGCTGAAGTTGTGGTCCGACACCCGCTGGTCGTAAGATACGGACCCGGTTGTAGGGGCACCTGGGAAATCCACCCATTGCCTGCGCATCAGCATCGTGGCATTCGGAACCCCCCGGTGACCGGCATAGGCCGGGTTGATGTTCAATCCGTTGAACATGTACTGCGCATACATCGGCTGCTGCTGAGCCCTGCCGGCAAATGGCAGGATCAGGACGATCGACAGTATGATTTGAATGCTCTTCATCTTTTTATTATTTGTCATTCCGCCGCTATCGTTATCAATAAGTATCCCGTTTCAACATCAGCGCACCGCGTCTGACTTCCTTCTGTCCCGTCCGCGTATCGTCGATATCCACCAGGAAGAAGTAAGATCCGTGCGGCAGGTTCTGGCCCAGGAAACTTCCTGTTCCCCTTCCGTCCCAATCGTTGCGATAATCATCGCTCCGGTAAACCATCTGACCCCAGCGGTTGTACACCTGCACCTTTATCCGAACACCCGCCGGACGAACGATCACCCACTTGTCGTTGAAGCCGTCGTTGTTTGGCGTGAAGATCGTCGGGATGATCAGCTGCACCGGCTTGATGATGGTGAGTGTGGGTACGCCCGGTCCGGTTTCTCGTCCTCCTGACCTCGACATATCGATTGACTGAACATTGATCTTGCCCAGGGGCGTTGAGGCGGTGACATCGGCGATGTTCTGGACGCTTCCGGAATAGCCGTTCGGCTCGATCTTCACCGTCAGGTTGATCGAATCAGTCCCTAACGCCGACAATGTACTGGCGGTGGTCAGCAATTCTACCAGCGAACGTCCATTGTACAGCGGGTCTACTGATAATCCACCGGAAGCCCTGACCTGCGTCACCTGGAAGGTGATCGGGTTCGGGAACGTCCGTGTCAGATCATCCGTCACCATCACACTGGTCAGCGGCTGATTCCTCAGGTTCTTCAACGTGATCGCAAAGCGGATCAGATAGGTCCCGTCAGGCTGAAGTTCAGGTGCTGAAGCACTCTTGAATACTTTGAGGATCTCTCCGTCATCCACCACCGTCACATCCAGGAACGCCGCCGGACTTGTACATCCGTTGGCCGTCGCCCGGACCGTGATCCGGCCGCCCGTCATCCCCGGTACCGTGGTGATCGTATTGGTGGTGCTGCTGCCAGTCCAGCCCGATGGCAGGGTCCAGATATAGGCCGTTGCACCCGGAACCGCAGCCGCCGTGTAGGTCTGGCTGGAACCTTCACTCACAGAGGTCAGACCCGTGATCGAGGCCGGTACCGCAGGGATCGGGTTGACCACTACGGTCATGGCCGCAGATGGCAGGCTCGAACATCCCTGGGCGTTGGTCACCACCACGTGGTAGTTGCCGGATTCAGTGGCGATATATGACTGACTCACCGCGCCTGGGATCAGGGCTCCATTTCTATACCACTGGTTACCGGTGGCAGATGATGAAGTGAGTGTCACTCTTAATCCTTCGCAGAAAGTCGTCGGCCCCTGTGCAGTGACCGTCGGGGTCGGCGGTACTGGTTTGATGGTTGCTGTCACAGGTACACGCACCAGGCTCGGACAGCCATCCAGTATGGCTTCGGCATAGTAGGTCGTAGTCGTTGACAATACCGCCGTCGTCAGCGTATTACCCGTTCCGAGCAGATTACCGCCCGTGGCTGCATCGAACCAGCGGATCGTGCCACCTACTGAAGATGTCGCCGTTATGATCAGGGATGCCGATCCGCAACTCTCTGCCGGAGTGGTGGAAGCCACCACGGCGAGGGCTTTATTCGTCAGGACCACATCATCCGTTGACGCGGCGCAGATGCCATTGGTGATCGACCACCTGAGGGTCACGCTCGCACCGGCTGCGATGCCTGAGACAGATGTAACCGGGCTTGTGTCTTCCACGATCATCGCCGTACCGCTCACAATACTCCATTTACCAGTGCCGATCACCGGCGAATTCGCAGACATCGTGAAGATCGATGTGTTGCAGAGTGCCTGGTCTGGTCCCGCTGCCGCTGTCGTCGGTAACAGCTGATTGGTCACCGTCAGCTCATCCGTGGATACCGGACAGATGCCGTTGCTGATCGTCCAGCGCAGCGTCGCGCTCGTACCCGCAGGTAAGCTGGTGATCGTCGTCGTGGCGGATGTTGGCGTCGTGATCACGGCCGTACCGCTCACCACACTCCACACACCCGTTCCTACCGTCGGAACATTGCCCGACATCGTGAACGTGCCGTTGTTGCAGTTTACCAGGTCTGCGCCCGCAGCGGCGGTCGTCGGCAGCGCCGTGTTCGTCACCACCATATCATCTGATGTACTCGGGCAAGTGCCATTAGCCGTCGTCCAGCGCAGCGTCGCACTCGTACCCGCAGGTACACCGGTGATCGTTGTCGTGGCAGAGGTCGGCGTTGTGATGGTAGCCGTGCCGCTCACCAGCGTCCAGGTACCCGTACCCACCGTCGGAACATTGCCCGACATCGTGAACGTGCCGTTGTTGCAGTTCACCTGATCCGCGCCTGCGTTGGCCACCGTCGGCAGTCCGTACACCGTCGCCCGTCCGTGGCAGAAGTCGCCGCACTCAGACCCGGAACGGAGAAAGATATATTACCTGATGCGCCATGCACCGCAGATGCGGTCAGCCGCACGTAAACCGTCGTAGCAGGAACCGAACTACCCACTTTCGCGATGCTCAGCGTTGTGGCATAACCGGAGTTCGGTGACAAGGAGAGCTCATAGCCAGCAGGAGCCGTCGCCGTGATGTCCGTGACCAGATTGATGCCGCTTACCATCAACGTCTGCGGTGTGGTAGCGGTACCGATACAAGTAATGAACGGTGTCAAAGTTCCGGTAACATTCAATTGCGGCGGATCGAAGTTCATCGTGATCGTCGCCGGAGCACTCTGTACCCCTGCAGCATCCACCACCCGGAACGTGAAGCTCGCACCCGTGATGCCATCGTTCGGATCGAACTGAAGCTTCGTCGGATCGTAGCCCGTGATCGTCTGGCCCGCCGTCACCGGTGTGCCGTTGTAATACAGCGTACCACCTGTCGGAAGCGTCGAGATGATCATCGTGCTGGTCAGCGGACCGTCTTCCGGATCCGTACCCGCGAGGGTAGGTACCTGGATCGTCTGATTGCCCACCGGTATCAGGAACGTACCGCTGTTCGGCGTAGCCGTCGGCGTGCGGTTCACTCCGAAGTTCGCGTTGCCCACGCTCGAACCGGCCACACTCACCGACAGCTTGCTGTCCGGCGTGCCATCGCTGCCCGTGCCGTCGCAGCAGTCCTCACCCATCGATACCCAGCCCGTATTGATCGTAGCAGCCGAGAGGGCGCTGCCCACCGTCCTCGCACCAGTGGTGAGGACGATCGTATAGTTTGTATTGATCTGTACTCCATCGGCCTCCGTGAACGTATATGAGCCATTGGCGTTCACCGCCTTGCTCGATACCACATTGCCCGAAGCGTTCACCAGGTTCACATACAGGCCACCGGCACTCGTGCCCGTGCCATCCACCTGGCCGTCCGTCAAACCGTCGGCATCGTCGTACACCGTACCCGCGATCGACAGCGAAGCGAAGTTCATCGTGATCGTCGCTGCCGTGCTCTGTACACCTGCCGCATCCACCACCTTGAATGTGAAGCTCGCACTCGTGATGCCATCGTTCGGATCGAACTGAAGTTTGGTCGGATCGTAGCCCGTGATCGTCTGACCCGCCGTCACCGGCGTACCGTTGTAATACAAGGTGCCGTTGGTCGGCAGCGTCGAGATGATCATCGTACTGGTCAGCGGACCGTCCTCCGGATCCGTGCCCGCGAGGGTCGGTACCTGCACCGTGTTCGTACCGCCGGGGTTGGTGAACGAACCGCTGTTCGGCGTGGCCGTCGGCGTGCGGTTCACTCCGAAGTTCGCGTTGCTGAGGCTCGTCGTGGCCATGCTCACCGACAACTTGCTGTCCGGCGTGCCGTCGCTGCCCGTGCCGTCGCAGCAGTCCTCACCCATCGATACCCAGCCCGTGTTCAGGGTTGCATTCGACAGGGCACTGCCCACAGTCTGAGCAGCGGTGGTCAATATGATCGAGAAGTTTGTATTTACAGCAACCCCATCGGTCACATCAAATGTATAGGACCCGTCAGCATTGACTGCTTTGGAAGCCAACACATTACCGGCTGCATTGACGAGGTTTACATACAATCCACCTGCACTCGTGCCTGTACCATCTACCTGGCTATCCGTCAGGCCATCGGCATCATCGAATACAGAACCACTGATCGTCGGTGCAGCACCTACCGTCACCGTGACGGTCTGTGTGTTCTGACATCCATTCGCATCCGTGCCGGTGACCGTGTAGGTCGTCGTCGTTGTCAACGTTGCTGTTACCGTCGCGCCCGTCGTAGCACTCAGACCCGTCGAGGGAGACCAGCTGTAGGTGCTCGCACCCGATGCCGTCAGTGAGACGCTCGTGCTGTACACAATGGTCGGGGCGGATGGCGTGATCGTTACCGTCGGCAGACTATTGTTCGTCAGCACCACATCATCCGTGGATGTGCAGGTACCGTTGGTCGTCGTCCAGCGGAGCGTAGCGCTCGTACCCGCCGGAACACCCGTCACTGTAGAGGTCGCGGAGGATGGCGTCGTGATCGTTGCCGTACCGCTCACCAGCGTCCAGGCACCTGTGCCCGTGCCCGGGGCATTGCCCGCCAGCGTGAAGCTGCCGTTGTTGCACTGCGCCTGGTCTGCACCCGCTGCTGCTGTCGTCGGCAATGCATCGTTGGTCAGTACCACGGTATCAGAAGATGAGCAGGTACCATTGGTGATGGTCCAGCGAAGCGTATCAGATGTTCCGGCCACAACACCTGTGACTCCGGAAGTCGGTGATGATGGTGTGGTGATCGTTGCCGAACCACTGACCAGACTCCAGACACCGGTACCCACACTTGGCGAATTGCCAGTCAGCGTGAAGGATGTATTATCACAATTTACTTGATCTGCACCGGCTGATGCGGGCGTTACAGCTGCATCATTGGTCAGTACGACATCATCCGTTGATGTGCAGGTTCCGTTGGTGGTCGTCCAGCGCAAGGTGGCACTGGTGCCTGCCGGCACACCGGCAACGGTAGATGTAGCAGAAGAAGAATTGGCGATCGTTGCAGTACCGCTCACGACCGTCCAGTTCCCTGAACCTGTCGTAGGTGTATTACCAGCCAGGGTGAAGGTGCCGTTGTTACACTGCGCCTGATCGGGACCTGCGGATGCTGTCGTCGGCAATGCATCATTTTGCAAGTTGACCGTATCTGTGGAAGAACAAGTTCCATTGGTAATGGTCCAGCGTAGTGTCGCCATTGTACCTGCCGGTACTCCTGTCACACCAGAATTAGCAGCGGATGGGGTAGTAATGGTCGCAGTGCCTCTTACAACACTCCAGATGCCCGAACCGGTCGTTGGTGTATTTCCGTTCAGTGTAAAGGACGTGTTGTTACACTGTTCCTGACCATTGCCTGCTTCAGCCGCGGTGGCGTGTGCATCGTTTGTCAACACTACATCGTCTGTAGATACTGGGCAGCTGCCATTGGTGATCGTCCAGCGCAACGTGGCACTGGTGCCCGCCGGCACACCTGTTATGCCGGAACTAGCGGATGATGGCGTGGTGATCGTAGCAGTGCCGCTGACCACTGTCCATGTACCGCTGCCCGTCGTGGGTGTATTCCCCGCCAATGTAAACGAGCCATTATCACATTGTGTCTGATCAGGACCGGCAGCAGCCGTCGTCGGAACATCATAAACCGTTCCAGTACCGGTAGCAGAGGTTTGTGTTGTTGCGTTGGTGGTGCTGGCACTGATATTGCCACTCGCGCCATTCGTTGCATCTGACTTCAATCGTACATAGATACTCACCCCACTCACCGAAGTACCCGTCCGGGTGACCGTCAGTGAAGAGGCAAAGCCTGTGCCGCTGGATAAAGAGATCTCATATCCCGTCGGTGCGCTCACCGTCACATCCGCTTCCAGATTTGCGCCGTTCAGGGTCAGTGTCTGTGTAGCGGATGCTGTTCCAGCACAGGTGCTGAAAGGTGAAAGTGTACCAGAGAGCGTGATGGAAGGCGCAGAACCCACAGTTACCGTGACGGTCGCTGTGTTCTGGCAACCATTGGCATCGGTGCCGGTAACAGTATAAGTGGTCGTAGTCGTGAGGGTAGCCGTAACCACAGCACCGGTCGAAGCACTCAGGCCTGTTGATGGCGACCAGCTGTAGGTGCTGGCACCGCTCGCTGTCAGTGTTACATTACCGGAATAGGCGATAGAGGGTGCTGCCGGTGTTACACTAACTGTCGGCAGACTGTTATTTGTTAATACAACATCATCAATGGAAGTACAGGTTCCATTGATGGTTGTCCAACGCAAGGTGGCGCTTGATCCTGCAGGTACGCCGGATACTCCTGATGTGGCAGAAGAAGCATTGGCGATCGTAGCCGTACCGCTAACAACCGTCCAGGTACCTGTTCCGACAGATGGCGTGTTTCCTGCCAGCGTAAAACTGCCATTGTTACAGTTCGCCTGATCGGCTCCTGCAGCAGCTGTTGTCGGGATAGCATCATTTTGCAATACAACATCATCGGTGGAGGCACATGTTCCATTGGTCACGGTCCAGCGCAGTGTGACGCTCGACCCTGACGGAACACCCGTAACGCCGGATGTCGGGGAGGACGGTGTTGTTATGGTGGCGGTGCCTGTAACCACACTCCACAAGCCCGTACCGGATGAAGGTGAATTTCCCGCAAGGGTGAAGGAACCATTGTTGCATTGATCCTGCGCAACGCCTGCTTCTGAGGTAGTGGCATGCGCATCGTTCGTCAGCACCACTTCGTCAGAAGACGTACAAGTGCCATTCGTGATCGTCCAGCGCAAGGTTGCGGGTGTACCCGCCGTGACGCCCGTCACACCCGATGTGGCAGAAGATGGCGTCGTGATCGTAGCCGTTCCACTCACCACACTCCACACACCCGTGCCGGAAGAAGCGGCATTACCCGCCAGCGTGAAGGAACCATTGTTACACTGCGTCTGATCCGAACCTGCAGCAGCCACCGTGGCCGCCGCATCGTTCGTCAGCACCACATCATCCTCGGATGTGCATGTTCCGTTAGTGGTTGTCCAACGCAAGGTGACACTGGTACCGGCCGTTACTCCGGTGACAGTGGTAGTCGCAGAAGATGCCGTGGTGATCGTTGCCGACCCACTTACAATGCTCCAGGAACCCGTACCTGTTGAGGCTGCCGTAGCGGCCATGGTAAAGGTGCTGTTATTACACTGGGTCTGGTCTGCTCCGGCTGCTGCCGTCGTCGGTTGACTGTGGACTGTGGCCGAACCCGTGGCTACCGTCTGCGTCGTGGCACTGGTCGAACTGGCGCTCACATTGCCGGAAGCACCGTTGCTCGCGTCCGACTTCAGACGCACATAGATCGTTGTGCTCGATACGGTAGCACCCGTCTTGGCTACCGTTATGGAGGCTGCATATCCGGAGCCTGAACTCAGGGACACTTCATATCCGGTCGGTGCCGATACAGTGATGTCGGCCTGCAGTTCAGAACCACTAACCGTCAGCGTCTGAGGAGTAGATGCCGTGCCCGTACAAATGATGAATGGCGTCAGCGTACCCGTCAGCGTGACCGTCGGGGTATTGAAGTTCAGGGTGATCGTCGCTGCCGCACTCAGTGAAGTAGCGGCATCTTCCACCTTGAAGGTGAAACTGGCGCTGGTGATCGCGTCGTTCGGATCGAAAGTCAGCTTGGTCGGATCATAGCTCGCGATCCGCTGTCCGGCCGTCACCGCCGTACCATTATAATAGAGCGTACCATTGGTCGGTAAAGTAACGATCGTCATAGGATCACCGCTGGTCAGTGATCCATCCTCCGGATCAGTACCCGCCAGGGAAGGCACCTGAACCGTGTTCGTACCACCCGGATTGCTGAAGGATCCACTGTTGGCCGTTGCCGTTGGTGTGCGGTTCAATCCAAAGTTGACATTAGTGACTGCCGAGCCTGTGGACGTGACACTTACCTTACCATCAACCGTGCCATCACTACCCGCATCATCACAGCAGTCTTCCCCTGTTGATTCCCAACCGGTGGCCAATGATGCTGAAGACAAGGCATTACCCACCGTCTGTGCTGCCGTGGTCAGAATGATTGTGTAGGAAGTACTGGCCGCTAATCCATCTCCAAGGGTAAAAGTAAAGGTGCCGGAAGCGCCGACCGCTTTGCTTGCGACAACATTGCCTGAACTGTTGACCAGGTTGACATACAAACCTCCGGCCGTCGAACCGGTACCATCTACCTTGCTGTCCGTCAGGCCATCATCATCGTTGTATACCGTACCACTGATGGTGGGGGATTCGAAAGTGGCTGTGGTAACCACTGAATTATTGGTGGGATCTCCGTCGGTATCAGGATCGGTTTGCAATCCATTGGTAGACACATCTGACACATTGGTACCTGCCGGACTAGTACCTTCCGCCGTTGCGGAATTTGTCTTCGATGTAACGGATCCGGGGGTAACCGTAAATGTGATCCACACCGTACCCGTCTGGCCGGCTGCCAGTTCCTGGCCCGTTGCCAAAATATTGGAAGTGGCTGCCCCTGTCCAACCGGAATTTCCGGCAAGTACATTATATGAAGTGGAAAATACATTTATGTCTGAAGGCACTTCCGTAGAGAAGCCGGTAGGACTCAGACCTGAGAACTCCGTTAGTATATCATCGAAGATCTCCAGGTTACTGATGGTCACGTTACCATGGTTCTTGACGGTAAGTTCATACGTGAGTGTGTATTCAGTATATCCGGCATTGGGCGTATTACTCTTCAGATTTTTTGCCAGGCCTATGACCGGATTTTCATCCATGGTCACATTTTCAGTATCAAATGCCATGGTTGTCACGCCACCCGGAGTAGTGCCGTATGCCAGCGCCTTGTTTTCAAAAACGCCTCCAGTGGATGAGGTCACGCTGATAGATAAAGAGACGGTGGCCGACTCTCCGGGATTCAAGGCACCTGTTCCATTGAGCAGATCAACATCGGTGGTACCGTTGTATGACGAGTTGATGGCAATCCCGCTGCCGCCTGGAGCACTACTTACAGATTTTGACGTAACGCTGATCGTGTTGGGCAATGGGAATGCAGCCCTAAGATCATCCTGTAACTGAACGTTGCGCATGGGTACATTACCCGCGTTCTGTACCTGGATGGTGAAGGTCACGGCATAGGTGCCCGAAGGACTCTCTGTAACGGTCCCCGCCGTCTTTGTCACCGTCAACCCCGGGGTTTCCACGAAGGTCGCAGGCGTAGGCGAAGTGTTATTCGTGGCATTTTCATCCTCATCCGGATCCGGATCATTTCCGTCCATCGACTGGTCTGTCACAGATGTGCCGGCAGGGGAATTGGCCGTGGCTACAGCCGTGTTTTCATACACACCCAGTGTAGTTCCCGGAGTGACCGTCAATGTCAAGGTGATGGTCGAACTCGCACCCATCGCCAGGGTACTGCTGGCCGATACCAACAGGTTCTTATCCGAATTTCCATTGAAGGAACCATTCGCCGACAGTGTGCCCGTCGCCGCTACGGAAACCACAGAGAATGTTGAAGCAGCGGCAAAGGTGGTGGCGAGATCATCCGTCACTTGTACGGAACTCAATGGTACGTTACCCAGGTTCTCCACTTTCATCGTGTAGACAAGGGTATAAGTACCATCACCGTTATTGGTCGGCGTACCTACCGATTTGGCAATACCGACCCTGGGAGTTTCTGAGAAAGTGACCGGCGTAACATCCGAATTGTCTCCGGCTCCATCGTTCTCAGGATCCACATCCGCCCCGTCATGTGAAAGGTCATTCACCGCAGTACCCAGTTGGCCATTGGCAGTGGCCGTCGCCTGGTTGTTATATGCCCCCAGGTTACTACCGGGAGTAACAGTTATGACCAACGTTATGGTTTCCATGGCGTCTATGGCCATGGTGTTCGTACCGGACAACAAGTTCAGGTCCGTTGATCCGTTGTAATTGGTATTCGCAGTCAATCCGGCAGAAGCAGAAACAGATGTAACTGACACCGTTTTGCCCGGGAAGGTTGTCGACAGATCATCTGTGACCTGAACATTCTTCAGGGATACATTGCCCGTATTCTTGACGACAAACTTGTACGTCAATGTGTATGTACCATCATTGTTATTGACAGGAGTGCCATCCACCCGTTTGGCCAGACCTATGGATGGACTTTCCGTGAAAGAGACAGGAGTGGGGACATCATTATCTGAAGTAGCCCCGTCGCCATCGGAATCGGGGATCATGCCCGTTTGTGAATTGTCCGTGACAGAAGTGCCGCCCGGACCTGTACCGCTCGCTACGGCCGTATTGTTATATACACTGGTTGATGTGGGTGTAACACGAACGGCCAGTGTTATATCCCGCACACCATTGACCGCCAGCTGGTCGGTTCCGGCCAGCAGGTTGACATCACTGCCGCCGTTGTAACTGTTATTCTTCGTCAGCGGAGTCGTGGTCAGGGTCTGGACCGTGTAGTTGCCCGATCCGAACGTGGTGTTCAGGTTATCGGTCACCTGAAGACTCTTGATGGGCACATTGCCGAGGTTCTGCACCCGGATGGTGTAAGTCAGATCATAGGTGCCATTTCCATTGTAAACCGGCGAGGTGCTGACCCACTTGGCCACTCCAATGACGGGTGTCTCCGTGAAGGTCACCGGCGTGGGTGTGTCATTGTCTCCCGGATTTCCGTCACTGTCCGTATCGACGTCAGTGCCATTCTCAGAATCGTCGGTTACCGACTGCCCATTGGGGTCCGTAGCGGTGGCAGTAGCCGTATTGTTATAGGCGCCCAGGGTAGCTCCCGGGGTAACGGTCACCGTCACTGAAATATATCCTGATTCCCCTACGGCCAGATTGCCCAGTGCCGAAGTGGAAATAAGATCCTTGTTAGCGGAACCATTAAAGGAACCATTGACGGTGAAATTACCGCTGGAAGTACCCAAAACCGAGAAGGAAGTAGCGGAGGTGAAAGTGGTGGCCAGATCATCTTGTACCTGAACATTATTCAACACCACATCTCCCTTGTTCTCAACCTTGATGCTGTAGCTGAGGGTATAAGTACCGTCTTCGTTGTTGATCGGACCATTGCTGATGGTCTTGGCCACCCCGATGCAGGCATTGCCCACGGTAAAAGCGGCCGTGGCCGTGCAACCTCCGGCATCCGTGACAATGACGGAATAATCACCGGGAGCAAGCCCCGTGCGGTCAGAGGCCGTAGAACCATCACTCCATAAATAAGTATAAGAAGCCGTACCGCCGGTGACCGTGATGTCGATCGCACCGGAAGATCCGGGATCGCACTTGCTGTGGGTAACGGTGCCGGCTACACTAAATGCTGAGGGCTGTGTGATGGATCCGGAAGTAGTGGCAGTACAACCGTTTGCGTCCGTTACAGTCAGAGAATAAGTCCCCGGTTTGAGGCTTGAAAGATCCTGAGAGGAAGCTCCATGTGCCCATGCATAGGTATATGGCGCAGTACCACCGCTGACAGAGGCATCCAC
>VFQT010003106.1_pt1 | contig 15690 bp, 12 predicted proteins | sample 3512381 | NCBI WGS metagenome assembly VFQT01 (sample SAMN10412376, study PRJNA504923) | tailings metagenome | isolation source: Relicate 2 Philex TSF3 active mining site | place: Philippines: Tuba, Benguet | collected 2017-08-29 | reverse complement strand
AGGCCAAACCCAAAGACTCTGGAGACCGCCCATGACCTTCTTCCGCACCGCGCTCGCCTCGACCCTCTCGCTCTCGATCACCGCCTCGGCCTCGACCGCCCTCGCCACCCCTGCCTTCGACGCCGAATACTCACCCAAGGACTGGGGCTACTCCCTCTTGTCGGGCATCGGTGGCGGGGTGGCGGGAGGGATGCTCGGCGGTCTGCTCGGCTTTGGCCTCGCGGGCCCCTCCGACTGCAAGGAGAGCGATGGCAGCCTCTGCCCCATCGGCATGGTGCCTGTGGCAGCCATCTCGACGACCGTCTTCGGTGGGCTCGGCCTCACCTTCGGAAGCGCGGGCGGCGTCTACGCCTATGGCGAGCTCTCGGGTCACAGCGGCAACTACTGGGCAGCGCTCGGCGGCTCGGCCACAGGTCTTGTCGGGGCGTTCGGCCTCTACGCGCTCGTCAACGAAATCGATAGCGACGCCGCGAGCGTCACCCTCTTTGCCTCGAGCCTCATCCTGCCCGCCGTGTTCAGCACCTGGTTTTACGCAATGAGCCTCGACAGCGGTGAGCAGCGCATCCCGACGGGCGGCCTCATCGACGTCGACGGCGGCGTCGTTCGGCTCGGGGTCCCCGAGGTCGGTGTCGCGTTTGGCGCCGAAGGTGTCGAGCGGGTCGACGTCAAGGTCCTCGGGGCCCGCTTCTGACATCGACGATGAACGCGCGACGCCCGAAAGTGCTCGGGAGGCGGCGCAATGGTCGCCTCTCCGAGTCGGGCTTCAGGCCTCGCGCGACGCGATGGTCGGGAGGATGCGGGTGAGCGCGCGCTCGAGGTGGCCCTCGTCGTCGATTTCGCACCAGGCGAGGTCGTCGATTTTCATGACGGGGATAGGATGACCGCCGCGCGAGACGCGGACGAGGCAGCCCTCGTAGTCGAGCTTCGGCGTCCGGGACAGCTCGCTCTCCATGACGCCACAGGCCTTGCGATAGGCCTCGCGCGAGATCTTCGTGATGCCGACGAGCTCGCCGAAGATCGGGCCGAGCGCGTTCCGGTTCTTCGAGACGTCGAACAGGTTCTGCTGAGAATCGACCTCGACCCAGACCTCGTCGCGCGAATCCGTGAACCCGCTGACGAGCAGGATGTCGGGGCGCGGGTCCGCGATGAGAGCGGTCAGCGCGCGCTGTTCGTAGAGGAGATCGCTCTCGAGGAGGATGAAGTCCTCATCGAGGATCGAGCGCAGGTTATAGAGCGTGTACATGCTGCTCGTCGTCTCGTAGCGATCGGACCTCAGCGTGTCGATCTGCAAAATCCCGCGGTAGCGTTCGGCGAGCGCGTCGTAATGCTCGGCGAGGTAGCCCGTGCCGATGACGAGGCGCGTAATCCCCGCCTTCATGAGGCGGGCGATGCTGCGGTCGACGAGGGCCTTGCCCTCGACCTCGACGAGACCCTTGGGGCAGGCCTGGGTGAGATCCTTCAAGCGGCTTCCGAGACCGGCGGCGACGATCACTGCAGTACGCATGGCGCTGATTCTCCATCTCGTAAGGACCTTGTGGGCCCATCACATGCGGACCGGCTTGGTCCGGCGCGCGCTCGCTAGCACAATTGCCGAACGCGGTCACCGTTTGCGCAACTTCCCGCGAGTTCCCCAAGCCTGCACGGGATTCGGTGGCCGGCCGCGCCGCCGCGTGCCATAGTCCGGGCATGGATCTCCGGTCTTACCTCGGTCAAAGAGTCACCCTCCGCGTCGAACGCCTCACCCAGTATGGTGCCGCCCTCGGCGAGAACACCGAGGCCCTTCCCCCGGAAGGCGGGCGCGTCCCGACGGTTCTCCTCCCACGCCGCGAGGTCAAACCCGACCTCGCTGTCGGCCACCTCGTCGACGTCTTCATCTACCTCGACTCGGAAGACCGCCTGACCGCGACCATGCTCTCCCCGCGCCTCGGACTCGGCGAGGTCGTCTTCCTGCGCGCGACCGCGCATGCGAACTTCGGGACCTTCTTCGACTGGGGGCTCGGCAAGGAGCTCCTCGTCCCCCTCGGCGAGCAGACGCGCGATGTCCGCATCGGCGAGCGGCATCCCATCGGCCTCATCATCGATGGGACAGGGCGTCTTGCGGGCACGATGAAGATCGCCGAGCTCCTCGAACGGCCCCACTCCCACGAGGTCAATCAGTGGGTCGAGGGTCAGGTCTGGCGCTACGAGCGCGGTCTCGGCCTCTTCGTCATCTTGGGACGGCGTCGTGTCGCCCTCCTGCCCGAAAACGAGGTCCACGAGCTCCGCCCTGGTCAGAGCTCACGTTTTCGTATCTCAGCCGTCCTTCCCGACGGAAAGATCCGCCTTTCTCTACGAGGTCTCGCCCACACCCACCTCGCTGACGACGGCGAGACCATCCTTGCGGCTTTGTCGGCAGCAAACCCGCCGCGCCTTTCCGACGACTCGGACCCGGAAGATATCCGCGAGGCCCTCGGCCTCAGTAAGAAAGCCTTCAAGCGCGCGGTAGGCGGGCTTCTCAAGGCCCGGCGCGTCATCATCGACGACGCGGGATATGTGGTCCTTGCAGACAATGGTCGGTCCGGAAAGTCTTGATTTTAGAGATTCTTGATTTGTTGGTAATTTACGTCTCCTTCGCTCGCCAAATACCTACAAGCAGGCGACGAGCCACCACGAGCGTCCATACCCCATTCTGGTAGCGCCAATTTCGACGGCGAGCATGGAGACGACTCCGTCCAGCGCGTTGTCCCCACGCCTGCCCTCCGGTGAGGGTTCAGGGCAATTTGAACTCGTTCATTCGCTCTTGAACTTCTCGACGCGTTTTTTCGTCGCCTCCGAGGGGTTGAGCGCGTGAGCCTTCTCATAGTGCTCGAGGGCGTTCAGGTCGTCCTTCAACTTCTCTGCGATCTCGCCGAGGTTGAAGTGCACCGCCGATTGGAATTTCGGTGATTTATCGAGCTCGAGGGCCTTTTCGAGGTCTTTCTTCGCCTCACCGAGATCGCCCGCGAGGAGCTTCGCGTAGCCGCGTCCCGAAAAGGCCTTGGGGGCATTTTCGGAGAGCGTGATGGCCGAGTCGAAGGCGGAGATGGCCTCGGCATATTTCTTTTCGCGGGTGAGCTTGCGACCATCGTTGATGAGCTTGTCGACGTCGCTCGACGGTGGCGTTGTGAGAACCTCCTCGGCTGGCGCGGGTGCAGGGAGGGTCGAAGTGTCCGAAAAGGCCTTCTTGAGCTCGTCGACAAGCCCGCTCGGCGCATCTGCGGCGAGCATCGACCACCCGAAGCGGGTCTCTTTGGGGAGACTCGCGAGGTACGTCTTGACAAGGTCGGGCACCTCACCGAGGTGAAGCTCGGGGACCATCTTGCCGATATAGGCGACGCTTGCCGTGTAGCTGCTCCAGTCACCCCGGGTCAGGGCATAGGCTATATCGCCGACGAACAGGTAGCTCACCTGGGGCTCTCCGCCGTTCCCGAGAAACTCGACGGCTGTGAGGGACACGGTCCCCATGTCTGAGAGGTCGGGGTCCTTTTTCCATTCGTCGAGGCTGCTCTTTGCATCGGAGGCGATCTGCTTCTCTGCAGCCGCGAGGTCGACGGGTTCGGTGTCACGGACGAGATTGACCGCCTTGAACCTGCACGTCGAGGAACCGTGCATGCCACATCCAAAGCCACCCTCGCAGTCGATGACGAAGACCTTGTCTGGTCCACCGCCAGCGAGCGAAATCGTGCGGCCCCAATATTCACCCACCATCGAGAGCGCGTCACCCTTAGCTTTGTCCCGGGAGATCTGGTCGGATTCCCCCTCGGTGATGGTGGCGAAATTGCCATTCTGGGGCCCGGCGAGGGCGCGCGCTCGCATGTTCGGCAGGTATTTCCGGCGGCTCGCCGTGGCTTTTTCACCGTTGCGGTCATAGTCCTCGCAGGAGATTTCCTCGAACGGGAGGTAGACCTGCTCGAAGACCCAGAGTGAGCCATCGTAGATGCCTGCAGCCTGTTTGCGGGTCGCGACGACCTCCGGCTTGCCATCGGCTTTGGCGGTGAGCCAAGCGGTCTCCGGGCCGTCCTTGCCAACCGTCCAGACGAGGTACTGGCGGGTATCTGCGACGGTGCCCGCGTCGGGGGCGCTGGCAGGAGCGGTGTCGGGGGCCACTACGTCAGGCGTGGTCGGTGTCGCTGTGTCGGGGCCGATCTCCGGCACGGCGGCCCGGGTCTCCTCAGTGCGTGCGACCACATCGGGGGATGCAACGTCGGGTTTGCTCTTGCCGCAGGCCGCGGCGAGGCTGAGTACGAGAAGGGTCGGGGCGAAAGTCTTCATCTGGAGGCCTCAGGAAAAGGGGACACACCGATCGGGGGCTGCCCTAACACGTCCAAGGACGTCACGCCATTCCGGCCCGCAGGGCAGACAATTTGCTGCGCTTTGGCGAGCTCCGGCGATTGTCTCGAAAATCGAGGCTTTCAGTGCCCGGGTCCGAAACGGGTGACGAGGTCAAAACTGGTCGGTCTTTAGGGGCATGATAGCGTCTCGGCGTTCATCCTCGTTTGGGAGACCACCGTGAGCACCAGGACGAAGCCCAAGCCAAAGACCCCCGCAAAGCCCCGGCCAACGACCAGGGCGACCTCGGGGCTGCCGTCCTCGGTCATCGTGCTCACCCCCTCGGGTGGCCACGAGCCTCCGAAGGCGATGCTCGTCCCTGTCGAGGTGGCTCAATCCGCCCCGAAGAGAACCGCCGTTCCGAAGTCCGACGCGATGGAGCGTCCGACCCAGAAGACCCACGACGCGAAGGCGAGGGGACGCGAGAAGCCGCGGAAAGCGCGCACAAAGAAGTCGGCGAAATCAATTGACCCGCTCTCGAGGGGCTGGCGTTTGGGGGCGGGTCTCGGTGCGGTCGTCCTTCTCGTCATCGCGGTCTTGCGGGCCTCGGGCCCCTCTGGCTGGGCCTGGGCCATCCTGTTCGGGCTTGGGGCCATCCTCGGTCTCGTCCTCGCCGCAGGTCGCCGCGTTCGCTGGAGCCTGCCCGCAGTCCTTGCACTCGTGACCGCCCTCTGGGCGCTTTCCACGCTGCCCTCCCTCGCTCACGGTGAGGGCCCTCCCGACCTCCGGCATACCCTCGAGCGCGACGAGCGAGGGGTCCTCGACCTCGGCGCCCTCGTCCTCATCTCCGCCTTCACCGCAAGCCTGGCGCTCCATCTTCGCGATACATCTCGCGCAGACCAGCGCACACGCGCCCGCTTCAGGGCTCGTTGAGCCCGGGCCACCGGTTGGACCAGGTCCCGCCAGATCGCCCCTCGTTACCCCTTGTGGCCTCTTGTCGCCCCTTGTCGGACGCTGCCGAGCCTGCTATCGACGCCCCGCAACGCCGGCATCTGCCGCGTCAGGGGTCTCCAAATGCGCATCCTCCACTCCCTCGGAACGACTCTCGTTGGACTCACTGTCCTCTCGCCTTTTGCGTGCTCTCCGGCCGACCCCCGGCTGCCGCACCAGCAGAAGGCCCCCGAGGTGCCCATCGTCCCGCCGCCTTCGCTGCCCGCGGCCTTTGCCACGGCGGCCATGCCGGCGCCAGCCGCTCCGGCCCCCGAGGATACCGCCACGACGCTCCTCGAAGCGCCCCGCTGGGAGGACAGCGCCCGCCTCGACACGTTCTGCCGCGCCTCGATGGCTCGCGCGACCGAGCAGCGCAAGGCCCTCTCGACACCTGGCGCTGAACGTCCCACGGGAGAAGCCGCTGTCCTCGCCTTCGATCGCATCTTCCGCGAGACCGACACCGCCAATGGCCTCGCGTCCCTGCTCACCGAGGTGAGCCCTGACGCCGCCGTCCGCGAAGCCTCCGCCAACTGCGCGCAGGCGATCGCCCAGCTTCGTGCAGAGGTATTTCTTGACCGATCGGTCTATGACGCCCTGGCGGCCGTCGATGCCGCCTCCCTGCGCGAGCCCCTACGACGCTCCTTGTCGAAGAACCTCGAGGACTTCCGTCGCTCGGGCGTGGACAAGGACGAAGCTACCCGCGCCCGCCTCGCCGCCATCCAGGGCGAGATGAAGAAACTGTCTCAGGACTACGGACAGACGATCAACTCCGATACGCGCACGCTCACCTTCACGGTCGAAGAACTCGCCGGACTCCCCGCTGACTGGCTCGCGAACCACCCGAAGGACGCCGACGGCAAGATCTCCGTCACGACCGACTACCCCGACTACTTCCCGGTCATGGAGTACGCGCAGCGAGAGGCCACCCGCAAGGCCCTCTGGAATGCCTTCATCGCCCGTGGTGAAGCCAAGAACGGCGAGACACTGAAGTCGCTGCTCGCCCTTCGCAAAGAGGTCGCGACGCGGCTCGGCCGCCCGAACTGGAGCGCCTACGCCGTCGAAGACAAGATGGCGAAGACTCCCGAGACGGTGTCGGGCTTCATCGCCGACCTTCAGACGGCCGTCCGCCCACGCGCCGACAAAGACCTCGCGCGCCTCCTCGAGGCCAAGCGCAAGGACACCCCCGACGCCACCGCCATCGAGGTCTGGGACCGCTTCTACTACCCCAACATCGTCCGCAAGACCGACGTTTCGGTCGACAGCGAGGAGGTCCGCAAGTACTTCCCCTATGCCGCAGTGAAGCAAGGCATATTCGACCTCTATGGCGAGCTCTTCGGCGTCACGTTTACGCGCCTCGAGGGCAAGACCTGGCATTCTGACGTCGAGCTCTGGGAAATGCGCGCGGGCGACGTCGTCAAGGGCCGCTTCTGGCTCGACATGCACCCTCGCGCCGACAAGTTCAAACACGCCGCGCAGTTCGGCATCCAGACCGGGCTCGTCGACGCGAACGGCGGCGACACTGCCATGCCCTACGCTGCGCTCGTCTGCAATTTCCCCGCGCCCAGCAATGACGACAAGGCGCTCATGGGCCACGACGACGTCGTGACCTTCTTCCACGAGTTCGGCCACCTCATCCACCACCTCATGGCCCGCGGCGAGACCCTCGAGCTCGCGACCGGCATTGAGGACGACTTCATCGAGGCCCCCTCCCAGCTCCTCGAGGAGTGGGCCTGGGACCCGAAGATCCTCGCCCGTTTCACGCGCCACGCCGACACGAACGAGCCCATCCCCGAGGACCTCGTCCTGCGCATGCGCAAGGCCGACGCTTTCGGCCGCGGCCTCGACGTCATGCGCCAGGTCTTTCTAGCGGCCTACTCCTGGTTCATCCACGAGCGTGACCCCGCGACTCTCGACATCGCCGGTCTCGAGACCTTCACGACCGAGATCTACAAGGCCTACAGCCCCTATCCCCGCCCCGAGGTCGACAAGCTCTGGGCGAACTTCGGCCACCTCACCGATTACTCGTCGAACTACTACACCTACCAGTGGTCGCTCGCGATCTCGAAGGACCTCTTCTCACGCTTTGCGACCGCGGGTCTCCTCGACCAGGAGACCGCGCGCGCCTATCGCGACACGGTGCTCGCCGCGGGCGGCAACGCCGACGCAGCGACCCTCATCGAGCGCTTCCTCTCCCGCCCCCAGAACCTCGAGGCCTACCGCACCTGGCTCGCCTCGGAATGATGTCTCCAGCCCCATTCACGGACCCAAACACGGAGTTCTCCCCATGAGACGTTTCGCGTCCTTCTCGCTCGCCGCAGCCGTCGGCATGACCGGCTGCCTAGGCCACGACGACCGCATTCCGCACCAGCTCACGAAGCCCGATGCGGCCATCGTGCCAGCCATGACGCTTCCCGACGCGCTCGGCGGTGCCCTCCCGATGGCCCCCGACGCTGCTGCTCAGCCCTCTGACGCTGCGCTCGAGAAGGCCCCCGACACCAAGGCCGTCGTCGACCCTGCAACCCTCGGCAATGGCGCCGAAGAGGCCCGCGCGATGCTCGAGCAGCCCGAGTGGGACAACGCAGCGAAGCTCGAGACCTGGTGCAAGGCCTCGCTCGCCCGCGCTGAGGCTCACCGCGCGCGCTTCTCGCGCAACGAGGTCGAAGCAAAGGATGCGCTTAACGCCTTCAACACCATCCTCCTCGAGGTCGATACGCTCGATGGCTACTCGGCGCTCATGTTCAACGTGAGCCCGGTCAAGGAGGTCCGCGACGTCGCCGAGAAGTGCCGCGTCGACCTCTCGAAGTTCAGCTCCGACCTGAGTCTTGACCGATCGGTTTACGACGCCATTTCAAAGGCGCCCGCGGACGCAGCGGACGCGGTCACGACCCATTTCGTCGAAAAGACCCTGCGCGATTATCGCCGCTCTGGCGTGGACAAGGACGACGCGACCCGCGCCCGCATCGCCGAGATCAACGACGAGCTGACGAAGCTCGGCCAAGAGTTCCAGAAGAACATCAACAGCGACACCCGCAAGATCGAGCTCACCGACGAGTCGAGCCTCGACGGACTGCCCGACGACTGGAAGGCCGCGCACGCAAAGAACGCGGACGGCAAGATCGTCGTCACGACCGACTACCCCGACCTCATGCCCTTCCTCACCTACTCGAACGACGCCGCCGCTCGTCGCGCGCTCCAGTCGGCGGCCGCGGGCCGTGGCTATCCGCAGAATGGCGAGGTCCTGAAGAAGATCCTGACGCTCCGCGCCGAGTACGCGAAGCTCGTCGGCTACGCGAACTACGCGGCCTGGGACCTCTCCGACAAGATGTCGGGCACCCCCGAGGTCGTCGAGAACTTCATCATGGAGGCCAAGCGCGCCGCCCAGCCGCGGATCGACAAGGACCTCGAGACCCTGCTCGCCAGAAAGCAGAAGGACGACAAGGCGGCCGAGAAGGTCGAGATGTCCGACCGCCACTACCTCATCAACAAGGTCCGCGCCGAGAAGTACGACTTCGACGCGAAGGCGGTCCGCGAGTACTTCCCCTACGCCAAGGTCAAGGACGGCATCTTCGCCCTCTACGGCGAGCTCTTCGGCGTCGAATTCGCCCCCATCACCGACGGCAAGACCTGGCATCCGGCCGTCGAGGCCTGGGAGATGAAGCGCGATGGCGCCACCATCGGCCGCTTCTACCTCGACATGCACCCGCGCGAGGACAAGTACAAGCACGCCGCCATGTTCCCGATTCAGACGGGCCTCGAGGGCGACCGCATCCCCTGGGGAAGCCTCGTGTGCAACTTCCCGAACCCCGCTGAAGGCGAGGCGCTCATGGAGCACAAGGACGTCGTGACGTTCTTCCACGAGTTCGGCCACCTCATCCACCACCTGCTCGCTCGCAAGGGACAGTGGGTCGCGACATCGGGCATCAACGTCGAGTGGGACTTCGTCGAGGCCCCCTCGCAGCTCCTCGAGGAGTGGGCCTGGGACGCGAAGGTGCTCGCGCGCTTCGCAAAGAACAACAAGGACAAGGCCATCCCTGCGAAGCTCGTCGAGCGCATGAAGGCCGCCGAGGAGTTCGGCAAGGGCGTCGAACTCGCGCGCCAGCTCTTCTTCGCCGCCTACAGCTATCACCTGCACACCCACGACGCCGCGACCCTCGACATCGAGGCTTTCACCGACGAACTCTATGCGAAGTGGAGCCCCTATCCCCGCCCCGAAGGTGACAAGATCTACGCCAACTTCGGCCACCTCATCGGCTACAAGTCGGCCTACTACACCTACCAATGGTCGCTCGCGATCGCGAAGGACCTCTTCGGCCGCTTCAAGGAAAAGGGCCTCCTCGACAAGGACGTGGCCGCCGATTACCGCACGAAGGTCCTCGAGCCCGCGGGCACAAAGAAGGCCGACGCGCTCGTGACGGACTTCCTCGGCCGCGAGCGCAACCTCGAGGCGTATCGAGAGTGGATCGAGAAGTGAGCAAGCAGGCAGGGGCGGTCTTCGGCCGCCCCTTGCCTCTGAGCTCCCCTCTTGCGTTGGAAATCATGGGTTCGTCGCGTTTGACAGGGCAGGGGGGGCGTCGGACACTCGAGCCTTCGACCAGCGCGGAGGGGGCCCCCATCGACCCGCGTTCGGAGTGGACGTGACAGGCAATACGACGTGTTGAAGCGACTTATCGGCTGGTTCGGAAAGAAGCCCGAGCCCCGCACCAGGGCGCCAGAGCCCCTGCCACTGTGCCGGTTGCGCCACGCGACACTTCACCCCGGGGCCACCCTTTGGACTCCGGGCGTGGGCGGCGGCAACCTCGGCGGTGGCGCGGCGACTGCACTCGACGAGGTCGGTATCGGCGGCGAGGTCGTCGTGGGCTTTCAGTCAGGGGCGCGTGAACCCGTCCATCGCACCGGCGTCATCGCGCGCATCGACGAGCGCATCCCCTTTCCCGAATCCTGGAACCCCGAGGGGCTCGGCGCGACCCATCGCTACCGCTTGACAGGGCTCAGGCGCATCCAGATCGACTCCGGCTCGACGAGCAACAAACGCGTCCCGACTGTCATCGTCCGGCCTGATACTGAGCGCCCCGAGGACCTCGCGCTAGCGCCGCCCGAGCTGAAAGACCTCCTCGATGCGCTCTCGCGGCTCGAGAACCCATGGCCCGACCACTGGCTCGAGGCCTTCCTGTCCTTGCCCCGGGCGCCGCTTGGGCAGTGGGCGACGACGCTCGGCTGGAGGCTCAGCCGCGAGGAGCGCCTGATGCTCTTCGACGAACCGCATCGCATCACCGAGGTGCTTCTGTCGACACTCGATGGGCTCCATCTCGGTCTCGCCCCTGAGCGCCGCCGCGAGGCCGTGCGCGCGCAGACCCTCACGCGCCGCACCTCGATCATGCCCGAGGTCATCCTCGAGGTGCTCGCCGATGAAGACGGGTGGGCCATCTTCCACCCCGCCGACGTCCACGCGTCCGCCAACGCGACGCAGCCGATCGTGCTCCCGATCATTCCCCGGACTGGTCCCTCGGACCGCCCGTCGACGCCCCATAACGTGGTGCCCCCGCCAGTCACGACCACAACCGACCGGCCGCGCCCTGTCCACGTCGCCCTCGAAAACCACTTCGCGCGTGGCAATATCGTCGCGGTGCAGGCGACGCCGGGGCGCTGTTGTCGCGTGCGTCTCACCGGAAAGTCGCTCGAGCCGGAGGAGGACGCGCGCAAGCAGGGGGACACGAGCTTCCGCCTCCTGATTCGTCACGGGCGTCTTTTTCTCGGCGGCGGGACCCTGCTACGCGCTGGCTCCTACCAGGAGCGGCTCGAATTCGCCGACCCGAGGCGCTGGTTCGACGTCCCAAATGGAGTCTACCAGGCCGTGGTGAGCTCCCTCAATCCCGCCTCGGGCGAGCCCTCCGAGCCTCAGGCCTGCGTCGACTATGTCGTGCAGCTCAGAGCGAGCGAGACCCTCGAAGAGATCGTCGCCCCGAAGACCACGCCGTCGCTCTGACGCTCAGCTCAGGACCTGGCGTCCGAGCTTGTGACCGAGTTCGAAGGCCCGCTTGATGGCCTTCGCCCGGGTCGGCAGGACCTCGACGACCTCATCGATCAGGACCGCCCACTTACCGTGGGCCTTCTTCACGCGGATCGGTCCAGACGCTTCAGTCACCTCTGCGGCTTGCGTCTCCACGGCCTCGATGGGCGCCTCGACGTTCTTCTCCAGCGTCTCAAAGACCTCGATGGTCGGGGCGGCATGCGTCTCCACGACCTCGATCGGCGTCCCGATCGCCTGCACGATCTGGATCTCTTCGACCTGGATTGCGTTCGCGACGTCTATTTGCGCGACCGCATCGGCCACTGGCGACGCTTCCACCGCGGGGGCGACCTCGAGGGGTGCACAGACCGCCTCGGACTTCTCTTCGACCGCGTCCTGGACCTCGCTCGCCTCGACCACGGGCTCTTTCGGGAGCTTCATCTCAGCGATGACGCGCGCCTCGAATCGCTCGATGAGCGTCCCGCCAGGGCCAAAGACGAAACAGGCCGCACCGGCCTCCCGCGCGAGCTGCTGGGCGCGCCGAACCGCGTCATCCATGCGCATGAACGTGTGGCTTGCCTTCTCGTCCGTGCTGCGCTTGATGATCCAGCGCCCGGCCCGCGGCTGGACGAGGAACGGTGCGGAGATCGGGCGCGTCGGGAGCCGTCCCGACTTCCACTCTCGCGCGAGCGTCACCGCGGTGCCGAGCACCGTCGTCGGGCGGGGCCCTCTCGCCCCGAGGCTCTCGGCGAATTCCACGGCCTTCTGCCGGACGTCGGCCGCGAGGTTTTTCATGGCTGGGAAATTATCGAAATCGAGCTTCATCTGGTGCCTCCTCAATCGCAGAAGAGACCTTAGACTTGAGCCCGACCCGCGCAAGAAAATAGACCGCGGCCTGTCGTTTCGGGCTGGACCGCGTCAAATCCGTGACACCGCGTAGCCCAAATCAGAGGGCGTCTTCGTAGCGCCGGTCGCCTGCGAGGTAGACCTTGAAGAACGCAGTCGCGAGGGTTTTCACGCGGGCGCGGGTCGCAGCCGGGTCGTCGCCGGGCAGGCACGCGAGGGACGCGATAGGACCGAGCGGGTCGGCGAAATCGTTGTGGCCCGACTTCGGGATGAGCCAGGTGTGGAGTGCGCTGGCAGAGGTCGCGGCGCTTGCGTAGGCCGCGTAGTTGTCCTCGGTGGGGGCGCAGATCGGGGCGCCAGGGAAGGTGCCCGCGCCGCCGTATTCCGAGCCGACGAGTCCGAGCGGCACCTTGACGAGCCCCATGAGCTCGGGGGTGACCGAGGGGTTTTCTGCTGAGGGGCTTTGACCTGGGCCGACCGCGTCGACCGGGTCGAGCCCGAAGGTCGCCTTGATGCGGGAGTCGCGGGTGGTAGCGAGGAGGGTCGCCTTGCCTCCGCGCGAGTGGCCGCCGACACCGATGGCGGAGGCGTCGACCTCGGCCTTGCCCGAGAGCTCGCCGACCATCGCGACGACGGCGTCGGCGAGGTCGGTGTGGTTGATGGCGCTGAAGGCCCCGTCGCCGAAGGTGACGATTTGCACAAAGAAACCGTGGGAGGCGAGGTGGTTGCCGAGCCAGCCGAGCGTCGGTCCGTCGAGGAGGAAGCCCGGCGCGAGAACGACTGCTGGCACTTTGCCTGGGGTTTGCGGCCTGTAGATGTCGACCTGGAAGCCGGCGGAGTCGGTGCTCGAGACGTTGACGCCGAAGGGGCCGGTCGCGCTCGGGTCGGGCGCGGGTTCGGCGGTGTCGGTGGGCAGAGCCGTGTCGGTCGGGCCTGCATCGGGGGCCGTGTCAGCCGTGAAGGTGTCCGCGGAGACGTCAGGGGCGGTGTCATCTGGTGACGTGTCCACGGTCGCGTCGATAGGAAGCGCGGTGTCAGGGGCCGCGCTGTCCGTGGGGGACGGACTCGAATCTTCGGCGGCTTCCGCGTCGCTGCCGAGCTCGGGGCCGTTTCCGGTGTCGAGCGGAATCGAGGATGTCGCCTTGTCGTCATCGCACCCGTAAAGCGCCGCGGCGACGAGCCAGCCCCAACCGAAAAAGCGTGATGTCCTCATCTGTGTCCCCAGGTCCTGTGCGGTGCGCCATCAAAAAGACGCTGAAAAGTAGGCCCAAAGACGGGCCTGCTCAAGTGCGGAAACGACCAAATCGTGCATGGGCCTGGCTCGGGTGATGGCCTGGTGACGGGCCCGTGCCCGGGCTCGACCACGGCGAGTCGGCCCTGGAGGCTCGGGCGTGGGGTGTCAGTTCTCGGAAGGGGAGGGAGGTGGTAGGGTTGCACACGCCGGGTGAAGACCGCCTCGGCACGGGGGACGGGATGAACCACATCTGGCCGAAGCTGCGTGACGAGGTGAGGTCCGACATCTCGAGCCCGGACGGGGCGGGCTCGATCGCCGACCCGGTCTTTCAGCGGCGGATCCGCCTCGACGCGAAAGGCATGGCGCTCGTCGAGACGCTGCGTGCGTCTGGCGGCTCGACCGAGGAGCTCGCCGAACGCCTCGGCGCCGAACCCGAGCGACTCGCGCCAGTGCTTACTCGTCTCATGGCCCTCGACCTCCTCGACAGCCCGCGTGCCCGTGCCCGCGCGGCCGAGCGCGAGCGCTACGAGTCGGTCTCGCTCGAGCCCGGCAAGGCGCTTAAACCCATGCCCTGGGCACGTTTCGGCTGTACCATGTGCGGGTCGTGTTGCGGTGGTCACAATGTCGGCCCCGTGAGTCCAAAGATCCTCGAAGGGCTCGCCGAGGTCGCCGACGAACTCGAAGACGTCATCACCCGCGAGCGCTTCTCCGACAAGGGCCTCTTCTTTGGCCTCCCGACAGGCCCCCGCGAGTCGAGCGCCATGTGTCACGCGGCCGCGGGCTCTTGCGTCTTCCTCGACGATGGCGGCCACTGCCGCATCCACGCGCGCCTCGGCGGCGAAAAGAAGCCTCTCCCCTGCCGCGTCTTCCCCTGGGAGCTCGTCGTGACCCCGACCGGCGTCAGGGTCGCCGTCCAGCGCGAGTGCCGCGACTTCTCGGCCGCCACCGCGAGCCACCAGCCGCTGATCTCTGAGGCCTGCACCGAGGGCGGCGAGGTCGAGACCCTCGTCACCGCGCTCGCAAGCCTCGGCGGACTCCCAGCCGCGCGGCCCATCCCCGTCCTTCGCGGCGCCGAGCTCGACACCTGGGCCGATTACGAACGGCTCGAAGACGACCTCCTCAGCGTCATCACGGCGGGCACCGACTCGAACGACATCCTCACAGGCCTGGTGACGACGCTCAGCGCCGCCCACGGCCCCGCTCGCGATGCCTTCATCGCTTGGCGCAAGCGCTTCCTCGAGCACATCGAGGCCATCCTGTCTCAGGCCCCGCCTCCCGACGCCGACCGCCTCATCCGCGTCGACAGCCTCGAGGCCCTCGGCGAAGCCCTCGCGCTCGCCTCGGGCTGGGTCCTCTCCCGCGCCCTCGCCCCGCTCGAAGGGCCCGCCTTCGACCTCTTTACGGCCCACCTCCGGCACGCCCTCTGGAGCTGCTCTCTCGCCCGCGCACCGTCCATCGAGAAGGGCCTTGCGCGCCTCATCAGCGAGTGGCTATTGGCCCGCATCCTCGCCATCTCCCGCGCGCGCACGGCGAAACGCTTCCATGTGACCCGCGACGATTTGCAGGATGGCCTCACGCTCGTCTCTTTCCTCTATCGCCATGACGACCTCGCCCCGATCCTCGCCGACCTCGACGACCTCGCGGTCACCTGCTTCGTCGACGGTTTCCTCGAATTTCGAGCATCCGCCCCGACCTTCGATGCGCCCGACGCTCGCCTCGAACTCGTGAAGTTCTGAATGTGGCGTCTGGTTCGACGCGGTAGCCTCGGCACCCTGCGGACGGTCTGGGCGGTCGTCCTCTACATGCTGCAGCGCGACGCCTCGTTGCTCGCGGCAGGCCTCGCCTTCTTCGCCATCGTGTCGCTCGCGCCCTTCATCGTCCTCGCGGTCGCCGCAGCGGGCGTCGTCTTCGGCCACGAGAGCGCCCGCGTCGAGCTCCATGCCCGGGTGAGCGAGCAGGTCGGCCCAGAGGTCGCGAACTTCGTCGAGAGCCTCGCGCGCGACGCCTCGAACACCGAATCCCTGTCGGTCGCTGGCGTGATTGGCATGATTCTTCTCTTATGGGGCTCGACGCGCCTCTTCATGGAGGTCCGCCGCGCCTTGCACGCCATGTGGCAGATCCCCCCGCCTCTCGATGGCGGGGTCCGAGGGGCAGTCCTCGGCTATCTGAGGGGCCGTCTCTTCTCCGCGGTCGGTACCCTCATTTTCGGCTCGCTATTCCTCGTCCTCCTCGGGCTCCGCTACGCGCTCACCTGGTCGGGCTTTACGGCCTGGCTCTCCCTCCCTTTCATCGACTCGCTCATCACCATCGCCCTCCTCACGGTCCT
>VFQT010003105.1_pt1 | contig 15699 bp, 15 predicted proteins | sample 3512381 | NCBI WGS metagenome assembly VFQT01 (sample SAMN10412376, study PRJNA504923) | tailings metagenome | isolation source: Relicate 2 Philex TSF3 active mining site | place: Philippines: Tuba, Benguet | collected 2017-08-29 | reverse complement strand
CCCAACAATTCGAGACTCATCACGACGCACTCGCTGTGCCAACCCGGTCGACCATCACCCCACGGTGACGGCCAACTCGGTTCACCTAGCTTGGAGAACTTCCACAGGGCGAAGTCGGCTGGCGTGCGCTTCTCGGCGGCTCCAAGCACTTCGCGCTCGCCACCACCACTCAACATGTCCTCCATGCTCTGGTGGGCAAGCAGTCCGTAGTCGGGCACGGCGTTCACGTCTAGGTAGATGCCATCCGACGTCGCATAGGCCGCGTTCTTGGCCATCAACGTGCCGATCATGTCCACCATCTGGGCAACGTATTCGGTGGCATGTGGAACGTCCGTCGGACGCAACACGTTCAGCTCGCGCATCGCGGTGAACCACACGTCCTCACACTTGTGGGTGATTTCCTCCCAGGGACGACCTTCACGATTCGCGCGGTCGATGATCTTGTCGTCGATGTCGGTGATGTTCGATACGAGTCGAACCGTGAGCCCGCTCCACTCCAGATATCGACGGAGGATGTCGTAGACGAGCGTGGCTCGACCATGGCCCAGGTGGGGTGGGCCGTAGACGGTCGGCCCACAGAGATAGATGCCGATCTTGCCCGGTTCGCGCAAGCGAACCTCGCGTACCTCGCGCGTCGCAGTGTCGTAGAGGTGCAACATTTCCGTCATTCTAAAGGCGCATCCACACGCCAAGCCCTGTGCAAGCCCAATACAGTTGATCCGCGATGAACGTCCCCGAAAAGCCGACGCTGGATGGTCTTGAACCCCGCCTCATGCAGCGCTGGGATGCCGAGGGCACGTATCGCTTCGACCGCAACGCCACTCGCGAGTCCGTCTTTTCCGTCGACACTCCTCCGCCGACCGTTTCCGGCTCGCTCCACATGGGCCACGTCTTCAGCTACACCCACACCGACACCCTGGCGCGCTTCTGGCGTATGCGCGGCAAGAGCGTCTTCTACCCGATGGGTTGGGACGACAACGGTTTACCTACCGAGCGCCGCGTGCAGAACTACTTCGGTGTGTCGTGTGATCCATCCATCGCCTATGACCCATCGTTCGTTCCTCCGTTCAGAGGCGACGTGCCGAAGGATCACCGCGCAGTGGCAATCTCACGACCGAACTTCATCACGCTGTGCGAGGAACTCACCCACCAAGACGAGAAGGTGTTTGAAGATCTCTTCCGCAGGCTCGGGCTCTCGGTCGACTGGTCACTGCTGTACTCCACGATCAGCGATCACGCCCGCAAGACGAGCCAAGCAGCATTCCTCCGCAACTTGAGTCGCGGCGAGGCCTACGCACAAGAAGCACCGACGCTGTGGGACGTCGACTTCGGGACCGCAGTTGCTCAGGCCGAACTCGAAGATCGCGAACGACCTGGCGCGTATCACTCAATCGCCTTTTCACGAAGTGATGGCCAAGGCGATGTCATGATCGCAACGACACGACCCGAATTGATTCCGGCATGTGTCGCACTCGTCGCCCACCCAGATGATCCCCGTTACCAGCCACTGTTCGGCAAGACGGTGAAGACTCCGTTGTTCGGAGTCGAAGTTCCGGTTTGTGCTCACGAACTCGCCCAGATCGACAAGGGAACTGGCATTGCGATGATCTGCACGTTCGGCGACCTCACCGACGTCATCTGGTGGCGCGAGCTCCAACTCCCGACTCGTGCGGTGATTGGTCGCGATGGAAGATTGCTCGCCGACACTCCGGAATGGATCACTTCAACTGCTGGCAAGGATGCATATGCAGCGCTTGCGGGACTCAAGGTGAATCAGGCGCAAACCAAGATCGTCGAACTCTTGCGGGCGTCGGGTGAGATGCACGGCGAGCCCGAAAAGATCGTGCACCCGGTGAAGTTCTACGAAAAAGGCGACCGACCACTCGAGATCGTCACTTCGCGCCAGTGGTACATCCGCAACGGTGGTCGGGACGAGAAATTGCGTTCGGCACTCCTTCGTCGCGGTGGCGAACTCACCTGGCACCCAGACTTCATGCAGCACCGTTACTCGAACTGGGTCGAGGGACTGAACGGCGACTGGCTCATCTCGCGCCAGCGCTACTTCGGTGTGCCTCTGCCCCTCTGGTATCCACTCGATGCCCAAGGCGAGCCAAATTTTGACGCACCACTCGTCCCAACCGAGTCACAGCTCCCGATCGATCCCAGCACCGACGTTCCCGCCGGATACACCGAGGATCAGCGCGGAAAGGCCAACGGTTTCGTGGGCGAGTCCGACGTCATGGACACGTGGGCGACGTCGTCGCTCACCCCACAGATTGCTGGTCGCTGGCTCGATGATCCCGATCTTTATTCACGAATGTTCCCGATGGACGTCCGACCACAGGGGCACGACATCATTCGCACGTGGTTGTTCGCCACCACCGTGCGCAGTCACTTCGAACACGACGTGATGCCATGGCGCAATGCTGCGCTGTCCGGATGGATCCTCGATCCCGACCGGAAGAAGATGTCAAAGTCGAAGGGCAACGTCGTCACTCCGATCGAGTTGTTCGACCAATACGGCAGCGACGCAGTTCGTTATTGGGCGGCAAGCGCACGCCCCGGCGTCGACACGGCGTTCAGCGAAGACCAGATGAAGGTCGGGCGCAAGCTCGCGACCAAACTGCTCAATGTCACGAAGTACGTGCTTGGTATCGGTGACGTCGACCAATCGTTCATTCCCACGCACGACATCGACGTGGCGATGCTGTCACGCCTCGCGGATGTCGTCGATGATGCGACGCGAGCATTCGAAAGTTTCGATTATGCGCGCGCACTCGAGCGCACGGAATCGTTCTTCTGGTGGTTCTGTGACGACTACGCCGAAATCGTCAAGACCCGTGGATACGCCGAAGGGAATGACGCTGCTTCTGCGCGTGCGGCTCTGCGTCGGGCACTCAGCACACTCCAGCGACTCTTCGCACCACACATCCCCTTCTCGACCGAAGAGGCATGGTCGTGGTGGGAGTCCGGGTCGATCCACGCCGCAAAGTGGCCGACACGAGAAGAGCTCCTTTCAGGGACAACTACGGTCGCGGACCATGACGCACGACTTGATGCAATCTGTGCAGTGGTTGGCTTGATCCGTCGCACGAAGACCGAGGCGAAGACGAATCAGCGCAACAAAGTTGCACACATTTCAGTTTCGGCAACACAGGGACAAATTGACCACATCAAGGCTTCACTCGACGATCTCCGCAATGCCGGTTCGATCCTCGAGATTGAGTTCGCGGTTCAGGACGACCCCGTGATTGGTGCGACGGTACGTCTCGCCGATCCCGACTGAACTACCCCCACTACGCTGAGTCAACGATGAGATCGACACGGCGACCGTGGTCGCATTTCGCCATCCTCGCCTTCAACCTCGGCGTCGCTGGCCTCCTCATCGTGGTTGGAGTCGGCATGCTCTGGGCGGGCCAACGCCTCAGCACCCGACAGGTGGTGAGCATCGATCGTGATGAAAATGCGACACCAATAGACGACGCAAACATCGCGCCGTCGGAGGAATGGAATCTCACCGAGGGTGACCTTCAAGCCAAGAACTTCCTGCTCACGGGCTCCGACAACGGTGGCTGCGTCGATCCCGACTCTCCCTATGCCGGGGCCTTCGGTGACCGCACGAGCTTCGGCGAACGAAGCGACACGATCATGATCATCCGAGTCAATCCACTCGACAATCAGGCCGCGTTCCTCTCCTTCCCGCGTGACCTCTGGGTCAAGATCGCCGGGTCGACACGATCGAACCGCATCAACACCGCCTTCGAACGCAAGAATCCGAACCGACTCATCAACACCATTTACGAGAACTTCGGCATCCCCATCGATCACTACGTGAACATCGACTTCTGTGCGTTCAAAGAGATCGTCGATGCGGTTGGCGGAGTCAGCGTGCCATTCGCCTATGAGACGCGGGACCAAAAGACTGGCCTCTACGTGCCACGGGCCATGTGCTTCCAGTTCTCCGGTGACCATGCGCTCGCCTACGTGCGCTCACGGTCGGGCTACTCCTACTTCGACCCCGCCAAGGGTTCGTGGGTCAAGGACGGCACCTCGGACCTTGGTCGCATCAGCAGGCAGCAGGACTTCATTCGCCGTGCCATGCAACGTGCCCTCGACAAGGGCTCGAGCAGTCCACGGGTTGCCAACGAATTGTTGAACACCGGACTTCGCAACGTGATCACCGACGACCAGTTGTCGGCACTTTCGATGTTGCAACTGGCACAGGCAATGCGCAATATCAACACTGCCAAGATTCCGTCGTACACGATCAGTAGCGCCGGTCAAATGATCGGCGAAGAAGCTGTACTCGTCCCGAAGATCCAAAACGACACGATGCGTCAAGTCCTTGCGCTCTTCCAAGGAAAGGCGAGTTTCGGCACCCCAACGGCCGGTGATGAGGGAGCACTCGCGCCGAATGCAGTTGTGGTGCGTGCCTTCACGAGCAGATCTTCGGCAACTCCTCCGACGACGGTTCCCACGGTCGCCCCAGAGCAAGACACGCTTGGCATCGTCCCACCGGACGATCCGTCCTGCCGCTAACCGAGCACAGCGAGTAGCGCGTCGGGTACGTCGACGGGTCCGTTCACCGTTGCACACCGAGCACCGACTCGCTCCGCAAATGCACGAGCTTCATCGCTGTCGTCCGAGTGAGCAATGACGACGAGTTCATCAAGATCACGAGCAACGGCTTCGGCCGACTGCTCTGAGGTAGAGCGACAATCGGACAACAGCACTGTGATCCGGCGTTGCGCCGTTGACCGTGCAAGTTGCAACGCGGATTCTCGTAGAGCATCGGCGAGGTTCGTCGTTCCAAAGCCACGCAGTGACAACACCGATGTCACGAGCCGATCGACGTCTGCTTCTTCCCTCTGATGTTTGGCAACACCGACGTCACCACCGAAAACGAGGACGCTGTAGTCGGCTGGTCGGCGATGCGCGACAGCCGCCGCGGTGAGCGCTGCCGTCGCGAGTGGTGCGCCGCCCATAGAACCACTGCGGTCGATGACGAGGCTGATGGCGTGGGAGTTCTTCGTCCAGACACGATGACGTAGCTCGTCGACGTTGAGAACTCCGGTGGCACGACGACCAACAAGCGCTTCGGTGCTTGCGTCCAAATCGAGATCGCCAGACACGTCATTTGACTTCCGACTGACGATGCGACCTACCCCTCGTCGTGTCGGCCCCATTCGGGAAGCAATGTCGAGGAAGATACGACCTGCGAGATTGCGCGCTATCTCACTGAGTTCTGGATCGGTTGCTGCGACGAGATCAGCGAGCATCGTGAGCGCTTCGTCAGGTTCGCTCGAAAGTTTCCGTGCAAAAGCATCCTCATCCAAGACGCCGACTTCAGGCGAAACTTCTTCGAAACCGTCGTGACGTTCGAGTTCACGACGAGACACCGTGCGCTTCGATGCGCGCGATGCTGGAGATGAAGCCGGCGGTCGCTCTAGCGATTGCGGGGTGCCCCCGTCGGGGCGCTCGCTTTTCCCTCGGAGTCCGACCTGTTCGATGCAAACTGGCGGTCCCACAATTCTTCGATAATCGACTCGGCGCTCCGCGCAACACCTTCGCGAGTGCGAACTCGACCACTGAGCGACACGATGGCCGCATCTTTCCCGCAGTCATTGAGCGTTGACGCAGAACCTCTCATAGAAGCGAGTTCGGTAGCGACCATCACGGTGTCGATTGCACCTCGCACCGAGGATCCCGAGCGCAATTCTGGGTGAGTCCTCGTCGCACGGGTGACCTCGACGACACCACGAACCCACTCAGTGTCGAGTCCAGTTGCCGTTGTGTGCAGGACGATCTCAACTTCGTCATCCAACGATTGATACGTCATTGCCACACGACAGACACGGTCGGAAATCGCACTCGAAATTCGCGCCGTGCCAACTGCATCAAACGGATTCATCGCCGCAACGAGCCGAAAGCCATCCCCTGCGGACACCGTCCCGTAGCGGGGAATGGTGATCTCGCCCTCGCTCATCACGGTGACGAGAACGTTCAGCGTTTCCTCGGGTATGCGATTGATTTCTTCGACATACAGAAGCGAGCCATCGCGAAGGGCCTGGACGAGCGGCCCATCGACGAACGACTGCGTTGTGTACCCCTCGTCGAGGACACGTGCAGGGTCGAAGTTGCCAATCAGACGACTCGGGGTGAGCTCTGCGTTGCCCTCGACGAAGACGAAGGACACGCCAAACGATTGAGCCACCGACCGCAAGAGCGTTGACTTTCCAGTACCTGGTGGGCCTTCGAGAACGACATGGCGGCGCGCTGCGAGTACAGCGACGACGAGTTCAGTTTCCCGCGAACGGCCGACGACGCTTTTCGTCGGGTCCTTAGGCATATTTGATGACGCCGCGGATGTTCTCACCTTGGCGCATCGCACGGTAGCCCTCGTTGACCTCCTCGAGCGCATATTCGCGCGTCACGAGTCCGTTCAAATCAAGTTGGCCCTCGCGGAAGAGACCGAGCAGCTTCGGGATGTCTGCGCGCGGATTACCCGAACCGAACAACGATCCGACCAACTGCTTCTCCGACAGCGTGAGATCCAGCAGGCTGATGTTCGCCGTCATCTCCATCAACGGATGAATGTTGGTGACGACAACACGGCCACCCTTCGATACGGCGGCCATTGCTTCGCCGATCATTGCGCCGTTACCTACACCCATCGTCATGATGACCTTGTTGGCCATGGTTCCCCATGTCAACTGCTGCACCATTGGGATCGCCTCGGCGAGCGATGCCGCAGTATGCGTCGCACCGAACTCCATCGCCTTTTCACGCTTGAACTCGATCGGGTCGACGGCGATGATTCGCTTGGCGCCTGCAAGGCGAGCACCCTGCACTGCGTTGGCGCCGATGCCGCCGATGCCAACGACGACCACCGTGTCGCCAGGCTTTACCTCGGCTGCATACACGCTCGAGCCCCATCCGGTGACGACACCACAACCGAGCAAGCATGCGCGGTCGAGCGGAACGTCCTTCTCGATCTTGATGCAGCTTGCTTCGTTCACCACCGTGTGCTCGGCGAACGTGCCGAGCAGACACATGATGCCGAGGTCTTTCCCGTCCTTGTGGTGACGGGCAGTCTGGTCGGAAATCTGCAGACCAGTTGCAAGGAACTGACCCATGTCGCAGATGTTCTGGTGTCCGGTGCTGCAGCTTGGGCAACGACCACACGACGGAATGAAGCCGAACACGACATGGTCACCGGGCTGCAACCAGGTGACACTCGAACCAACTTGCTGGACGACGCCAGCGCCTTCGTGGCCGCCGATGATCGGGAATGCGGCGGGAAGGTCGCCGGTGACGAGGTGCTCATCGCTGTGGCACATCCCTGAGGCGACGAGCTTCACGAGAACTTCGTTCGGGCCGGGAGGATCGAGATCGATCTCTTCGATGCTCCACGGAGCATTGAGTTCCCACAACACGGCTGCTTTCGTCTTCACGATGACCCCCACCTCTGCGCAGTCGCCCACGCCGTTGTCCTGACTGGGCATATTGTTGCCCAAACCCCTCCAGCGACGCTACCCCGAGTCGCGCCCCGTGATTACTGTGGAGTGCAATGGAACCAACAGCAGCACTCGAGCAGGACCGCATCAGCAACGCTGAGGCCACCAGCACCCGCGATTCGGCACAGCCGCAGATCGTTGAAGAGCTCCTCATTGAAGAGATCTCCATCGACGGCATGTGCGGCGTGTACTGATCCGCACGTATTTCCGCGATGACGCTCACGCTCGATTCGGCGTGTGAACTGCACCCCGACGTGGCCCTGCGCCCAGAGCCGTTCGGGGCCTTGGCCTATCACTACGGCAACCGTCGGCTGATCTTCCTCAAACACCCAGATGTCGTTGCCGTGGTCCGTGACGCCGCGAACCATGGTTCGTTGCGCGACGTCCTCGTGAGCAACGGCATCGCGGAGTCCCGTTGGCCGTCGTTCGTTTCCGCACTCGACTCACTTGCCAAATCCGAGGTGATCCGTGTCCACTAGTTCACTCGCGGCCCAGATGAAGCAGGGCCTCGATGCGCCGATCTGTCTCACCTGGGAGTTGACGTACGCCTGCAACCTGCAGTGTGTCCACTGCCTCTCCTCGAGCGGAACTCGCGACCCGCGCGAACTGACGACCGAACAGGCCAAAGCCGTCCTGGATGAGTTGCGTGACTTACAGGTGTTCTACATCAACATCGGCGGCGGTGAGCCGATGGTGCGAAGAGACTTCTTCGAACTCCTCGAGCATGCCGAGCATTGCAACATCGGTGTGAAGTTCTCGACGAACGGCGCCTTCATCAACACCGAGAATGCGCGACGACTCGCAGCAATGAACTATCTCGACATCCAAATCAGCCTCGATGGCGCAGACCGTGCGACGAACGATCGAGTTCGTGGCGAGGGATCCTTCGACACGGCGATCCGTGCGATGGACAATCTGCGTGCGGCAAACTTCGGTCGCTTCAAGATCTCGGTCGTCATGACGAGAGAAAACGTTGCCCAGTTGGATGATTTCAAGGCACTTGCCGATTCTTACGGCGCTCAGCTACGCATCACTCGACTCCGACCTGCTGGACGCGGAGCAGACACTTGGAACGAGCTCCATCCGACTGCAGCGCAACAACGAACGATCTACGACTGGCTCATGCGCCACGGCGAAGACGTCCTCACTGGTGACTCGTTCTTCCACCTCAATGCTTTCGGCGATGCGCTCCCCGGTCTCAACTTGTGCGGAGCGGGTCGGGTGGTCTGTCTCATCGACCCCATTGGCGATGTCTATGCATGCCCTTTCGTGATCCACGATGAGTTCAAAGCGGGCAGCGTGCTTGAAAACGGAGGATTCACGCGAGTGTGGAGATCGAGCGACCTGTTCACCTCGCTTCGTGAACCAGAATCACCGGGTGCGTGCGCTTCGTGCGGAAGTTATGACGCGTGTCAGGGTGGATGCATGGCGGCGAAGTTCTTCACGGGTTTGCCACTCGATGGTCCCGATCCAGAGTGTGTGAGCGGTCATGGTGAACACGCCTTAGAAACGGCAACCACCGCCCCGAGACCATCGATGGACCATTCGAAGCCGGTTCGTCTCACCGTCAAGGCTCGATCGTCTGCACAACTCGTCTCTCAAGTCAGTGGAGGAACGCACTCATGAACGATGTCTCGACAGGAGGCGTCATCGGCCTCCTCGTCCTTGCCTACTTCCTCGGCACGTTCCCGAGCGCACTGCTCGTGGCGAAGCGTGGAGGTATCGATGTCACGGCGGAGGGCTCAGGTAACCCAGGCACGTCGAACGTCGTTCGGCTCCTCGGCTGGCGATACGGAGCAGTCGTGATGATCCTCGACATCGGTAAAGGTGCGCTTGCGGTCGGCGCCGCAGCAGTTGTCTCCGGCGACCGTGTGACCCAACTCGGATATCTCTGCGCCTATGCCGCAGTCGTCGGCCACACGTTCCCGATTACGCGCAAGTTCGTCGGCGGAAAGGGAGTGGCGACCGGCGGTGGTGCGATGTTCGTGCTCTACCCACTCATGAGCTTCGTGCTGTGCAGCTCGTGGTTCGTCATCAGGAAGGTCACCGGAAAATCCTCTGTTGCCTCACTGGTCATCACGATCTGCGTTCCCCTCTACATCGTGTTCTTCCGCGACAATCGTTGGGAACTCCTCGATGCATTGGGTCTCGTGGTACTGATCGTCATCCGCCACACGGCCAACATCAAGCGCCTGTGGTCGCGTGAGGAGAACGCGGCCTAGGGCCCGTGTGCGTCCATGGCCAGTGTCATCACCGACTTCTTTGACTCGCTCAAGGAGTTCTCCTCCTCGCCGTGGTTCTACCTCATCATCTATGTGATCGCGGTGCTCGACTCCGTCCTGCCTGTCGTCCCCAGCGAAACACTCGTCATCATCGGGGGCGTCTCAGCAGGTCTCGGTGACTTGTCGATCACCTTCGTCGTCCTTGTTGCCGGACTCGGTGCATTCACTGGCGACAACATGAGCTACCTCATCGGTAAACGCGCGAGTGGCGCCATCACGAGACGATACGAGCGAACGGAAAAAGGCAGACGACGCTTGCAGACCGTGATCGACCAGATTCACGAGCGTGGCGGACTCCTCCTCATCACCGCACGGTTCATCCCAGGTGGACGCACGATTCTCACGCTCTCCTGTGGCATCACTCGTCAAGATCGACGCTGGTACATGGGCTGGATCGCCGCAGCTGCCTCAATTTGGGCCCTCTACGCTTCGCTCCTTGGATTCATCGGTGGCAAGACCTTCGAAGAGAATCACACACTTGCCTTCGTGGTCGCCTTCGTCACCGCGGTTTCCGTAACGGTGCTCATCGAAGTGATTCGAGCGTTGCTCAAGAAGATCCGCTCGCGCACGTCGTGAGCACTCCATCCCGCCTGCTCCGCGACATCTCGTCGGTCCAGCTCGCAACAATTGAGCGCCCAATACTCGCGATACCCGTCGGTTCGTGTGAGCAACATGGTCCTCACCTCCCGCTCGGCACTGACTCGATCATCGCCGAAGCTCTGTGTGCGAATCTCTCCGCAACCAACTCTCGAGTGGTCGTCGGACCGACACTGTCGGTGACATCGAGTGGCGAGCATGCGGGATTCGCCGGCACGCTGTCGATCGGTGCTCCAGTCACGTCGTCGATGATCGTGGAGCTCGTGCGCTCTGCCGAGTGGGCCGACAGCATCGTCGTCGTGAACGGTCACGGCGGTAATGCGAGTGCAATCAAGGCTGCGGTTGCAACGTTGCACGCAGAGTCACGGCACGTGACCGACTGGTGGCCGCACATCGACGGGGGTGATGCGCACGCTGGACAAATCGAAACCTCGTTGATGTTGCACCTCGCATCACATCTCGTTGACATGGGTCGCGCCGAGGTTGGAGACTTGCGACCCCTTCCAGAGATCGCAGACGACCTCATCAGTTCTGGAATGCGGTCAGTCACTTCGAATGGTGTGCTTGGCGACCCCAGAGGCGCCTCACGAGAAGATGGTGAGCAACTGTTCACCCGACTCGTCGACCAGCTCATCGACCACGTCGCGCGTCACCACTGATGAATCCATCTCCGTCATTCGTGTGCGACCCCTCGTGGCATCGACACGCCGACGGCACGACACTCGTCGCCGGATCCCCTCTCGCAGTGTTCTCTCTCAGTGAGGCAGGGCGAGATGTAGCGCGTGCGCTCGAATCGGGAGAGACCTTGCCTGATTTCCACCGGCCACTCACTGCACGTCTTGAAGCAGCTGGAGCAATCCACCCATGCGTGATGCCACTTGACGAACCGCTCGACCAACTTCTCACGATCGTGATCCCGGCATTCGTCCGCGACGAAACCGAGCAAGCTCGCCTGTCGCGACTCGTCGACACCCTGGGTCGACAGTGCCGAGTCGTTGTGGTCGATGATGCCTCACCAATTCCACTATCTGTTTCGAACACCACGATCATCGTCAGACTCGAATCCAATCTCGGTCCCGCAGCAGCGCGTAATGCAGGTTTGGAAGTTGTGACGACTCCCTTCGTTGCCTTCGTGGACAGCGACGTCAGTCAATGCGACGACATCTTTCCCCTCTTGGTCGCTACGTGTGCTCAAGACGGCGTCGGGCTCGCCGCGCCACGCGTTGCAGTGACGGCATCGTCGAAGTGGATTGCGCGATACGAAGACCGATACTCGCCACTCGATCTTGGATCTGAACCCGCGCGGATTGCTCCGGGGACTCGCATCTCGTATGTCCCCTCAGCAGTTTGGGTGGTGCGCACCGAAATCGCCAAAGAGCTCAAGGGATTCGACCCGGATCTGCGTGTCGGTGAAGACGTGGACTTCGTCTGGAGATTGGTGCGTTCGGGAACGAGCGCGCGATATGAACCGCGGGCGATCGCACGACACGATGCCCGCAACTCGCTGCGCGACTTCATTCGGCAACGATTTTTCTATGGATCTTCAGTCGGTCCACTCTCGACGAGACATCCGGAGAACCTTCGGCCACTGAAGGCGAGTTGGCATTCGGTCGCACTGTGGGTCACGTTCTTCCTAGGTCTTCCTCTACTCAGCCTTGCGATCGCGCTCTACACGTTCATCGGACTGGCGCGCCGACTTCGTCACCTCGACCACGGTGTACGCGAAGCCTTGCGACTCGTCGTTCGCGGACACTGGTCGGCACTCTTATCGATCGTGCGCCTGCTTCGTCGTGAGTGGATTCCCCTCACTCTCGTAGGTCTCGCACTCGGTGGCGCCATTGGCGGGCTCGCACTCGCAGTGCTCGTCATCCCTTCGACGATCGATTACCTACGCGGACCGAAGCGATTGGACCCGTTCAGGTTCGTTGCTCTCCGAATACTTGACGATGCGTCGTACGGATTTGGTGCGGTCACATCGTGCATCCGCACACGCACGATCAGACCGCTGACACCTGATCTACGGACGTGGCGCGCAAACGTGCACTGATGTCGTTGCACTCTTCACAGACAGACTCGGGGATGATGCCGAGTCGCATCAACACTGCGAACATCTTGCACCCGAGGCAAAAAGCAAAAGCTGCTTCGAGGAATGCGGCGACGACGAGTCCAGCGATGACCACTCGCGCGACACCAACGGCATCCTGAACGAACAGCACACTCGCGGCGATCGACATAGCTGCACCAACGCCTTGCGCGAACCGCTTCGGCGGCCCGGGAACGAACTTGTGGTCGATGTCGAGCCGTGGAGTGATCACCTGTGTCGCAAGACGTCCGAGCGGGCTGAGCGTCGGACCGGTGAGCACTCGAGCGACGAACCCATACGTGAGTGCTGCGAGGATCCAGCCACTCCCAGTCGCCGCAAATGCGACTCCGAGGATGACGGCACCGCTAGCCACAATTCTGGCGCTCGTTTCATTAACGGGATTTGGGAAGCTGAACAGTCCTGGCATGCCGTCAGCCTAGGACTGAATTGTTGACCTAACAAGTCGTATTTCGGGTCCCTTTGGGGAAGCCCGATACCGTTGCGGGCGATGACTTTGCGGCTGGTGGTCGACCAATCGGCCTGGAATGCCCACGTGCAGGACGTCGCTTCGGCACTTCATCCCGTGGTTCCGGTGGTCAAGGGCAACGGCTACGGCTTCGGCAGGAGCCAGCTGATGGGTCGAGCAACTGAGCTCTCGAATGAGGTCGCAGTTGGCACGGTCTACGAACTTGCAGACGTTCCGCAAAACACCATTCCGATCGTGCTCACTCCGGTCGACAACGGATGCACCGTTGACCCTCGACCCGATGCGATCTATACCGTCGGATCCGTCCACCACGTTGCAACTTTGCGCTCGCTCGGATTTGAGGGGCGAGTTCTCGTCAAGTTGCGTTCACGCATGCAGCGCTACGGGGTCGCTCCTGATCAGTTAGAGAAGCTGGTTGAAGCGGTTCGCGCTGCAGGTCTTTCGATCCACGGATGGTCGATCCATCCCCCGCTCTCGAGCATCTCGACAGACCATGTGCAAGAAATCGCAAGTTGGGCGAATGATCTCGACGATGATCTTCCGATCTATGTGAGCCACGTGGATCGCAATGGACTCGAAGACCTGCGAAGCAGATTCCCCCGCCATGCGTTCCGCGCGCGCAGTGGCACGACGCTGTGGCTCGGTGACAAGTCGATGCTCAAGCTCGAGGCAAATGTCGTTGACATACACGCGACACGGGGTGGTCTTGCTGGCTATCGGCAAGTGGCCGTACCCGGTGATGGGTCGATCGTGCTCGTCGGATGTGGCACCGCACACGGGATCTTCGAGCGGCCGGACGGACTGTCTCCGTTCCACTTCCAGCGCACCCGTCTACATCTACTCGAGTCTCCGCACATGCACACCTCGATGGTGTTCATCCCTGACGGATCAGAAGTACCTCAAGTCGGTGAGTGGATCGACGTTCAGCAGTCCATGACCCGAGCGCTCGTCGACACCATCACGTGGACGTAGCCGCACACCAACGACTTCGCTCACTCGACGTCGTTCGGGGTGTTGCACTCCTCGGGGTCATCGCACTCAACTACCACGCAACGCTGAATGGTGTTGAAGCATTCGCGCCACTCGACCGAACATTCCTTTCTCGCCTCTTCAATCCAGTCTCCGGAGTGCTCTCGACTCGTTTTGCCGCGACCTACGTCTTCGTCGCCGGCATGGGTGTTGCACTGATGGCTTCGCGAGTTCGCACCGACGATCAAGACGGCATTCGACACTTGCGGATGAAACTGCTTCGCCGGGGTGCAGCGCTGTTGCTCGTGGGGTACGGACTCGAGTGGGTCTGGCCGGGGACGATCCTCTTCTATTACGGCGCCTACTTCATGATCGCGAGCGTCTTCGTCGTCACGTCACGTCGAACTTTGATCATCGCCTCTGCGTCATCGGTGGTCGCCGCAGCGGCGTTGAATTTGTGGCGCGTGTCAGAGCGTTTCGATGACAACTTCACCGCATGGCTCGAGCCGGCCTCGCCCGACTCGCCGCGCAATGTCGTAATTCGCCTCTTCGTCGCCTATACCCATCCAGTCCTTCCGTGGATCGCCTTCTTCTTTGCTGGGATGATCGTCGCGCGAGGCTTGCGCAGAGATCGAGTGATCGGTTCACGGCTGGCTCTGGTTTCAGTTGCCGCGGTCGTCGCTGCATACATCTTGCGTGACGCCATCCGACCGCCGCTCCTTACTGGCCAGTCCGAAACACTGCAGGCGTCTGTGGTTTCTCTCCAACCGTTCGATCGCGGTGTGCTGTATGTCGTCAGCTCACTCGGCATCGCGATCGTCTCGGTCTGGGTCGTAGAGACCATCGTTCGACGGTTCCCGAACGCCACCATCACTGAACTGCTCGTGCGGAGCGGCCGAATGTCGCTTTCGCTCTACGTCTTCCACATCGTCGTGTTCAAACTCGTCGTCGACGTCTTCGGTGTCGTGAATTCGAAAGGACTTGAAACTGCACTCCTGTTGACCGCTGCGACCTACACCGCTGGTCTCGGCTTGGCATGGGTCGTGCTGGGTCGCAGATCGTACGGGCCGATCGAGTGGTTATACCGACTTGCAGGTGGACGATGATCCCCGAGCGTTGGATGCATGTCGTCGGCGAGGAACTCGACAAGCCGTACTGGCAGTCGTTGCAGCAATTCGTTTCCGATGAACGATTGCGACACGCAGTCTTTCCACCTCGCGATCAGACGTTCACCGCGCTCGAACTGACCGCACCCGAAGACGTGCGCGTCGTGATCGTCGGTCAGGATCCGTACCACGGCCCGGGTCAAGCACACGGTCTCAGTTTTTCGGTGCCTCGCGACGTTCCCATTCCACCATCGCTCCGCAACGTCTTCGCCGAACTGCGCGACGACCTCGGAATATCGCCTCCACGCCATGGCAACCTCGAGTCGTGGGCTCGGCAGGGAGTGCTGCTCCTGAATGCGACACTCACGGTCCGGTCGGGTGAGGCTGGGTCACATCAAGGCCACGGCTGGGAGACCTTCACCGATGCAATCCTGCGACACTTCGGTGCTCAACGAACGCCAGTTGCCTTCGTTCTCTGGGGCTCGTCAGCCCGTTCGAAACGGTCGCTGATCGACAATCAACACACCGTGATCGAATCGGCACATCCGTCCCCGCTTTCTGCACATCGCGGATTCTTTGGTTCACGCGTCTTTTCTCGCATCGATGAACACCTTCGTCAACAACGCCTCACTGCGATCGACTGGGAGCTTCCCGAGTA
>VFQT010003103.1_pt1 | contig 15706 bp, 15 predicted proteins | sample 3512381 | NCBI WGS metagenome assembly VFQT01 (sample SAMN10412376, study PRJNA504923) | tailings metagenome | isolation source: Relicate 2 Philex TSF3 active mining site | place: Philippines: Tuba, Benguet | collected 2017-08-29 | reverse complement strand
GCGGTCATATCAGCGCTAACAACGGCGTGCTGCTCGCAGAGGCCTGCGTGCGAGGCATGGGGGTAGCGCGACAGCCTGATTTCATCGCGGCTCCCTACCTCGAGCGCGGCGAACTGCGCGAGGTGCTAGAAGATTTCGAAATCACTCCGCTCGGTGTGTATGCCGTGCTGCCGGGTAACCGATATGTCTCGCATCGAGTGAGAGTATTGATCGAGCATCTTGCCGCGTCGTTGATGGCGCAGCGTCCCGCGACACCTCGGGCTCGATGACGTTCTCGTAGAGCCGAACTGGACGAGGTCCCGAGGGCTGCTAGTGCGTCGCTCAAGTTGAGCCCGCGAATCGACCACGCGTTTTATTTGCAAACGCCACAAGCGATAACATCACCGGCACCTCTACCAGCACCCCAACCACGGTTGCCAATGCCGCGCCGCTCGAGAGCCCGAAGAGACCAATAGCCACCGCAACTGCGAGCTCGAAAAAGTTCGACGTGCCGATCATCGCGCAGGGGGCGGCGATGTTGTGGGGTACCTTCCACGCGTACGCCCAAGCGTAGGCAATCGCAAAGATCCCGTAGGACTGAATGATGATCGGGACGGCAATCAGCAGTATCAACAACGGGTTGGAGAGGATGGTGGCCGCCTGAAAGGCGAATAGCAGGACGACCGTTGCCAGTAAGCCGATCACCGACCATGGTTTCAGACGGGCGGTGAATGCATCAATCGCGCGTTCGTCACCGCTGTGCTCGACGATCAAACGGCGTCGAGTGACGGCACCGGCGATAAGGGGAATCACCACGTAGAGCGCTACTGATAGCAGTAGCGTTCCCCAAGGAACGACGATGTCAGTGACGCCCAGTAACAGCGCGACGATCGGCGCAAAAGCCACGATCATCACGAGGTCGTTAACCGACACTTGTACCAAGGTGTAAGCAGGGTCGCCCTTGGTCATCTGCGACCAGACGAAGACCATCGCAGTGCACGGCGCTGCGCCGAGCAGAATTAAGCCCGCGATGTATTGCTGGGCGTCATCGCGCGGCAGAAGATCCGCATAAAGCCAATTGAAAAACAGCAGTGCTACGGCCGCCATGGTGAAGGGTTTGATGAGCCAGTTGATCACCAGAGTGATGATCAATCCACGGGGCTTGCGGCCGACGTCACGGATGCTCGCAAAGTCGACGCCGACCATCATCGGATAGATCATCGCCCAGATCAGCACGGCGACGACGAGATTCACCGAGGCGATCTCGAGCGAAGCAATTTCGGCAATCCCATCGGGCAAGAGCTTGCCGAGGATGAGGCCTCCCACGATGGCGAGGGCGACCCATAGCGACAGCCAACGCTCAAAGATACCGAGAGGTGAGGTGCGATTGTCCGAGGCGCTCATCATGGCTTCAACTCCGGCCGATGCGCGCAAGCTCGACTTCGAGTGTCGCGCGATCCATTGACTCAAGCGGCAACTGCAACAATTGCTGCATTCGGTAGCCAATCGCTTGACGAGTGATCTCGAACGCGCGGCGCTTACCGTCATCGCCACCTTCTGCATTCGACGGGTCGGGATAACCCCAGTGGATTTTGATCGGTGGGCGCTCGATCTGCCCGGTAAAAATTGGGCATGTCTCGGCCGCCGCGCTGTCACATACCGTAATCACGATCGACAGAGGAGGTGCGTCAGCGCCAGTAAACTCATCCCAGCTTTTACTGCGAAAACCGGTGGTGTCGATACCGGCACTCTGTAGGGCTTCGAGTGCGAACGGATTGATACGGCCGCTGGGTGTGCTACCTGCACTATGCGCTTGTACATCGAGGTTCAGCCGCTTAGCCAAGTGGCTCAGCATGCCTTCGGCAAGAACGCTTCGTGCGGAGTTGTGCGTGCAGAGAATTAGAATGTGTACGGTCATATTCTTGTCCGAGACTTGATGTCAATTTCGCAGGGCTGGCCCCCACAGCAGTCTTCGGCGAGGTAAGCCAGAAGAGCGCTGATCTCGCCAAAACAGGCACGGTAAATTCGATGACGACCGTGTCGTTCTTGGGTGATCAGCTTTGCATCCACGAGCTCTCTTAAATGGAAGGAGAGGGTGGCGTTGGCTATTTTCGCAGCACCGAGCAGTTCCTGAGGTGTCGCGCCCGCAGCGCCCGCTGTGACGAGATGGCGAAAGAGTCGAAGGCGCCGGGGCTGAGCTAGCGCGGCAAGCGCTCTGGTGGCAGTGCTGATATCCATGTTTCGATTATATTCGAAATGTTATTTCGTAGTTGTGAATCCAAAATCACGTTCGGCGACGATGCGCATGACCGAAGAACGGCGTCTTCTTGTCAAAACAGAATATGAAGAAAATACGATACGTAATACTGACTTGTGAAAACTCGAGCTAAAGCAGGTGTCACATGCGCGGCAGGATCCGTCGGAAATCACCAGAAAAAGTCATCGTAATCATGTTGTCAGGCATGGCCACCAGCGTCCTCGGCAGCTTCGGTCACACCGCCGGGGTGACCGCGGCAGACATCGAAGAAGTGATCGTTACTGGTCGCCGAATCCCGTTAGGTGGCTCGCCGCGAGCAGCGAGCGAAGGCACCGTTTTAGCTGAGCAATTGGAGAATCGGCCGCTGCTGCGCGTGGGTGAGTTGCTCGAGGTGGTACCCGGGCTGATCGTGACCCAGCATACTGGTGACGGTAAAGCGAACCAGTATTTTCTGCGCGGCTTCAATCTAGATCATGGCACCGATTTCTTGACCCGAGTCGATGGCGTTCCGGTCAATTTACCAACTCACGGTCACGGCCAAGGGTATCTCGATGTGAACTTCGTGATCCCTGAGTTGATCGATCGTGTCGTCTATCGAAAAGGTACTTACTACCCAGAGTACGGGAACTTTTCTGCCGCCGGTGCTGCCGATCTGATCTACAAGATAACAGCCGAACCCTTCCTGTCCATCACGGGTGGTGAACACGGATACTCCCGTGCTGTTGCAGGCGGTTCTATGTCTGCATTTAATGGACGTTTGCTCGCGGGCATTGAAACTGATCGAACGGATGGCCCCTGGCTGTTGCCGGAAGATCTGAGCAAGTCGAACATCTTGCTGAAATGGTCGAGGCATTCTGACGACTCATATGTGGACATTACCGCGTCCTCGTACAGCAGTCAGTGGCGAGCGAGTGATCAGGTGCCATTACGTGCGATCGAAGGCGGAATCATCGATCGATTCGGATTCATTGATCCAACGAATGGCGGCGTGTCTCATCGTCACTCGCTATCCGTTCGCGGAGATCAAGAGCTGCGGCTCGGGTTACTGCGATTCGACGCTTATGCCATTGACTACGGTTTACAGCTTTTCTCAAATTTCACGTACGCGCTAAACCAAGAGATGGGCGATCAATTCGAGCAATACGATTCGCGATTTGTTCGGGGTGCAGCGATCTCTTGGGAGCGAGACCTTGTTGGACTGGGCCGGGTGTGGCGATGGCGCTTGGGAGCCGATGTTCGGAAGGATACGATCTCGCCCGTCGGTCTTCACCTTACACAGGCACAGACGCGATACCAGACGATTCGGGAGGATCGAGTCAATCAGCGGATGTCCTCGCTCTGGAGTGCGGTTGACTTCCTGTTCGGTGCTTACGGACGTATGGAGTTTGGCGCGCGTGCGGACCGATTCGACTACCGCGTTCTTAGTTCGCGGCAATCCAACAGTGGGAAGGGCAAGGACACGATCGTAAGTCCCAAGGCATCTCTCGTGTTCGGGCCTTGGCGTGATACGGAGATCTTCTTTGCAGTGGGTCGCGGGTTTCACAGTAACGATGCGCGTGGCGCGACGACGAGGGTTGATCCCGTTGATGGCGTGACCCCCATTGATTCGGTGACACCTTTGGTTGCTGTGCAGGGTCTGGAATGGGGGCTTCGTACGGCCATCTTGCCGCGTATGCAGCTAGCGCTTTCGTTGTGGCGGCTCGAACTGGATGCTGAGTTGTTGTTCATTGGTGATGGTGGCACGACGGAGTCCACGAGACCGAGTCGACGACAGGGCGTTGAGGTCGGGGTATTCTCGAAGCCTTTCGACTGGATGGTGGTCGATGCCGATTACGCCATTACGAGCGCGCGTTTTAGAAATCGTGATTCGGTAGGTGATCGGGTTCCCGGAGCCGTGCGCTCGGCGGCTTCACTCGGTGTGGCCTTCAACTTGTCATCCCGTTGGTTTGGCGGTCTGCGCGCGCGTCGGCTTGGCTCTGCGCCCTTACTTGAGGACGGATCCGTTCGCTCGGCCGCTTCGACCCTGCTCAATGCCGAGATCGGACACCGTATAAGCGACAAATGGCGGGTGGCTGTCGGTATCTACAATCTGCTCGATAACCGAGCAAATGACATTACCTACTTTTACGAGTCGCGGTTGCCCGGCGAGGCGGCGCCCGTTGAGGACTTCCATATTCATCCCGCAGAGCCGCGCACGGTACGCGTCACGGTGCAATTCAACATCGAGTCAGCGGGTGTTGAGGGTACGAGTCATCGGCATTGATGAACTTTTGAATTGTCGTAGCGTCGAACGCTCGTTAGGCAACAAGTGAGGTCGGTCGTGAAGATCTTTGTCTGGGGAACTGCCGTGCTGCTCGCGATCCTTTGGACTGCAGGCGTTGCGATCGCAGTCGAAGTGGTCCAATGGTCGGTCGGAGCTATCGCATCCGGAGGAGTCGCTGGGATTACCGAGACCGTCGCGCGAATTCCGCTTCCCGAATGGATTGCGCCTGTCGTTGACTTGTTCGGTGGTCGCGAAACGTTGGCCGCTGCCGCGAGTTGGCTCCAGACAGTCTCGACGATGTTGCCATCAGCGAGTCAATCGCTCGGTTGGGTGGTTCCTGCGCTATGGGTGGTGTGGGGCTTGGGCCTGGTGGGTTTGTTAATCGTGACTGTCGTCGTGTCTCGATTCGTTCGTATTTGACCAATGATTGGGCTTGTGCAGTTTTCGTGTGATACCGCGCGGACACGCCTAAGCCGGATGATCAGAATGGGAACCGTCGAGACCACGTGAGTTCCGCCCCTTGGGAAAATCGTGGTTCGCGAAGCCCGAAGCGGCGAACGGATCTCGTTCGTCACCTCAGCGGAGAAGGGATCGTTGGGGTTGATACTGGAACCATCAGCTTCGGGCTCTATTTTTTCTGTCGAGTCGCGCTCGCTGGCAGATTTCTAGACGACCATCAGGGGCTGTCAGAAGTTTCGAGCGAGATACCGTTTTAGATCGATAATTCGAGCGGCTAGAGCGGAGTCCCGCTCATCCTCTTCCGATCGCCGCCAATTGTCCTCGCGAAGGTCGGTGATCAATTCCATTTGCTGAGATAAGTCAGACTCCGCCTCCAGCGGGGCGATTTCGTCAAGAACGAGGAAGCTGATCAGCCGCCACGCTTCGCGGCTGGAGATCAGCCGCCTAGAGTGCGCGTCGATGACATCGCTGACGGTGTGGAGCCGCGACTCGGAATTCATCGGGTTCATGTTGACACTCCGCTCAAACTTATCTTACGCAGATCATCCTCGAGCGATGTCATTCGGACAGCGTGTTACCCAACAGACCGGCTGTGCGATGTCGTGCAGCATCGTCACATGCTGGGTGATACGGAATGGCTGGCAATCGGGCTTTGCGGACAGGCGCTTTTCTCAGCGCGCTTCATGCTGCAGTGGCTACGCAGCGAGCAGGCAGGGCGTAGCGTTCTGCCGATCGGATTCTGGTATCTCAGCGCCATCGGTGGATCCATCCTGACGCTGTATGCCATCCGATCGGAGGATCCGGTCTTCATCCTCGGTCAGGGCGCCGGGCTCGTCGTCCACTTTCGTAATCTTTGGTTGATTCACGCCACACCACCGGATCGCGCACGCGAATGAGTCGCGACGTGGCGTGGCGGTGGGCGCTTGGAATTTGGGCGTTATCAACACTATTTTCGACGTTTCTGCGGCCGATCACGCCGATCGATGAGACGCGCTACCTGACGGTTGCATGGGAGATGTATCTCGCCGGCGATCCGTGGCTACCAACGCTCAATGGTGTGCCGTACTCCGACAAACCGCCGTTGCTGTTCTGGCTGATCAATCTCGGCTGGTGGCTTTTTGGCACCAACGATATCTGGCCGCGGGTGATGACAGCAGCATTTGGTCTTGGCGTCGCTGTGCTGGTCGCGCGCACTGCCTCGGCACTGCGACCCGAAGATCCACATATTGGCGGTCGCGCGGCTTTGGCGATCACTGCCACGAGCGTGTGGCTCTTGTTCAACGGCGCCGTCATGTTCGATGTGATGCTGACGTTTTTCGTTCTGTCAGCCATCGTCATCATCGTAGGGATGCGTGGCATCGGAGCGACGCGACAATGGCTGATGGTGGGGGTGAGTCTGGGATTGGGCGTACTCACCAAGGGGCCAGTGGCTCTTTTGCACGCGCTTCCGCTGGCTTTGTTGGCGCCGATCTGGAGGCCCTCGCTCGAGGGAAGTCGACCGTACTCGTGGTGGCCGTGGTATCGCGGCTTGCTTCTGTCGTTATTCGTTACCGTTGCGATACTGTCGATTTGGCTGATCCCGGCAATCGCTCGGGGTGGACAAGCATTTCTCGATCAGCTCGTGTGGCAGCAAACCATCGATCGAGTCGCAACCACCACTCACCATCTCCGGCCAGGCTGGTTTTACCTTGCGATTTTGCCGGTTGTGTTGTTCCCGTGGTGGCTAATGCCTCAATTCTGGCGTCGTCCAAGGCTAGTGCGTGTGCTGCTCAGTTGGATCATTCCCGTGCTCGTTGCGTTCTCTTGCTTCCGCGGAAAGCAGTTGCATTACCTGTTTCCATTGATTCCAGCTCTCGCTATCGTGATCGCCGATGCGTCGGCTGAATCTGAGCCAAGGCGTTTGGGCATACTCGAAAAAGGCGCAGCGATTTCGGTTTCGATATTGCTCGTCGCCTATGTCGCCATCGGGCTTCGGTTCGGGGAGGCCTATGACGTAACGCCGATGGCTGAGCGGATTCATCGCTTGCAGCAGAGTGGCGCTGCCGTTGCACAGTTCGGTCGATATCACGGACAGTTTCAGTTTGCCGGTCGGCTGACTGAGCCTTTGTCGGTGATCGTTACGCCAGAGGACTGGCAGAGCTTCAAGGCGCAACATCCACACGGCTATGTGGTTATCTACTCACGGGATCAAAGCTTGTCGATCAATGACGCCGTGTTTACGCAACGTTTCCGTTCTCAGTCGATGTCGCTGTGGCGTGTCGATACCGTCGACACATCGGGACTATCTCAGCGTTTCCGAATGAGGAATTGATGATTCTTCAGGCGAATGGTCTCGATTGACGGATCGAGACGAAACTCGTCCACGGCGCGAGTGACGCCATGATTCCAGATTCCGCGTCGATCATAGTCGTCACCGGCGAAGTAGCCGCCCTTGCGGAGTTTCGGGAAGAAGGACTCTAGGTCTCGCTTGACGTCATCATAGAAATGACTCGCATCGATATAGGCCCAGTCGAAGTGCCCATCGGGGAAAAGCGCTGCCGCTTCGTGCGACAACATTCGGTGCATCACGACGCGCCCGGATTGAATCTCCTTGGCGAAGCGATGCGCGACTTGCTGGTACTGTTCTTCGAGGGCCGCACTAGCCGCATCTTTCGAACCGAAGTCTTGGGTGGGGCCGTCGTATAGCGATCCATCATCGCGGGTGAACCACGGGTCGACCAAGTGCAGGATCGCCGGTTCGTTGATGGCAAGAATACGCTCCGAGAAGTCGCCATCAAAAACACCGACCTCGATGACGGTGCCGCCTTTGGGGAGTGTGTCAAAGAGAAAGTCTCTGCTGGCGGCTCGACGCGCTCGTTTCGAGAGCAGGCGTTCAATCCAACGGCGTCCGGGGAGTCCTGGGGCCGGTCGGTACATGACGTATCTCCTTCAGGCTTTTAGTGGCGCGTTACGATCATATCCGGCTCGCTACCAAAGTTTCTCGATAATCCAGAGATAAAGCGGCAGCCCGATCAGGATGTTGAACGGAAAGGTGATCGCCAGTGACATCGTGAAGTAAAGGCTCGGGTTAGCCTCTGGGATAGCGTAGCGGACAACCGCCGGCACCACGATGTACGAGGCTGATGCCGCGAGTACGGTCAGGAGGAAGGCATCCCCGAGCGAAAGGTCGAATGCTTTTGCCAGAGTCATCGCGACAGCGGCGTTGAACAGTGGCATTAGGAGCCCGAATGCACCGAGGAAAGGCCCGTTGTTGCGCAGTTCCCGCGCGCGAGACGCCACCAGCAGACCCATGTCGAGCAAGAAGAAGGCCAGCACTCCTTTTTGCAGATCCGTAAAAGGCTTCATGACTTGCTTGCCATCTTCACCCGTCATAAAGCCGATCAGCACGCCAGCGAGCAGAAGAAGGTGGGCGCCGTCGGTGAACGCTTCGTGTAGCACGCCACGAAGGCTCAGCGGCGTAGCGCTTGTCGCGACGACGTTCTGGCGTGATCGAACATAGCTCGCCAGTAGGACTGCCATGATGATCGCCGGTGACTCCATCAGTACGAGTGCGACTGTCATATAGCCGCCGGTCTCGATATTTTGGCCCTCGGCGTAGCCGACTGCCGTGATGAAGGTGACGGCGCTGACTGAACCGTAGGTTGCCGCCACCGCAGCGGCATCGAAAGGACTCAGACGACGTCGTAAGACGGCGAACGACCACGCTGGCACCGCCAGTGCCAGCATGGCCGCCGCCAACAGGGCCCAGCCCATCGCGGGTGTGAAACCCGTGGCAGCGAGGCTGGTTCCTCCCTTGAAGCCAACGACCAACAGCAGGTACAGAGAGCAGAACTTGGCGGCTGCCGCCGGTATCTCGAGATTTGATCGCAAGGCGCCCGCGAGTATCCCGAAGAAGAACAACAGGATTGCCGGGTCGATCAGGCTGGCAAAAAGAGAGGTGTTCATCAGGGTTTACTGCGCAGTGGGTTCAGGCATGGCGGAGGAGTGGTGGCTCGTGATCAGCCATTGCTTTCCGTCCCAGCCGTAGGTGTAGGTGAATCGCGCCTGCACCTTCTTGTCATTTCCGAAAGTGAAGGTGTAGATGCCGGCATCGATTGCCGAGTTGCAGCCGATCTGAATCAGACGAGAGTCGATGACGCCCTGTGGCTTGCTCTTGAGAAACATGTCGAAATAGTCACGTCGGGCTGCAGGCGTCAGTCGTGGGACATTCGAAACAGTCGGTAGCAGGATGGATTTATCAGCGTAGCGCGCCACAACTTTGTCGGCCTGACCCGTGGCCAGGGCGGCGTTCCAGCCATCAAAAAGAGAGGCGATTTCACGTTCGTCGGTTTGCCGGCATTGCTCCGTCCGGGCGTCGGCCTGGCTTGCGAAGCAGGCGATTGTGAGTGCGGCGGCGCTCGAAATCTTCTTCATACGTATCCTCCGTGAGTCGATTTCGTCGAATGGTTGCAAGTGACGGGGCGAAATCTAGGGCCAGCATCTTTCTTCGTCCAATTCAATTATTGAAGCCGATCGTTATAAAAAATATAATTCGTGGGTGAGCTCTCTTAATTACCACCACCTGCGTTACTTCCGCGCGATAGCCCATGAGCGCAGTCTTACCCGCGCGGCCTCACGGCTACACATTTCGGCTTCCGCTTTGTCGATTCAGCTTCGGCAGCTCGAAGAGCGGCTCGGACATGCGCTGTTCGAGCGCAAAGGGCGATCGATCGAGCTAACAGAAGCGGGACGTATCGCCCTCGAATATGCCGACTCCATCTTTCGTTCCGGTGAGGAGCTCCTCAGCACGCTCAAAGGCACGGCAAAACAGGGGCGCGCCGCATTACGAATTGGCGCTGTCGCCACCTTGTCGCGAAACTTCCAGTTGGGGTGGTTGCAGCCGCTGTTGGGGCGTGACGACATCGAGTTGGTTTTGCGATCGGGCTCACTGCGTGAATTGCTGCCGCAGCTGGCGGCCCACTCTTTGGACGTGGTGTTGACGAACAGCGTCGTACCGCGTGACAAGATCACGCCATGGCGGGTATTCAAGATCGGCGAGCAAGAGGCAAGCCTGGTGGGCAGGCCGGTCCGCTCACGCGCTAAGTTCCGCTTTCCAGAGGATTTGCATCACACGCCGATCATCCTGCCGGGTCCCGAAAGCAGCCTACGTGAATCATTCGATTCCTTGATGGAGCAGGTTGGAATCCGCCCGATAGTGGCCGCTGAGGTCGACGACATGGCGATGCTCCGCTTGGTTGCACGCGAGAGCCCGGGCGTCGCGTTGGTGCCGCCGGTCGTTGTCAAGGACGAGTTGGATCGGCGAGTTCTCGTGGAATACGCCCGAGTGACCGGCCTTCGCGAGAGCTTCTTCGCGGTTACAGCGTCGAGGCGCTTCGGTAATCCTTTACTGAAAGCCCTCCTTTGACTTATCGATTTAACCGAAGTATCAAGAAGAAAAATACGATTTGTACGAATAGATAAAGCCGCTAGAGTTGCGTCGGCTCATCCCTAATCATGGAACGTGCGGGAGCTGTCGAATGGAACTCATGCAGGCGCTGTGGCTCGGCATGCCGATCTGGATATGGTTGGCATTCATCGGCGTCGTATTGGTGCTGCTCGTTTTCGATCTCGGTGTCATGCATCGCGATTCGAAAGAAATCGGTGTGCGAGAGAGCCTCAACATGTCAGCCCTGTATATCGGGCTGGGCTTGGCATGGGCAGTTGCCGTCTACTGGATTTACCTCTCCGACGCCGGCGCTAGCTCCATCGATCCCGAGCTTGCAGGTGCCGCATCTTCTGCCGAGCGCGCATGGACGGCAGTGCAGCTTTATGTGACGGGATATCTCGTCGAGAAGACTCTGGCACTCGACAACGTCTTCATCATCTCGATGATCTTCACTTACTTTGCAGTCCCGCGGGAGTACCAGCATCGCGTTCTTTTCTGGGGCATTCTCGGTGTCATTGTATTGCGCGCGATCATGATCGGCCTGGGCGCTGCCCTCGTCATGCAGTTCTCCTGGATCATGTATATCTTTGCCGTGTTTCTCATCGCGACCGGAATCAAGATGATCGTGATGATGGATCAAAAACCGGATATTTCGAGCAATCCGGTGCTACGCCTGATGCGCAAGCACCTGCGTGTCAGCGAGACGTTGCACGGCGAACGTTTCTGGGTTCGATTGCCGGATACCAAAACTGGTCAGCTCGTTACTTGGGCAACGCCTTTGCTGCTGTGCTTGGTGTTGGTGGAGATCGCAGACCTTGTATTCGCAATCGACTCGGTACCAGCGATCTTCGCCATTACGCCCGATGCGTTCATCGTCTACACCAGTAACATCTTCGCCATCTTAGGTCTTCGGGCGTTGTACTTCGCGCTGGCTGCGATGGTGCATCGTTTCCATTACCTGAAGTATGCGTTGTCGGTTGTGCTGATCGTCATCGGCGCCAAGATCTTCGTCGGTGATTGGCTGTTCGACGGCAAAGTACCTGCAATGCTGAGTCTGGGTGTGACGACCGGTATTCTCGCGGCCGGCATTTTGTACTCGCTGTGGAAGACGCGGGCGTAGCTCGATCGGATAGCAGCGTCTAGAGGGCTGGAAAAACCCGTGGGTTCTGCCGGAGAATCAGGGCATGAAAGTCCTAATCGGCGTTATTGTGCTTCTGGCGGCGCCCGCACTTGGTCTTGCAGCCTGGACGTCGGGTTATCTCCATTCCATCAAACAGCTGCTGCAGATTTTGCTGTTTGCTTGGCCAGCGTCGATCGCACTGTTCTGGATTGTCTTGTCGTGGATCACCCGAACAGGTCTCTCGGTGCGAGCCGATGCGGTTGCATGGAGTGCGTTGTCGAAGCTTTTCCACTGGGTCATGGCGTTCAGCATTCTCGGTACGACCGCACTGATGTACTACATGGTCAATATCGGCGATTTGACCATCGAGGCGAACCGAGCCGAATACAGTCGGTTGCTGAAAACTCATAAGTCGCTTGGCCTTCTGGTGTTGTTTCTGATCGCCGTACGTTTGTTCTGGAATTGGCGTAACCAACGACCGCCGTTTCCCCTGGGGATGACGCGTTGGCAAATCGTCGCCTCGAAGGTGAGTCATCACTCGTTGTATCTGACCATGCTTCTGGTCCCGTTGATCGGCTGGATGGCGTCGATGACCTATGGCGGTCGTACCTTTTTCTTCGGGCTTTTCGAGCTACCGGTTTGGCTACCCAAGAACATCGAGTGGGCCAAGGTTTTGCAGCCAGCCCACATTTGGCTGGCCTGGGGCATGCTCGCCATCGTGGGCGTCCACGCGCTCGCGGCTCTCTGGCATCACTTCGTCAAGAAGGATGCGACCTTGGTGCAGATGTTGCCAAAAAACCGTTAGGGAGCAGGTTGGAACTGACCGCGTTCGCCGTGCAGGTCAGTGAGTTCAACCAAAGTACCGGGCGCGTCGTCTCGGGGTCTGACGTTGAGGGTTGCACCGAGTTGTCGCGCGCGTCGCTGCATACTCTGCATTCCCTGCGTCTTTGTCTGATCGCACTTTATCCCCTGGCCATCATCTTCGATGCAGATGGTGATGCCGCGGGTGAGCGTGCAATGGGCAGAGACGATGATTTTGCGAGCTTCGGCGTGTTTCAAGGCGTTGTTGATCGCTTCTTGAATGATGCGCAACACGGTGACCGTCATTTTCGGGGGCAGCGCAGGCGCTTCCTGCAGGTCGATACGCCAAAGCAGTAAGACGTGATGCGCTGCTAATCTGCGCTCGGTTCGTTGGCGATACTGCTTGAGAGTGTCTGCGAACGTGTCGCTTCGGTCGTCAAGGCCGTCGACGAGTATATGAAGATCCGCCAAGCACTCGCGGAGCACGTCGACTAGTTGCTGTTGACTGAGTTCACTGCGTTCCGCTTGTATCTTCGCGGTGATCAATTGCGAGCCAAACCCATCGTGCATGTCCGCGAGGAGTTGTTGTCGTTCCTTGAGGCGTGACTGTTTGGTCTCTGCGGCGACGAGTTGTTGGCGTCGTGCTTCACCTTGTCGAATGCTGAGATTGAGGATCAACGAGATGAATAGCCCGGTATTGATCAGCGACAAGATGAGCGTGTAGATCGTCGAGCTGATCGGCAGCCTATCGGCAGGGGGAGCGAGCGGATCTGCTCCACTCATTGATATGAAGATGCTCATTAACGAGATGGCGACCGCTTGCAGACCCAGTACGACGGCAAACACTTTGGCATTACCCATTTGTAGTCGCTTGCCCAGGTCAAACACATCACGAACGAGCCACATGAGCAGTCCAGTTATCAATAGTGTCAGCAGAATCGACAGGTTTGTGTGTGACACCCCGATCAACGGCAGCACGACGAGGGTGACTGCGATGAGCACGGCTACCCAGTAATGGTTTCGTAGGTTCGTGTCGGGCGTCAGCAGTCTGATGGCAACCACTTTCATCCAGGCCGAGGCGGCAATGCTCAGTCCTAGGGCCGCCTTGCCCCAATAGGTGGGATACACCGACTCTGCGATCGGTCCCACCGCCAGCACCATATAAACGCTACCGAGTAGGCCGCTCGCGCACCAAAGATAAACCGAGAAGTTGCGGCAGTTCCACAGAATACCTAGCGTGGCGGCAGATAGACCGCTGATCCAGATCGACTGCAAGAGCATCGCGTCAAGAGCTGAGAGGCCATTCATGCGGAGCCCAAAAGATTCGTTTTGGCGAGGCTATGCGATCAAGCCCGTCGGTGTGGATAATGTCAACATCACATCGGAGGTCGGTCGCATGATTGCCAAGTTCACGCTAGCTCGAGTGGGTGTCGTCGTTGCGGCGCTTGTGGCTGTCGCAGGTTCTCCCGAGGCGACCGCCCGCGCTCCGATTACGCTGGCCCCACAAACCGCGGACTACTGGCCCGGTGCCGATTACGATGCCGCCATTCCCTCAGTGCGTAGTGTGCTCGGCTTCGAGGTGGGCGCCGAGATGGCTCGAGCGGAGGAGGTCAATCGGTATTTCCAGGCTTTGGCAGCTGCGGCGCCGCAGCGCATGCGCACCTTCGAGTACGGCGAGAGCTGGGAGGGTCGCAAGCTGATCTACGGTGTGATCAGTAGCGAAAAAAATATCGCACGTCTCGACGAGATCAAGCGCTCCATGACGAAGCTGGCCGATCCACGACGCCTTGGTCAGGGCGAGGCTGCCAAGATCATCCAGTCGATGCCCGCCGTCGTGTGGCTCTCGCACTCCGTACACGGTAACGAAACCGGGACGACGGATGCGGCGTTACTGACCGCTTATCACTTGTTGGCCTCACGCGGCGATCCGCGAGTCGCGAAGATGCTCGAGGAAACCGTCGTGGTCGTTTTGCCACTGCAAAACCCAGACGGGCGTGAGCGCTTCATCAACAGCAATCGAGCGGCACGCGGTCTTGAGCCGGATCCCTCGCCACTGTCCGCCGAGCGCGATGAGCCCTGGCCGGGTGGTCGGATGAATCACTACGTATTCGACATGAACCGCGACTGGTTCACTCAGACGCAACCTGAAATGCGTGCGCATGCTGGCTTGATGCTCGAGTGGATGCCCGTGGTCGTTGCAGACATCCACGAGATGGGTGCCAACCAAACGTTCTTTTTCCCGCCTGAAGCTGATCCGCTCAATCCGCATCTGACGCCGAAGCAGTTGAGTAACGTCGAGTTGATCGCGCGTAACAATGCGGCGTGGTTTGACAAGGTGGGCTTGCGCTATTTCAATCGCGAAATCTTCGACGGGTTTTTCCCTGGCTACGGTAGCGGCTGGCCGAATTATCAGGGCGCGAGCGCGATGGTCTACGAGCAAGGCTCTTCGCGCGGACTGGTGACGCGCCGTGCCGATGGCTCTCTGCTGTCGTTTTCCGACACGGTCAAAAGTCAGTTCATCGCCTCGCTCTCGGCCGTCGAGGTAGTCGCCAATAATCGTTCACGATTTCTCACTGACTTCGCTAGTTTTCGCGCCTCGGCGGTCACAGAGGGTCAGCGTGAGCCGGTCAAGGCTTATGTGATTCCCGAGGCGCCAGATTCCGACATGGCAGCCCGCCTTGCCGTGACCTTGGCGCGCAACGGCATCGAAGTGCGTCGTTCCGAAACGTCTTTCTCTGCTTGCGGACGTCGCTTCGATGCTGGCAGCTTCGTCGTATCTGCTGCACAACCCACGAAGCGACTGATTCGCACGTTGCTCGACCAGAAGACCGAGATGAAGTCTGATTTCGTCAAACGGCAGGAAGAGCGTGTCTCGAAGGGGCTGTCGGATGAGATCTACGACGTGACTGCCTGGTCATTGCCGTTGATGTTCAATGTACCGACCGTTGCCTGTAACAGTGATCCGATCGTGAGCGGTGAACTGATTTCGCGTGATTGGCAGCCGAACGGTATCGTGACAGGCGGCCCAAGCCGCGTGGGCTATGTGATTCCCTGGGGCAATACCGCTTCGGCGCGCTTTCTCACCGCCGCACTTCGAGCAGGCTTGCCCGTCAAGTCGTCTAACAAACAATTCACGCTCGCCGGGGTGACGTATCCGGCAGGATCGTTATTCGTCGATGCGGCTCGCGCGTCGGAAGATCTTGCCGCGCGCGTGACGGAGCTTGCGAAGCAGAGCGGTGCGCGAGTGACTGCCGTGTCGGATAGTTGGGTGACCGACGGTCCGAGTCTAGGCTCGCCCAATATGCTGCACATGCCGCTGCCGCGTGTGGCGTTGGTCTGGGATGAGCCGACCGAACGGTACTCGGCTGGGCATACGCGCTTCGTTCTGGAGAGGCAGTTTGG
>VFQT010003102.1_pt1 | contig 15713 bp, 16 predicted proteins | sample 3512381 | NCBI WGS metagenome assembly VFQT01 (sample SAMN10412376, study PRJNA504923) | tailings metagenome | isolation source: Relicate 2 Philex TSF3 active mining site | place: Philippines: Tuba, Benguet | collected 2017-08-29 | reverse complement strand
TGCGCTTGAATTACTAACTTGTGCGCTTGGATTATTACCTTGTGCGCTTGAATTAATACCTTGTGCGCTTGAATTACTAACTTGTGCGCTTGGATTATTACCTTGTGCGCTTGAATTACTAACTTGTGCGCTTGGATTACTAACTTGTGCGCTTGAATTAATACCTTGTGCGCTTGAATTAATACCTTGTGCGCTTGGATTACTAACTTGTGCGCTTGGATTATTACCTTGTGCGCTTGAATTACTAACTTGTGCGCTTGGATTAATTATAGCAACTTCTTGTTCTATAACATCTAATGGTGTAAAAAATATACCTAATTGTGAATTATATAAAATAAATAATGGATAAATTTTTCTAATTTGTTCTGTTTTATTTTTTCTTTCAACTGTTAAAGTAATTATGCTATCATAAAAGCCAACAGGAAATATACGATTTTTTAATGTAAAACTTACTGTTTGTTGAGGAATTGATGCGCTAACCCTAATACTATTTAAATACTTTGAATATATAATCATGTTTTCAATTAAACTAATTCGAAGTTTAATATTCGAATATTCGGCGGATATTGAATCTTGTTGAGGATATAATTTATTTAATAACATTTTACGTGAATTTTCAAGATGTTGAATATGCCGACTTAATTCATTATTGATAGTAATCGCGGTAACTAATGATACAATAATCGGTTTTATACTATGAATCATTTCATTTGTATTTTTATTGTTAATTCTATCATATTTATATTTTAATTTTTCAATTTCGAATTTAACTAAATTCGTATATTCATCGTCATTAACTCCTCCAAATTCGAGATTATATTCTTTTTTTCCAAGAATTCCACCTTTTGGTAAAATTACTAATTCACAATTCATTAATTGTTGTTTTTCTTTAAAAATCGCGACACTTGCTTCATTTGTAGCATATTTAATTGTATTTTCACCTGATGAATGATGAGAAACAAATACAATATTCATTTTAACATCTGGCCCAATACGTTCTTCATAAAAATCGACACCATAATCAGAATCATGTGTTATAATTGTAGAATCAGAAATATACTTTGATAATATTTCTGGAAGTTCTCTATACATTTCTTTTGGGTCCCACATTTTTTTTCCAACAAAATAATTCTTTTTACCACTGGAAAAACGTCGATTATCAAACGAAAAATTATCGGGAAGTCTTTTTTTTGTATCTATATCTCGAGTTGGATATATATGAGGCGATACATAAAAAATATCTTCCCAGTCTTCATAATTAATTATTTTTCCAGAGAAAGCAGCAGACTTATATAAAGCTTCTTCCAAATTCAGTTTTTTAGAAAATTCAACTAATTCTGGATGTCCAATTTCTCTTCCAATATTTTCTATGAAATCTTTATCAAATTCTAAATTTTTTATTCTTTTAATGAAATATTTCCATTGTTGTTTTGTATGAGCAAGAGATACAACAAAATTATCGGCGTTTGTCATTTTAGAAAAATGCTTTTCATTTAACCAAAATAATACAATAATTTTTCTACGGTTTTTTAGATAATCTTTAATTATATCAAAATATGTTATAAATAATGTCTGTTGTGTGCGCAATAATTCTGAGCAACAGAAAATTAACATAGGGCGCAATTCTTTTTTTTGTATTAATTCATGATATTCTGAATTAAAATCAATATCTATTAATTTAGTTATTATATTATTGTCTATTTTCATTTTCCAACTATCATTTAACATTCCTAAAAAAACATTAAATTTTTGTTTTGTAATAATAGGTCCCTGTTTAGTTTCTTCTTTTAATTTATTGATTATTATTTTTTTTACTTCACCATCAATACCTGATAATAAATTTATTTTTCCAATTAATTCGTCCACTGATAATGATTTATTTCCATTTTTATTCAATGTATTTGAAACTATAACATTATTTTGAGTTGGTGAATTTTTTGGTTCTAATACATTTTTTAATCCATCAATTGTAGTATAATCTTGACTTGTTATATAATTTACATTTTTCGATTTACAAAATAATAAGAAATCAGAAACCTGCATACATTGTTGTATTCCAATTGCTGTAAGTGATGTATTTGGTGCTAATTCTCTTATATCTCCTTTTGAATCAAATCCTTTATTCAAAACATTTGCGCATGTTGTTGCGTGTCGTTGATGAATTTGTATAATATTTCTTGATTTTTTGAAACAATATACGTTCATTTTATGTTGAATTATTTTTGGTTCCTCTTGCGGTTGAGCTACTACTTGTCGTCTATTTTCACGTTGGTTTTGAATATGATTATTCGAAGTTATGGGTGGTTGGACTACTGAACTTGCCGGTGATACGGGATTATTTTGTTGTTGGATTTCGTCAGCATGAGATTTTATAGATGATCTTTCGAAAGTTGCTTGTTGACCGCGGTGATTTATTGATGATCTTCTTCCAGAATGTGGTAGTTGAATTGGTTGAATTGCTTCAACATTTGTTCTTTGTTGTCTTGTATTATTATTTTGTTGTAATAATGGTCTTTTAAGTTGATTTATAGAACTACTATTTCTTCTAGGATTTTGCGATTGTCTACTTTGTTGAGTTCTTCTTGACTCATCCCCCCTAATGGGGCGGGGTCCTGTCATTTTACTCAATACTCTACGAGCAAAAGTATTTCCCATTTTTATAATATATTATATATGGATATTAAAATTTAATCGACTTCTAAATTTCCAATATCGCAATCGATTTCTTCAACTTCATTTTCTTCTTCATCTTCTTCTTCTTCTTTTTCAACCTCAAAAAATTCGTCTTCTTTATCAGTATCCTGATTGAAATCATCCTCAACGCTATAAAAAAGTCGATATTTCTGTTTAGATTCATCCACATAATTAATATCCAATTTAATAAAATATGTTGCTCCTTTTATTACACTAAATGTAATAAAAATGGGCTCTCTGTCATTAACCTCAATCTTTTTCCTTTTTATACATGTGTCATCATTTCCACGAATAGTGTATCCATAGGAGGAAACCATATTCCTCCGGAAAATTCGTGGTTTTATCGTCAATAATGTATCTTCGTCCGTATTGCTACGGATAAATTCAGCGGTTTTAACTGTTGTCATTTTTAATACTAATTCATATCATATTATTTTTAATTCAATTTTTATCCAGCAATTTGCCACTTGTGATTACATTCCAAACAAGTGATATATTTCGTCATTGGTTCATCAATTGACCTCGTCTGTAATTCAGTATAAATACAGCGCCGTTGCTTACAGCGACTACACTTGTATTCATCAGTGGCCGCCTCCGGCTTCTTCAAATAAAGGAACTCGTCAGTCGCCTTCTGTTTCTCCTTCAATTTCTCCCACAATTCCGGATATAGTTCTTGGGGAGTGAGGTGCGGTAATTTCTCAATTTCCAGCTCACCCCTATTTATTTTCTCCAAAAGAACCATATTCTTAATATTGGATTCAGGATTTATATTGAGAAAAAGTTGGTCCGTCTTCCGCAAATAGAGTAGTTTGAATTGGATATGTTCGCAATCATATACTTCGCCTCTTCGCGCAAGTTCTCCCTTGACCCATTCAAAAATTATGCTCTCAATACGGGCCGGTAAGCCCCCATCTTCAAAAGCAATCCGTCCATATATTTCAACTATTTTATTACGATATTCTGGTTTCAGTTCTTCCATTTCGGTTTATTATAATATATATATCAAATTGCTTTTAATTCAATTTTTATACAACCGACTTAAAGATATCATAACATCTTTAAATAAGAATGAATATTCAGAAAACTGAGGAAAAAAACCGCTTCTATTTATCAAGCGACCCCACCAACTTGACGATTCCACTCTACAAGTTTGAACAAATACTTTTCAAACTTTCAAAAACCCATCACCCAAGCAAGAATTTATATAAAATATATGGAATCAATGATAAATTTATGAAAATCTTCGATGATGGAAGCTGTTTCAATTATTGTATTAAGAAAATAACCACATCTAAACAGAATCTGGTTATTTTACAGAAAATTATCCAGCAACAAATACATGGAGACGATTTCGCAGGTTTTCTAAAATACCCTATTGAAGAGATATATCAAGAAATTTTCTTCCCATTAAATGAATCGATAAGCCTTGTTTTTTCAAAGATGATTGATATTAATACAAAAACAGAGAAATACTATATTTATTTTGAAAAAAAGAAATCAAACTCTCAGCAAACTATTGAACAGTTCCTCGATTTGGTCGACATTTCCTAAACCACGCAAATATACATTCAAAAATAGAAGCAACTTCGCGTGGGTTAATTTGTAGCTCTCCATTCTTTGCTCGAAGACTGACTTGCGCAATTGCGATAGTGGAATCAACCTGCGAATTCAAGAAATCCCCATTCTCTTTGGATAGTTTAGTGGACTCTACTAAACTTGAAATAACTTTCACAATGATTTTTTTAAGAAGGATTATCTTTTCATTATCGTTCATAGTCGTCTGGCCCTCAATTAGGCGCATGATATGAATTGTGATATCAAACATGTTATTAACAATGTCGTCCGCCAATGGGTATTTCTCTTCTATTTTGGACATTGTTGATGAATAGATGAAGTTGAATCCAGTTTTAATGTCCGAAATTGTAGAAGACATAATCTTAATTTCTCCAAAACCTTCTTTTGAAACTTTAATAACAAAATCAATTGATTTACTGATTTGTGTCTCGATTTGATTATAGTTATCCATTTTAGTTTCGAGGAATTGACGAAGAATCGAAAGAGCTAAACTCTTCTTTTGAGTTCCAGAAAGTCCAATTTTTCCTTCAACTAATTCAATAACTACTCTAATAATCTCGGTTAATTCATTATTGTCAATTACTCCATCGTCTAAAAATCGCTCAATAAGCATATCTAAACATTTCTTAGATTCTTCTTCAATAATATCTTTTGCTGGAATAAGTTGAGTATCTACTTTTTCCGAATTTTCTGATGATTGTTGAGTATTTTGGACTCCGCTTATTTCAGAAGGGACGGATGGAATTACTTCAACAATTGATTCAGTTATATCAACCACTTCCTTTTCATCACTTGGTGTTTTAAGTTCAACATCTTTTATTTCGGCTTGTTCTTCGATATTTACGATAATAACATCAGTCATAAATTATATTAGGTTTTTATTTTTAAGTATTTGACAATAATTATTTTATAATATTAAATTAATGATTAAAATATTTATTGTTCTTTTTTTAATTATTGCGCTTTTAGTGATAACATGGTTCTTATTTGTAAAAGATAAGACGGGTCCAATTATTCAAAATAAAACTGAGTCATTTACTGTTGCGGAAAAGAATCGCGTGTCTGGTAATTTAGAAAAATTATACAAACAAGTTAACCCCTCCAATTTTTATACACAAAACTTTAATACTCCGAATTTTACAACAGATGTCATGGATTTGCGAAAATATTATGATTATGATTTACCGGCATCTAAATCATCAGCGGAACCAAAAGAGGATAAATATGGAAATCGCGACGGGGAAATGTTTCGCAAAACAAATGCGGATACATTTCCATGGAAACAGGGCCCTGATAAAAATGAAAATGTGAATGTTATGGAAAGCGACTATTGGTCTTATAAGGATGAGCTTCCGATGAACGGGGGAAGTTTTGATGGGATGGTTGGGTATCAAAATATGGGTAGTTCATTTGCTTTTTTTGACCAGTATAAGGGAGTCTCTGAGAATCATCCAAAACTAACTGATGATTTACGGTCTGGTATGGGAACTCCTCAAAAAGAGAAATATCAGTATGATATGTCTCAAATATAATATTCTTTAATAAAATATTCATATTTTATTTTATTTGTTTTCTTTCCGGTTGGTATATTAATCGGTGTGATTTCGACTGGTTTCGATGTCTGGATTGTTTCTAAGTAATTCTCTTCTAAAACAAAATTACGATTTGTTATTATCATATTTTTATTATATTTATTATATATAATAAATAATGGTTGAAAAACGAAAAACGAAATCAAACAATGATAGAAAAATATTTTATTATAAAGGTGATAAAAAACTGGAAATAAAAGCAGGGGGAGTATTATTTGTTCATGGAAGAGATAAAAAAGAAGTTCTTATTCAAAAAGTATTAGAAAAAGGTAAAAAAATTAGATATAGTGATTTTGGAGGAAAAACTGATAATGACGATTCAACTATTGATGACACAATTGCGCGAGAATTACATGAAGAGATAAATGAAGGAATCTGTATTAAATCTACGAAACATTCACTATCGACTGTTGAATTGAAAAAAATGATTAATGAAAATATTCAGGCAGAGATATTTATACCTTTTATAAAATATATAATAAAAATTGTTAATTTTGATGATAGTAAATATGAACTTGATTTTAATAAAATTGGAACTTTTGAGAAAAAAGATAAAATAAATCGGGTTGTCCAATGGATAACATATGAGGAATTTATAAAATATTATAATTCTAAATCATTACACCCTCGAATAATTTTTCAACCAATTCGTGATGTTTTTAATGTTCCAAAGTATCATTTTATATAAAAAACAGCTTAAAGAATTTGTAATAATAAAATTATTATTACAATGGACGAATTTATGCCATTTTATGATGAAACTGACCCCACATTTCATAATGAAAATTTTGAATATTTAGCGGCTGGAACTATTTTTACTTCTTTACTTGCGGTTATGGCTCTCTTTTGCTATAAGAGAATGTCAAATGTTTTTGTTTATAAGAAGATAATTGTTGGAAGCAATGAACATCCTGAAAAAACAGTTTTTACAATAAGTCCATATAATTTTGAAAGATATTATAAGGATAAAATTGGAGAAAATCACGGTTCCGTTCATCATATTGACGATATGAAAAGTAAATATAATAATATTCAATTGAATACATACCGCAGTCATCGAGCAAACTATGAGATTGTTAAGAAAATTATGAAAAATAATATTGCTGAATCTATAATTATTCAGAATATGATTGAACCGAAAGATTATTATGAGCTATATACAATATTTCTTGTGAATAATATTCCATTGGAGGTGATTATTATTCAGGACAATGAGACTGCTGATAATGAAGATTATTCTGTAAAAAATGTTTTATGTGGCGGTAGTCGAATTTATCATAATTATCAGATTAAGGATTGTATTGTTAATAACCATCGAGTTTATTATATATATAATACGCAAAAAGACTGTGATGGATATGCATATATTAAAACTATTGAAAATGAATATATGACGTTGAGATATTACAGAAATTCTACGACTTATGGAATATCGATTGAAAAGAATGACCTTGGATTAAAAATACGGGATTTATTATATATTAGTGGATTTGTTAATTAAATAATCCATTTGCGGCTGCGTTTGCGGATGCGGCTGTGGCTGCGGCTGCGTTTGCGGATGCGGCTGTGGCTGCGGCTGCGTTTGCGGATGTGGCTGCGTTTGCGGATATGGCTGCGTTTGCGGCTGCGGCTGTGGCTGCGGCTGCGTTTGCTTTTGTATTATTTCCATTTTTAATAGAATAATTCACGGATTGAGGAACATTTGTTGTAGAAACATTCATTGAAACTTGTGGTTTATTATTTGTCTTTTTTAAAGGAAATATGTCAGATGAGGTTTCACGAACAGTTTGTAATACATCTGAAAATGATTTATCAGCTAATACATTCATTGTAGGATTATTATTTTTTATTTTAATTACTTTAATTTTATATTTATCTTGTTTACTATTTGAAGCGTGTTCATCTGTTCTTTCAACTACAATAGCAAATCCAGTCATACCTTTATCAAAAACAACATCTTTTAATTTGTTCAAATATGTAGATACATTATTTAATTGATTTGTTTGTGTTTTAGTATTAATTGTTCCATTTGGATTTCCTCCCTTCATTCTATTATCCCAAGCACGTTCGGATGCGGTTAGTTCAAGTGATGCTGGTGTAGCAACAACGCCCATGTCAGCAACTGATGGGGACGCGCCACATGATGAGCCTCCCTTCTGTTTTGATTTAGTTTTCTTAGTCGTGGAAGACGACTTCTTCACAGTCTTTGCTTTCTTAGTAGAAGACTTCCCTTTTTTAGCAGGCTTTGCCTTAGCTCCTCCGATGCGAAAATCCGAAGCACGTTGCTCTCCTTCTTTATAACATGGTGAAAGTAGATTAAATTGCTCCGCGTAGCCCATTTTAGAACCTCCTCTTTTCATAATTATAGCAAATATTTTTAATTTTGAATATTTGCTCTATATTGAGGTTGAACATTTAGATGGTCCCCTTTTATGTCTAAATGATAATACATTTTCCGAGCTCCACCGCTTGTTAATTGACCCTTATAAATTGGACGACAACAGTCTTGATATGGACGAATAGTAGGTTGTCCCGCAATTGGAGTTGGGTCCACTGTATAACCCATCCCTCCTTTCTTCTGTTTTGTATCTCTAGTCTGCCTTGGTTTTAATGTTTCTTCGATTACTTCCTTAATAAGATATCCCTCTAAATAGACATACTGTTTCACTTTTTTGTTATTATATTTGAATATTATAATGAAATATTTTTCATTATCTTTCTCATTCATTTTTTCAATTATTTTAGGATGTTCATCTTGATACAACTTCATACGTGGATATATATTCCGATAGAATGACGTTTTACGACCTGCGATATTCCCGTAGATTCCATAAATATTATATCTGAAATTACGCGCAATTATCGGTTTCAGTTTCATCTCTAAATTAGTCATTGATGTAGCATTCTGAATACTATCAATATATTTGTTAATTATTATATTCATTTATATAATAAAATATTTTTTAATTTATGGACCTTCACATTATTTTAGATATTGACCAAACATTAATTGATAATATGTCATTATATGAATATGAAACAAATAAAGACAAGTTAAGAAAGCCTGATTTTATTAAAGAATCAATGTGTATATGGACGCGACCGCACTTAAAAGAGTTTATTGATTTTTTAGATAAAAATGTAAAATATATTAGTATTTGGACGAATGGAACTTTTAGTTGGCTATATTATGTATTAACTACTATATTAACTAAATATCTTCCTAAGAAACGATTTTTACTATTATTATCAGTCGATTATAGCATAAAACAATCGATTGAGCAAAATGGAATGACTACCATGCTTCCAATAAAGAATATTGAATCTATTATTCAACGCTTTCCAAATAATAATATATCACTATACAATACAGTCCTCATCGATGACAATTATCACAATTGTATTTATAATCGAAATAATACGATACCTATAAAGAAATATTATGCTCTCGAAGAAATAAAAGCGACACGAAATAATGACCTATTATTTATAAAACAAATAATAATGGAACTTAAAAAGAGCAAAAATGTTCAAAAAACATTGAAAGGCGTATATGATGGAATCGCAGATTATAATCGATTATTCACAATCACTTAATTCATCACGGATACAGGTTCCCACCTATCATTTATTTTGTTTTTTCTAAACAAAATAGCGAGTTCAGTCTTATCTCCAAACCATTCTCGAACCATTTTACTAACTCCGATGGTCGGGATTCCAGCATAATCATACATTTTAGAATTTGATGATTCATATAACTCATACACGTCTGGATATTCAGTTTTTTTGCTAATAAAAATCATTTCATCCTTAGTTTCTTGAACTTCTTTCACCTTTTTAGGTGAAGTATCTGTTGTCGCAACTGCTTCGCTTGGTTCCCTTCTAACTTCATCCTCTTTCTTATTGCGACACTCGGGAAAAATATAAAGGATGTCGTATGTTGCAACGGCACTCGATTTGAACAAATATCCATTCACTTGGAATGGAAGCGTTGGAACATATTTCTCACGAACACTCTTAATATCAGTATAATTGAATACTTCTTTTTTGAAAAGGCGAAAAGGCTCCATATATTCATCGGAAATATATTCTTCATTAAGGAGCTTTGTCATCCGGCGATAACGCTCATCGAATGTTATTGATTGAAGATGCTGTCCTCTATATACATGAATATCACTTACCAATAATGACCAATCATTCCCAATTTTTACGGTTTCACCCTCCAAAACGGTATCTGAATACAATTCTTCTGAAAAACGCGTTTTAACATAATAAAAAGACTCATTCTTTCTATTAATATATATTGCGTAGTTTTTAGAATTGACTTTCGTAAGAAATAGTAAATATTTTGTTCCAAACGTGTTTAAAACAAAGGAGTGTTTTGTTGCTTTTAATTCTTGCGCTCTATTTTTATCCAAAAAATGATATTTCTTATACTCAATATCGACCCCATATTTTTTTAATAGGGCACCTATTTCACGGATTGTTTGTGTTTCCGTGATTTGAAGGGCTTTTCCATTACCAAGTTTTATCGGTTTCATTTAATATATATTTACACTATTAATTTTAAGCTGTTTAAGAAATCACTTTTTTCTACTTAGATATCATGGAAACAAATATGATAGTTATAATCGTGTTATTATCACTTCTTGGTTGCGCAATAATTGGTGTCGGTATATATTTAATTGTTATATTTACAAAAAAGGATGATGGTCGCCATAAAAAATGCTTGAATGGTTGTAAATTTAGAGGAGTTTCCGGTAACTGTGGAAAACCACCTTGTAAAAGAGGAAAATGTCCATATACTTGTGCGGAATTGCGAATCGGAGAAAAAGGATGGTGTCAATATGATAAATATATGGGTGGGGACCCGAAAGTGGATTGTACCGGTTGTGGTTGTAAGTAAAAAACGGCTTAAAGATTTTATTATATATATAATAAAATGGAAAATTTAATCCCGATCGAATTCCAAAATATTCAGTCAATTTATTCAATCGATTTTATACGCAAGTGTGTCGGAAAAAGTATATCATTGTTGAATAATTTCAAAGAATATTATAAAAACGTCGAAGTGAAACCAATTGACGTATTATCATTTAAGAAAAATAATTATGGGAAGGGTGTTGTTCGCCCGAAGCCGACTTCTTCTTGGAGGAGAAAGAATCGCTTTCGTGGAAAGGATATTGAGAAGTATTTTGTTAATTCATACATCCGTCAAATACCAGCAAATGATACAGAAAAAATTAGGAAAACTGTTATTTCACATTTGAACAAGTTGAACGACAAGAAATTTACAATAATAGTAAAGGAATTCATCGACCATTTAGAAGAACAGATGTTTTATGAAACATATGATATTATTAATGCGGAAATTATGAACAAGGTTATGACTGATAATCACTATATCGATTTGTATGCGAAATTGGTCAAGGAGCTCATTATAAACAAGAAATGGCAGAAGAAGATGTTCAACGTTATTCATAATACGAGCGAGTCCGATGATTATGGATTCTATTGGTGCTTGAATAGGCTTGATACGTCATATGAGAGCGAGTTCGTTGGGCCATTTGATACGGAGGCTGAGGCCGTTGATGACGCATTGAAGCAGTATAATTATAAGGTGTCTTTTTGCGAATATATTGAGGACAAGTTTCGGGGACGTCATGTGTTTTTGAACGAGATTATGGAGACCGCCGAAGAGTTTGACTTGAATGTTTTTTCGAAGAATAAGTATTCCAACTTTTTGAAGATGATATATTGGACAGTTGATTATGGAATATTCAATTCGAAGGTTCTTCATTATAGTTTGCTTACACTATTGGATTCAAATGATATTGAGTCATTTGCGCTCATGTATGAATTTGTTATGGCGAATAAATTGAAGTTCAATAAAGATACTCAGAATTTTTATGAAGAGCGGGTGAATACAGTTATCCAGTCGGTCCAACTCATCCCGCGAATCAAGTTTAAATTACAGAATTATTTCAAGCTGAAATTGAAGAGCTCTAATATTTATGATGCTCTCGCAATTCCGAGTTCAGGTGAAAACTCGATGAATGATTATATAAAAGTTGATATTAATAAGAAGTCTATGAATGAGCAGAATATTGAGTGTATTATTGCGGAATATCCGATTACGCAGGATTATGATGCGAGTGTGGAATTATTTCGGACATTGAAAGTGGAAGATGATTATCCGATGTTTATTTCAAAATTTATATATGCGGTTTTGGACAGTAAAGAGAGCGTGAGTAATCATTTAGTGGAAATGTTCAAGATGCTTGTTCGAGATTTTGAGGATTTTTCTGTTGCGTTTGGTGATTTCATTTGTGGGCGAATGGTTCAGTTATATGCGGAATACGAGGTTGATTATCCCAAATGCGGATTGATTTTCGGGAATATTATTCGCAATTGGATTACTTTGGGAAAAGTGGACCGCGATGCTTTTTTAATGCGGTTGCGTTCTAAGGAAATCGCCGATGAAGATGAAAAATTCAATATGGAATTATTTCAGGAAAATGTGGTTGTTCTTTTGTAAAAATTGATAGAGAATTAGGTATAAATTTAAACATATAAAAAAGATGTTTAATTTTTTAGTATTAAATAAAGGTCGTTTTATTATTGAAAGTGGTAGCGAACCAATTTTTTCTTCTATACATCGTTGGATGTTTCATTCGAGAAAAAAGAAAATCGTCTTTATGACTGATATTGATAATACGTTGTGGGTTGTTTATTACAGCCCAGACCGATTCATGAGTTGTCCATTTCACAACAATGTTGAGCGAATCAATATTATGGATGATTCAAACGGTTTCTTTGTTGTTGGAAAAGATGAAACGAAGTCTTTCTATTCAATCTCTAACATCATTGAACAAATCAACCGCTCTATGTTTCCTGTAATTACTCCAATTCTGAGCTCGAACGCGATTCTTGTTGGAAACAGATATGTTGCTTCATACAAGCGTGTTGAAGAAAATGAGACGGATGTCCAGATATTTGATACGACTACGCAACAGATGATGGCTTCTTTACGAATGAATGGAATGAAAATGCGGGGATGTCAGTTGATTCAAGATGACACTGTGTTCTTCATATATACTGACATTGAATGTCTGTATATATCCGTCGATAGCAAAATTCTTTTACGGTCTCCCGTCGAAATAATTGGAAACATCATTTTCGTCCAGAAAAGGATTGAACATGGATTTGAGGTCTATTTGTTCGACATTCGGAAAAATGAGATTGTTGGTAATTTTCTGATTCAAGGAGAGCGACTTGAATTCAATCACGTACTTACGATGGATGATTCATCAATGGTTTTTCGCGCGCTAACAAATTCTTCTGAGCTCGAAATAGTTGTATAGTGGAATAAATTTATTTCAATAAATATTATAATTTTAACTAAAAAATACATTTATAGTTGCGCCAGTTGTATTATTTATTTGTATAAATATTTTAGTTGATTTATTCGTATATTTATTACCAACAATAGTATAATTTGTCATTAAATCTCGAATATACATATTAAAAATTTTATTTTTTACAAGATTTATTGTTAAGTTGACTTTAATTCCACCTTTCTCAATAAAAACATTTGATACATTTGTATTACTAAAATTTAATACTGATATTGTAGAAGCAACATCTTTTGGATAAAAACCCCACGATTTTTCAAGAACACGATTATATTCATATAAAATCGGTTCAATATTACTTGTTGTAATCAATTGATTTGAAAAATAAAATGAGACATTTTTACAATTTAGGCCAAATGTTAATGTTCTATTTGCTCCAACAATTGTTTGGGATTTATTCTCTGTAAGTTCTGGATTTATTGTAGAAACACCATAATTTGTTAAATAAGTATTTGATGTTCCTGAAATATTATATAACCATCTTATTGCTAATAAATCAAGAGGCATAAGTGTTTCTGGATAGCCGATTAGAGCTGATTCAAAATTACGCTGTTCTGGTAGAAAAAATGAAATATCAAAATATGTCATAATCGTATTGAATACATTATTTTGACCATAAGCAGAAAAAGTTGGATAATAATTATTTGATGTCGGATTAATTCCTGGAATTATTTTTGAACCAAATCCATTATCATGTGGATGACCAAGACCGAATCCATGTCCAAATTCGTGTATCAATGTTAAATATTGTTCTCCTCCTTTTTTTATATTTTCTACTGTTGTTGAATTATTCGCAATAAAACAAACAACCCTATTATTTACATAAATTGGATCATTATATAAATATTTTGGTCCATAACATGCTCCTAAAAAACTAAATTTATTTCCTAAAACACATACAATATCACATTCCTCATATATAGATACAACAGATGATGTTTTATTTACAAATGTTGTAAATTGATTTAGAGCATTTATCGTTTGTGTTTGATAAAATTCTGGCCAATTTACTGCGGTTGTATTTTGTTGTTGTAATGTATCTTTAATCGCATTATTTTTGCTTACATTATCAGTTGATTTCCAAAAATAAACTTTGAATGATGGTATTCTTGATAAATTAAACGCGAATGTTCCAGTTATTGAAGAACAATATGGATTCTTTGGAAGACTTTTTATTACTATTGAAGATGAAGGAATTGATTTTTCCTGTGTAATTATCCGTTTTTCAAATATAGTTTGAATAATATTATCTCCACATCTAACCGACATAATTTATAAAATAAATAAAATTATTTTTTCGATAAAATAACTTACTTGAATACGAAAGTCTTTTTTCCGGATTGTTCTGGAATTGCATCTTCTTCCTCCGGTGGATTCCACGACCCAATGCTCTCGATGCGCTCCCCATTTTTGGAAACCGAAAACGTGTGTATAACATAATTCTTCTTTTTATAGAAAGTATTCCGCGCGAATGCTTGATTTTTGAACTGTGAGAAATTATCCACAATATCGATAACAAGTGGGATATTCTTGGTTTCGCCTACTTTTGGACGAATGCGCCCAACAGCTTGCTCAATATCGGTCTTAGGGGTCCCTAGGACGATTGTGTCAATTGTCTTTATATCGAGCCCTTCCGCCGCCATCTGGAACGTCGCCAATATAACGGGCTTCTTGACGCTTTCGTCCAATTTCAACTGCTTCATTCCTCCAATGTAATATCCACATTCTACTCCGCGCTCTCCCATTTTAATCTCAATATCCTTTAACATCTCACGGCGGTCCGATAGTATTAGAATTTGTCTCCCGTCTTTGAGGCAATCCATCGTCTTTTGGACGATGAACATTGTTCGGGGCATATAGAGGGCGACATTATTTATCATCGCGGCGGAATTCACATTCCCGTAATACCCTTTTAGTTCCTGACAGTAGGCTTGGTCATCGCAATCATAGATGTATCTTTCAACCACTGAATTTAGGGCGCTTTTACCCTTGCGCATAAACACGATGTCTCCAATATACCATTTTAGGACTTTCGTCAGGCCGTCTTTTCGCTCAGGAGTCGCGCTGAGACCGAGCATATAATTACAGTTTATTTTTTGGAGGGCTTTCGAGAATTCACGGCTTGGGCATCGGTGGGACTCATCGAGAATAACCATCCCAAAGCTATCGAATGTATTAAGGGGGTAATCTTTCATGGAGATGCTCTGAATCATTCCAATGACGATATCTTTGTTCTCAATGTCGATGATTTTACCTTGGATACGGCCGATTCGGGCGTTAGGTAAAAAAGCGGGGCTGTCAGGGGACCCGAGTATTCGCTCAATCCATTGATTCATCAGGAACTCTTTATGAACGAGGACGAATGTCTTCTTTTTCATATGGCTGATTAAATAACAGGCACACGCCGTTTTTCCTTCTCCACAAGGTAGCGATAGAA
>VFQT010003100.1_pt1 | contig 15722 bp, 11 predicted proteins | sample 3512381 | NCBI WGS metagenome assembly VFQT01 (sample SAMN10412376, study PRJNA504923) | tailings metagenome | isolation source: Relicate 2 Philex TSF3 active mining site | place: Philippines: Tuba, Benguet | collected 2017-08-29 | reverse complement strand
TTCGGCCGTCCGAGATGACTCGCACACACCACGGACGCCCCGCGCTCGGTCAGCCAGGTGATCGTCGGCAACGCGGCCCGAATGCGAAAATCATCGGTGATTCGCCGAGTTCCGTCCGAGGCCGTCTCCATCGGAACGTTGAAGTCGGTACGAACCAACACTCGCCGACCCGACACATCGCCGAGATCCTCCAAAGTGGGCAGATCGCCGATCATGAATCAGCGACGCTTGATCTTGCTGCCGGTGTGCAACGTCATGTCGACCAGGCGATTGCTGTATCCCCACTCGTTGTCGTACCACGCCAGAACCTTGGCCATCTTGCCCATCGATGCGGTCAATCCGGCGTCGAAGATGCTGCTGTGCGGGTCGGTCACGATGTCACTCGACACGATGGGGTCCTCGGTGTAGCGAAGCACTCCCTTCAGGGGGCCTGAACCCGCCGCCTTCTTGAACGCGGCGTTGATCTCCTCGACCGAGGCCGACTTCTTGAGGTTCACCGTGAAGTCGACGATCGAACCAGTGGGCACGGGAACTCGTAGCGAGGTTCCGTCGAGCTTGCCCTTCATGCTCTCGAGGACCAGGCTTGTGGCGCGGGCAGCACCGGTGCTGGTGGGAACGATGTTGATCGCCGCACCGCGGGCTCTCCGGAGGTCCTTGTGCGGGCCGTCGACAAGCATCTGATCTCCGGTGTAGGCGTGGACGGTCTGCATCAACCCTTCGTTCACCCCGAACGAGTCATCGAGAACCTTCACCAAGGGGACGAAACAGTTGGTCGTACAACTCGCGTTGGACACCACTTTGTGCTTCTTGTGATCGAAGTCCTTGTGGTTGACGCCGAAGACGAACGTCGCATCGGCGTTGTCACACGGTGCCGACACGATCACCAGCGGAGCACCTCCGTCCAAGTGAGCCGCTGCAGTGTCACGCTTGGTGAAGATTCCCGTGCTCTCGATCACGAGATCGACTCCGAGGTCGCCCCAAGGGAGGTTCTTCGGATCGCGCTCGCTGAGCACACGGATCACCTGGCCATTGACGCTGACGCCGTTCTTGGTGGCCTTGATGTCGTCGGGCAGGACACCGAGCACCGAGTCGTACTTCAGGAGGTGAGCCATCGTTTCGAGCGAACCGAGATCGTTGACCGCCACGATCTCGATGTCGGCCTGACGCTTCTGCACGGCCCGGAAGAAGTTGCGTCCGATACGACCGAAACCATTGATACCAACCCGAACGACCACCGATGACTCCTCTCGTCCGATTCCGGGACACCACGACCCGGAACGTGTCGACGGGTGGAGAAACTAGTTCCGAGTCGGGAACCGAACGGGTATCGGTGAATTCTCAGCGACCGACGTCACGATGGCCGGTCCGTACCGGCTGTCCGCTCTGACGAAGGCGGGCGGCCACTTCCTCGGCCACGGCGACCGATCGGTGACGCCCACCCGTGCATCCGATGGCCACCGTGAGATAACTCTTCCCCTCGTGAGCGAACTCGGGGAGGATCCCCGACAGCAGTCCCACCACATCGGACAGGAACCGAACCGTCGAGGGCTGCTCGAGAACGAACCGACGAACCGGTTCGTCGAGACCCGTGAGGGGGCGAAGCGACTCGTCCCAGTGTGGATTCGGGATGAACCGGGCGTCGAGAACGATGTCGGCGTCGATCGGGATCCCGAACTTGAACCCGAAAGATTCCACGGTGACGTCCAACCGTTCGACACCACTGGTTTCGAAGACGTCGAGCAGACGCGATTTCAGCTGGTGGACGTTCAGATCGGTCGTGTCGATCACGAGATCGCAGTCGGCCTTGATCGTCTCCAACAGGTGCCGTTCGCGCTCGATCGCTTCCAGCAAGCCATCGGTCTCGACCGCCAATGGGTGCCGTCTCCTCGTCGCCTCGTATCGCCGAACGAGTTCGGGTGTCGTTGCGTCGAGATACACCACCCGAACCCGATGCCCCGCCGCCCGAAGACCGGCCACCTTCGGCATCAATTCGAGATGCTGTCGACCCGCGACCAAGGCGAGGCGCTCGATCGACGACGATGGTTGGCTGGCCAGTTCGACGATCGTGTCGACGAGAGTCGTCGGAAGATTGTCGACCACGTACCAGCCGAGATCTTCGAGCACCGCCGCCGTCGCGCTTCGGCCGGCTCCCGACATGCCAGTGATCAGAAGGATGTCAGCCACTCGGCGTCACGATACTCGCGGGTTCGAGGGTCGCGACATGACTCTCACACCCCTCGCAATTTCTCGGTGCGAAGATACAAGAGGCGCGGGATGGTCGACGCTGCCTCGTACTCGGCGGCTCGGGCCAGAAATCCGGGCGGAGGAGCGGGCTCTTCCAGACCGGTGATCACCAGACCGTGCCGAACCAGGGTGTTGACGTACCGGCTGAGAGGACGATGAATGAAGGGAATGAACACGTCCTTCTCGACCTCCTCCACGGTCTCCTCCTCGATCAGATAATCGCCGATGCGCCAGTACTGCTCGGGGGGATCAAGAATCTGATCGTCGATCCAACCACTTCCGGGAGTCTGAAGAAGCGGGTGATTGAGGAAGAAGGCGAATCTTCCACCCGGACGGAGAACCCGGGACACTTCGGCGATCGCGGAGTCGACATCGGAGATGTGTTCGAACACGAGGCAGGCGACGACTGCGTCCACGCAGCCATCGACCATGGGCAATCGAGCCGCCTCGGCCCGCATCACGTCGACGTTGCACCCTTGCTCCCGATCGCCACGCTCCTTGGCCACCACGACCTGATTCCATGTCGGATCGACCCCGATCACCCGGGATCCGTGAGTTCGCGCCACGGCGCGGCCGATCTGCCCATCTCCACAACCGACATCGAGCACGACGTCGTAGCCCGCCAATTCGCGCAGCGCCATCGGCAGGATCTGCTCTTCGTATTCGGGATCGGCTCCATCGGTGAAACCATCGATCCACCATCGAGCATTCTCTTCCCACAGCTCACTGCCCATCGAATCACCCTATGACATGCGCCATGGCACTCGAGTGGAACCGGCGCATCACTAACGTCGCATCATGACATCGTTCTCCGTCTGGCCGTCTCCCGAGCGTCCGTGGTCCGAGATTCGGCGGCTCGCCGAGTACGTCGATCGCGGTTCGTGGCACTGTCTCTGGTACGCCGACCACTTCATGCCGAACACCGAGGATGGTTCGGTCGTCGACGGAGATATCCACGAGGTGTGGTCGATCCTCGCCGGAGTGGGATCCGTCACCAATCGGGTTCGTATCGGATCGCTGGTCTCTCCCACCACCGTTCGTCACCCCGCTCTTCTCGCCAATACGGCCGCCACCATCGACCGTATGACCGACGGACGCCTCACCCTCGGGCTCGGTGCCGGATGGCAGGTCAACGAGCATCGGGCCTACGGAATTCCGCTTCTCGGGAACAAGGATCGTGTCGATCGTTTCGAGGAGGCAGTTCTCGTCGTTCGAGGTCTTCTGACACAGAATCGAACCCACTTCGTCGGACAGCACTTCACGATCGACGACGCTCCGTGTCAGCCACGGCCGATTCAGGATCCACTACCCCTGATGGTCGGCACCGGTGGACCGCGAATGTCTCGGTTGACCGCGGAACTCGCCGATGAGTGGAACACGTGGGGAACGCCGGCCGTCGCCGCCGAACGAGCAAAGGTCATCGACCGAGCATGTGAGCGAGCGGGACGCGATCCCGCCACTCTTCACCGTTCGGTACAGGGACTCTTCTTCCTCGTCGACGATGTCGGTACGGCCGAGAGGATTCGAGCCGGCTCTCCGGCCGATCGATCGATCATCGGATCAGCGTCGATGATCGCCGATGCCATCGCCCAGTACGTCGAGGCGGGTTTCGACGAGGTGATCATCCCGGATTTCACTCTCGGCAACGATGCCGAACGTCGACTCGAGGCCTACGAGCGATTCACGTCGGAGATTCTGAGTTCGTTCCACTGACGGGAGGATGAAACTTTCGATGAACGGCCTCGGCCACGGCTTCGGGTAGCCACGGCAATGAACGAAGTGTGTCGAGATCAGCGGACTTGATCGCCGACACCGTCCCCAGCTCACGAACGAGGCGTTTCTGCCGAGCCTCTCCCAGCCCTTCGATTCCCGACAGTGCGCCGGTCGTCATGCGCTTCGAGCGCAGTTCTCGATGGAACGAGTTCGCGAAACGGTGAGCCTCGTCGCGAATCCTCTGCAACATGAACAATCCCTCGCTGCCGCGGGCGAACACCACCGGATCGGATCGGCCGGGAACGTAGACCTCCTCGAACTTCTTGGCCAACGATGCGACGGGGATCTCGTTCTCGAGTCCGAGTTCGGTCATCACGTCGATCGCCACGCCGAGTTGACCCTTCCCACCGTCGACCAGGATCAATTGGGGTGGATAGGCGAATTTTCGTGCTCGCTTCTCGTCATCGATCAACAATTCGTCGCGTTCTTTCAAGTACGCCGAAAGTCGTCGCTCGAGGACCTCTTTCATGGCCGCGTAATCGTCGTTACCCGGAACAGATTTCACCTTGAATCGGCGGTACTCCCGCTTGGCCGGCAGACCGTCCTCCAACACGACCATCGACCCGACGTAGTCGGTTCCTTGCAGGTGAGCCATGTCGTAGCACTCGATTCGCAACGGAGCCTCCGGAAGCCCCAAGAGGTCCTGGATCTCGGTCAGAGCCCGACTCCGACTGTTGTGGTCGCTCGCCCTCTTCAAACGGTGACGCACGAACTCTTCTTTGGCATTGGTCGTCACGGTGTCGAGAAGAGAGCGCTTGTCTCCGCGACGAGGAGACCTGACTTCCACACGTACGCCTCGACGCGCCGACAGCCACTCCTCGAAGGCCCCGACGTCGTCGGGAAGCTGATCCACCAGAAGAGTCCGTGGTAGGCCGAGGACCGGATCGTCACCGTACAACGACTCCAGGACTCGGTGAGTCAGACCGGACGCCGACACGTCCTCGACCTTGTCGACGACGAAGCCTTTGCGACCAACGACCCGGCCGTGACGGACGTAGAACACCTGGACGGCGGCTTCCAGCTCGTCATCCACGATTCCGATGACGTCGATGTCTTCGGTTCGCTCGGCGACCATCTGCTGCTTCTCGATCGCTCGCTCCACGGAGTGAAGGCGATCCCGAAGTCTGGCCGCCCGCTCGAACTCCAGCGATCGTGAGGCGTCGCCCATGTCCGCTTTCAAACGTGACACCACGTCATCGGTGTCACCCTCGAGGAATCGACACAAATCGACGACGAGGCGGTCGTAAGCCTCCGGGGCGATCTCTCCCACGCATGGACCACTGCACTTCTCGATGTGGAAGAGCAGGCACGGACGCCCCAACCGTTCGTGCTGTCGGAACTTTCCCGGACCGCACGTTCGGATCGGAAACGTCCGAAGAAGAAGATCGAGCGTGTCGCGAATCGCATATGCATGCGCATACGGGCCGAAGTGGCGGACACCCTGACGTTTCGTCCCTCGCATGACGAAGGCTCTCGGCCATTCTTCGTCGAGCGTGACCGCGAGGAACGGATAACTCTTGTCGTCTCGCAGACGAATGTTGAATCGAGGGCGATGTTCCTTGATCAGGCTGTATTCCAACATCAAGGCTTCGAGTTCGTTACGAACCGTGATCCATTCGAGGGTGTCGGCCTCGGCGACCATCTGAGCGGTTCGCGGATGTAGCTGGCTCGGATCCTGGAAATAGTTGGCGATACGCGACCTCAGATTGGCTGCCTTGCCCACGTAGATGATTCGCCCGTGAACGTCCTTGAACTGGTAGGAGCCGGGCGTATCCGGGATTCCGGTGGGACGCTCGCGCATGAAACCAGCCTACGAAGGACCCATCAGCCGACCGCGGGCAGCAAATCCCGCAGGAACCGGCCGGTGTGACTCTCGGTCGAGGCGGCGATCACTTCCGGCGGACCCTCGGCGACGATGCGTCCACCACCGTGACCGCCCTCGGGACCCAGGTCCACGACCCAGTCGGCGGTCTTGATCACGTCGAGGCTGTGCTCGATCACCAGCACCGTGTTCCCCTGATCGACGAGCCGCGAGAGAACCGTGAGCAACCGTCTCACGTCCTCGAAGTGAAGCCCCGTGGTCGGTTCGTCGAGAAGGTAGATCGTGTGGCCCGTGCTTCGTTTGGCCAATTCGGTGGCCAACTTGACTCGTTGCGCTTCTCCGCCGGACAGCGTCGGTGCCGATTGGCCGAGTCGAACGTAGCCCAGTCCCACGTCGACCAGAGTTTGCATGTGTCGGGCAATCGCCGGCTGATTCGCGAAGAATCCCAATGCCTCTTCGATCGGCATGTCGAGGACGTCGGCGATGGTCTTTCCCTTGAACTGGATCTCCAGGGTGTCGCGGTTGTAGCGCGCTCCCTTGCACACCTCGCACGGCACGTACACATCGGGGAGGAAATGCATCTCGATTCGGATCGTGCCATCGCCCGAACACGCCTCGCAACGACCGCCTTGAACGTTGAACGAGAAACGACCAGGTTGATAGCCGCGAACCTTGGCTTCCGCCGTCGTCGCGAAGAGTTTGCGAATTCCGTCGAAGACTCCCGTGTACGTCGCAGGATTCGAGCGGGGAGTTCGGCCGATCGGAGACTGGTCCATGTCGATCACCTTGTCGAGTAGTTCGACGCCGTTGACCCGACGGTGACGGCCGGGAGCCTCTTTCGACTTGTAGATCTTCTGCATCAGGACGGGCAACAGAATGTCTCGCACCAACGTGCTCTTTCCGCTCCCCGACACGCCGGTCACCGCGACGAAGCAACCGAGCGGGATGCGTACGTCGAGGTTCTGAAGATTGTGTTCGCGAGCACCGACGATCTCGAGCCAGTTCCGACCCGGGCTACGACGCATCTCCGGAACTGGAATCGACCTCTTCCCAGCGAGATACTGTCCGGTCACCGATTCCTTGCACTTGAGAATCCCCTTCACCGGTCCGCTGTACACGACCTCACCACCGTGCTCCCCCGCCCCGGGTCCGATGTCGACGATCCAGTCACTCTCTCTGATCGTTTCCTCGTCGTGCTCCACCACGAGGACCGTGTTTCCCAGGTCTCGAAGTCGTACCAGGGTGTCGATCAATCGGCGATTGTCTCGTTGATGCAAGCCGATGGACGGCTCGTCGAGGACGTACAGAGTTCCGACCAGACCGGAGCCGATCTGACTCGCCAATCGAATACGTTGCGCTTCACCGCCGGCCAGAGTTCCCGCCGATCGTGACAGCGAGAGGTAGTCGAGACCGACGTCGAGCAGGAACCCCAAGCGCGCTCCGATTTCCTTCACGACCCGTTCGGCGATCATTCGGTCGCGATCGGACAGTTCGAGGTTCTGGAGAAATCTCGCCGACTCGCCGATCGGCAACTCGCACACCTCGGCGATGTTCTTGCCATCGACGGTGACGGCCAGCGTCGCCGGCTTCAACCTCGCGCCAGAGCAGGCCGAGCACGGCACTTCCCGCATGTACCCCTCGTACTGCTCGCGACTCCAGTCACTCTCAGCCGACTCGTGGCGCCGTTTGATCCAGGGAATGACCCCTTCGTACGTCGTGTTGAACTGTCGAACACGGCCGTAACGATTCTTGAATCGCACGGTCATCGACCCGGGTAGGCCGTGAAGCACGATCTTCTGTGCCTTGGCACTCAATTTCGACCACGGCTTGTCGAGATCGATCTTGTGGTCCTCGGCGACCGACTCGAGGATTCGTTGGAAGAAGCCGGTGTGAGCACTGCGCCACGGAGCGATCGCCCCGTCACTCAACGCCAGATCAGGGTCGGGAATCACCAGTTCCGGATCGACCTCGAACGTGGTGCCGAGTCCGTCGCAGGTCTCGCATGCTCCGTACGGCGAGTTGAACGAGAAGTTTCGTGGGGCGGGTTCCTCGTACGAGACGCCGCACTTCGGGCAGGCGAGATGCTGGCTGAAGGTCAGAATCTCGGGTTCACCGTCGGACACGATCTCGACCTCGGCGACTCCGTCAGCCAACCGCAGTGCAGTTTCCAAGCTGTCGGTGAGGCGTCGCTCGATCCCCTTCTTGTTGACCAGGCGATCGACGACGATCTCGATGGAGTGCTGTTCGTAGCGGGCGAGCTTCTCGTTCCTCTTCTGGAACTCGACGATGTCGACGACCTCACCGTCGATTCTCGCTCGCACGAAGCCCTGCCCCGACAGATCGGTGAGAAGTGTGTCGTACTCGCCTTTGCGACCGCGCACCACCGGAGCCAGCACTTGAAATCTCGTTCCTGCCGGCAGAGCCAGAACGCGATCGACGATCTGCTGAGGGGTCTGGCGCGACAGACGACTTCCGTCCTTCGGGCAATGTTGAACTCCGATGCGGGCGTACAGGAGCCGGAGGTAGTCGTAGACCTCGGTGATCGTTCCCACCGTCGATCGTGGATTTCGACTGGCGGATTTCTGATCGATCGAGATCGCCGGCGACAGACCCTCGATCACGTCGACATCGGGTTTGTCCATCTGTCCGAGGAACTGGCGGGCGTACGCACTCAAGGACTCGACGTACCGTCGTTGGCCTTCGGCATAGATCGTGTCGAAAGCCAACGAAGACTTTCCGCTTCCGGACAGACCCGTGAAGACGATCAGTCGATCACGTGGGAGGTCGACGCTCAGGTTCTTGAGGTTGTGCTCCCGGGCTCCACGGACGATCAACTGGTCGGACACGTCGATGACATTACCGATGGTCGACGATGGGAGTTCTAACCGGCATCCTTCAGTTCTCTGCGCAGCTCGTTGATTTCGTCACGCAGTCGTGCGGCGTATTCGAAACGCAAATCGGTGGCCGCCTCGTGCATTTCCTCTTCCAACGTCTGGATGAGTCGACCGAGCTCCTGTTGGGGAAGGGTGCGCAGCTCGCGCTGGACCCGATCCCGCTCACGTTGACGACGGCGATCCTTGCCGGGAACCGGAGCACCTTCGGCATCGGGTCGGAGCATCGACAAGATGTCCCCGACCGCCTTGCGAATCGTCTGTGGGTCGATCCCGTGTTCGGCGTTGTAAGCGACCTGCAGCGCTCGCCGACGATTGGTCTCTCCAATGGCTCGTTCCATCGACGGCGTGACCGAATCGGCATACATCACGACCTGGCCGTCCACATTTCGCGCTGCACGACCGATCATCTGTATCAAGGACGTCTCGCTGCGAAGGAACCCTTCCTTGTCGGCGTCGAGAATCGCGACCAGACTGACCTCGGGAAGGTCGAGGCCTTCGCGAAGAAGGTTGATTCCCACCAGGACGTCGAACTCGCCGAGGCGCAGTGCTCTCAGAATTTCGATGCGTTGGATGGTGTCGATGTTGCTGTGCAGGTACCGAACTCTGAGGCCCTGTTCGAGGAGGTAGTCCGTGAGATCCTCGGCCATCTTCTTGGTCAGAGTCGTGACGAGAACACGGTCTCCTCGTTCGACTCGGCCGTTGATCTGCTCGATGAGGTCGTCGATCTGACCCTTGGTGGGCTTGACGACCACTTCTGGGTCGACCAGGCCGGTCGGGCGAACGATCTGTTCGACGACCTGCTCCGATCGCTGGAGTTCGAAGGGACCGGGCGTCGCCGAGAGGAACACGACCTGGTTGACCCGTCCCAACACTTCGTCGAACTGGAGAGGGCGATTGTCGCGTGCACTGGGCAGCCGAAAACCGTGTTCGACCAGGATGTCCTTTCGACTGCGGTCACCGGCGAATTGCCCGTGGAGCTGCGGGACGGCGACATGGCTCTCGTCGATCACGAGGAGATAGTCCTTCGGGAAGTAATCGAGCAGGGTGAACGGAGGTTGACCAGGAGAGCGACCATCGATGTGCATCGAGTAGTTCTCGATCCCGTTGCAGTAACCGACTTCCTGCATCATTTCGAGGTCGTGCTGGGTTCGCATACGAAGACGCTGCGCTTCGAGGAGTTTGCCCTCCTTCTCGAACACCGACAGTCTTTCCTGCAATTCGGCTTCGATGCCGAGGATCGCCCGCCGCATCCGTTCGTCACCGGCCACGTAATGCGTGGCCGGAAAGACGAGAACCTCGGACAGTTCTCGCAGGGTCTCACCGGTCAACGGATCGATCATCGTGAGGCGGTCGACCGTGTCGCCGAACATCTCGACCCGAAGAACCGATTCTTCGTATGCCGGATGAATCTCGATCGTGTCACCGCGAACACGAAAGTTGCCACGCCCGAGAGTCATGTCGTTCCGGTCGTACTGCAGATCGACCAATCGACGAAGGATGCTCCGCATGTCGTAGTCGACTCCGCAATGCAACTCGAGAAGCTGTCCTCGGTACTCATCGGGATCGCCCATTCCGTAGATGCACGAGACCGACGCCACCACGATGGTGTCTCGCCGTGTCAGAAGCGCGGCAGTTGCCGAATGACGCAGCCGGTCGATCTCGTCGTTGATCGACGAATCCTTTTCGATGTACGTGTCACTCGACGCGATGTACGCCTCGGGTTGGTAGTAGTCGTAGTAGCTGACGAAGTACTCGACTCGATTGTCGGGGAAGAACTCTCGCATCTCCTGCGTCAACTGCGCGGCCAAGCTCTTGTTGGGCGCGAGGATCAGGGTGGGACGTTGAACCTTCTCGATCGTCCAGGCGATCGTCGCACTCTTGCCCGATCCGGTGATGCCGAGGAGGGTCTGAAAACGCAATCCGCTCTCGATCCCTCCACTCAAGGCGGCGATGGCAGTCGGCTGATCCCCGGCTGGCTGGAACTCCGATACGACGCGAAGCGCCTTCACATCGTTCATCGTTCGCTCGTCATCGAGGCGTAGGACGTACGGGTTCGTAGTCCGCGGGTAGCTGCGGAAGCGAGGTCAACCAATTCCACAGGCGATCGATCTGCGCATCGAGCTCTTCGGGTGCACCGCTGTTGTCGATCACGAAGTCGGCCGACTTCAGCCGTTCCTCTCGGGTGGCCTGGCGAGCGATGCGAGCTCGAGCATCGGCTTCGTCGAATCCGCGATAGGCGACGAGTCGGTGCACTTGAGTCTCGACCGGAACGTCGACGACGATGCGGCCCTGCAGACCTTCCCGTGGGTTCTCGGTGAGAAGCGGGATGTCGAGGATCACGACATGATCGGTCGAACGCTGAGCAAGAATCCGGTCGTTCATCTCTCGACCGACAGCAGGGTGAACGATGGCGTTCAACTTCTTCAGCGCTTCGGGATCCTCGAAGACGATCTTGGCGACGGCGGCGCGATCGAGCGAACCGTCGTCACACAGCACGTGCGAGCCGAAGGCTTCGGCCAACTCCGTCAGAAGTGTCGAACCGGGCTGCTGAACCTCACGGGTGATCGCATCGGCGTCGAGAACGACAGCGCCCCGCTGAGCCAGCAACAACGAGACCGTCGACTTGCCCGAGCCGATACCACCGGTGAGACCGACCAGAATCATGACGTCACGATAGGTCGTCGGCACCCGACCCGACTCGCCGACAGCCGCTCGGTACTCTCCCACCATGTCCGAGCCCGCCATCGCTCCCCTCCGCCTCGTGGTGGCCGACGACCACGCTCTCTTTCGTGAACTCCTGGCCGGCCACCTCGAATCTCTCGGTCATGCCGTCGTCGGACAGGCCGTCGACGGCCGACACGCCATCCGCTTGTGTCGCCAACATCAACCCGATCTGGTGGTGATGGACGTTGCCATGCCCGAGCTCGACGGAATCGCCGCGACGCGGGAGATTCTCTCCGTCGACCGACGACAGAGGATTCTCATGCTCTCGATGCACGTCGATCCGGTGACGATTCGCTACGCCCTCGGATCCGGAGCCCTTGGCTTCGTCGGAAAGGACTCGACCCTCGACGAGTTGGCGGTAGCGATCGATTGTGTCATGGCTGGGGACATCGCCATGTCACCCAACGTCCGACTCGCACTGGGAAACACCGCCGACCTCGTGACCGGAGACTCCCTGCTGACCGACCGTGAACTCGAGGTGCTCCAATTGTTGGCCGAGGGGGTCACGACGACGAGTATCGCCACTCGACTGTTCATCAGCCAGAAGACGGTCAAGAACCATCTCGCGGCGATCTACGACAAATTGTCCGTGACCGATCGAACCCAAGCGGTCGTTCGCGCCGCCCGCTTGGGAATCGTTCGACTCGAGCGAGACTGAATCAGCCTTCGACGGGCTCGGACGCTGCCGGCTGCTCGCCGTCGGTCGCATCGCCGTAGTACTCGGCCCACGTCGACTCGCGTGACGCATCGTCGGCACCTGTGGTCCAGTTGCCGTGTTCGTCGACTTCGAAGTGCTTGCGGTACTCCTCGGCGAGTTCGCCACCTTCGGCCGCCTGCTTGATGCTGAGGCTGATACGGCGGCGAGGCACGTCGAGATCGATGATCTTCACCCAAAGTTCTTCGCCCGGAGTGACGACCTGCTCGGGTGCATCGACGTGCTGCGTGCTCATCTCCGAAATGTGAACGAGACCTTCGATCCCTTCGCCGACCTGGACGAAACCGCCGAACGGCACGAGCTTGGTGACTCGGCCGTACACGAGCTGGCCGACCTCGTGGGACGAAGCGAACACTTCCCACGGATCCTTCTGCGTCTGCTTGCGCGACAGGCTGATTCGCTCGCGGTCGTAATCGATGTCGAGCACCTTCACGGTCACCGGATCGCCGACCTTGACCTCGTCGTTCGGGTGATCGACGTGATTCCACGACAGTTCGGACACGTGAATCAGGCCGTCCATGCCGCCCAGATCGACGAAGGCGCCGAAGGCCACCACACTCGAGACGACGCCCTCGCGAACGTCGCCGACCTTGAGATTCGAGAGGAAACCGTCGCGAGCTTCCTTCTGCGTCTCCTCGAGGAAGGCTCGACGGGAAAGGACCACGTTGTTGCGGTTCTTGTCGAGTTCGATGATCTTGGCCTGAAGAACCTTGCCGACGTATGGCTGAAGGTCTCGGACGCGGCGCAATTCCACCAAGGAAGCCGGGAGGAACCCGCGCAGACCGATGTCGACGATGAGGCCGCCCTTGACGACCTCGATCACCAGACCTTCGACCATCTCGTCGGCTTCCTTCTTCTTCTCGATGTCACCCCAGGCGCGCTCGTACTGTGCGCGCTTCTTGGAGAGAATGAGACGGCCTTCTTTGTCTTCCTTCTGCAGGACGAGTGCCTCGACGCGCTCGCCGAGCTTCACGATCTCGTTGGGATCGACGTCGTGACGAATGCTCAATTCGCGCGACGGAATGACACCCTCGCTCTTGTAACCGATGTCGAGAAGGACTTCGTCACGATCGATCTTCACGACCGTTCCGTGAACCGACTGGCCGTCCTCGACTTCCACGAGAGTTCCCTCGATGGCCTCCGAGAAGGGTTTGTCGAGGTCGTTTTCGGTGACTTTCCGCGGCGTGTAGTTGCCGTCGGCGTCGTAGCTGCCCATGGGGCTGGTGGAGGTCAAGAGGTCGGACAAGGGACGTTTCACTTTCGAAGAGGGACAGGACTGTTCGCCCCGAAGAGGGCCTGGTCAGGATACCCCTGGTCGACGTCGTCCCCTACGGCTGAGAATCCGGATCCGCCCTGGTCGCCACGAGAAGGAACTCACTCGATTCCAGAGACGGCGACTCGCGGCGATAGGCCCCGGGGTCGACCGACCAGATGTGGTCGACGTTCCAGCCGGTGACCGACGACATCAGGCGCAGTTCGCGCGGGGTGAAACAGCCCGTCCAGAGATCGACGTCGAGATCGACTCCCTGCTCGGACTTCACCGTCGTTCTCTCGTGCGACACGCCGCTGTCGGCATCGAAAGTGGCCTCTTGGTGGTACTTCACCGAAAAGTAGGCGTTGAACGCCGACATCGCGAGCCGACCACCCACCCTGACTCGGGACGCGATTCCGGCCAGGATCCGGCGATCATCCTCCCACGCCTTCATCAACCCGAAGGCTCCCTGACACAAGCAAATCGCGGCGTCGAAGGACCCGAGCTCGCTCGCCGAATCACTCAGACATCGAGCATCGAGACGCTCGAATGTCGTCCCGACCAGGCCCTCGGCGAGGGCCGACCGCTCGGCGGCATCGATGAACGTCGCACTGACGTCGACTCCGTGCACCACGATTCCCCGGCGCGCCAACTCGAGAGCATGCCGACCCGGGCCGCACCCCACGTCGAGCACCCTCGAGCCGGGTTGCAGGTCGAGGATCGACACGAGGAAGTCGACCTCTTGACGCGTTCCTTTCGTGAACGAGTAGCGGAGGTACGCACTGCCCAGATGATCGGCGATCGGCTCGAACCAGTGGTCGTGCCCGGATTCCGAATCTCTCATGACTTCGCAGCGCCCCACGAGTCACCCCAGGCGTAATTGACGTCGAGGGGAACTCTGAGCTCGGCAGCACCACGCATGATGTCGATGATCGCGCCCTCGACCTGATCGTGCTCGGAGCGATGAGCCTCCACGACGACTTCGTCATGGACCTGGAGGACCAGGCGACTCCGGCCCTTCGTCGCGCGCAGCGCGTCGTCGATCCGGACGAGTGCCACCTTGAAGATGTCGGCGGCCAGACCTTGAATGCCGGCATTCATCGCTTGACGTTCTCCGGCCTGACGTATCCGGAAGTTCGCATTCTGCAGTTCCGGTATCGGACGACGTCGACCGAAAAGGGTCTCCGTGAAACCGCGGTCGCGGGCTTCCTCGACCGTTCGCTCCATGTAGGAATGCACGTTCGGGAAGGCAGCGAAGTACGCATCGAGAATCGCTTGGGCTTCGCTCACTGGAACTGCGAGACGCTGCGCCAGACCGAAGGCTTCCATTCCGTACGCCAGACCGTACGACACCATCTTGGCGTACGACCGCTGGTCCGACGTCACCGCGTCTTCGTCGACACCGAAGACCTGTGCCGCCGTCGCCCTGTGCACGTCGCGGCCGCTGGTGAAGGCGCCGATCAGGCCGGGATCCTCGGCGAGATGCGCGATGCAGCGCAATTCGATCTGGTTGTAGTCGGCGACGAGAAACTCGAACTCGGATGCCGGAACGAAGGCGTCGCGGAACTCGCGACCACGCTCGGATCGAACAGGGATGTTGTGCAGATTCGGGTGTTCGCTCGACAGTCGCCCGGTACGAGCCACCGTTTGTTGGAACGTCGCGTGAATACGACCATCGGGTGAAATTTCGGCCAGCAGTCCCTCGCCGTACGTACCGCGAAGCTTTTCGATCTCGCGGTATTCGAGCAAGGCGTCGATGAACTCTGGCCATTCGTCACGCAGTTTCTCGAGGGTCGCCGCATCGGTCGAGTATCCGGTCTTCGTCTTCTTCGGCGGGGTCAGACCACGGTCCTCGAACAGAATGCGTGCCAATTGAGCGGGCGAGTTCGGATTGAACGGCCCTCCGGCCAGATCCTGCAGGCCGCGCGCCAACTCCTCGGCTCGCGCGGTGAGCCGTTGGGCGATCTGCTCGAGTTTCGATCGATCGACCGCGATACCTGCGGCCTCCATACGTGCCAGAACCGACACCAGAGGGTTCTCGATCTCGTCGTAGAGCGAGGCCATTCCGGTCGATTCCAATGCTCCGCGCAACACCGGAGCGACCAGACCCACCGCAACCGCTCGACGGGCGGCGGTCGTGACGATGTCGCTCTCCCCCAGATCGAGTTCACCAATGGGTGTCGAGTCGCTCGGCAATCGGTGATCGGTGTGTGCGAGCAACAACGACTCGATCGAGGACGACGAACCGGGATCGAGCAAATAACTCGCGATCGCCGTGTCGAAGACGAGTCGAGGAGG
>VFQT010003099.1_pt1 | contig 15723 bp, 12 predicted proteins | sample 3512381 | NCBI WGS metagenome assembly VFQT01 (sample SAMN10412376, study PRJNA504923) | tailings metagenome | isolation source: Relicate 2 Philex TSF3 active mining site | place: Philippines: Tuba, Benguet | collected 2017-08-29 | reverse complement strand
GCCAGCGTCTGGCCGCCGTCCACCGCGCCCGTAAAGGTCACGTTCCCGCTGCCCGTCGTCACCGTCGTCGCGCCACCCAGGGTCGTGGTGCCGCCCACGTTGAACGCACTGTTGGTCGTCGTATACGTCCCGTTCAGCGTCGCGTTCTCGCCGTAGCTCTGCGTCCCCGTGGTCGTCACCGACTGCAGGTTCACCGTCCCGCCCGCGTTCGTCGTCAGACTCGTCAGCGCCGTGCCGCCACCCACCGCCGCGCTAAACAGTGTGTCCCCAGTCGAGTTCACCGCCAGCGTCTGGCCGCCGTCCACCGCGCCCGTAAAGGTCACGTTCCCGCTGCCCGCATTGACAGTCACTGCGGCACCAAGCGTCGAAGCTCCGGTGACAGTCACTCCGCCCCCACCGGAAAGGTTCGCGCTCAACACATTGGCATTGGAACTTCCGGAATTGGCAATCGCAATCGTTGAAGTGCCGGCATCTAGCGCGGCCCCCACAGTCACCTTGCCGGCACCGCTCGCCGGACCACCGGCATCATTGGCTGTCAGCGAAATCGCGCCATTGTTCGTGGTGATTCCGGCATTGACCGTGATGTTGTTTCCGGCCTGCGCCGTAAGGCCAACACCGGAACCGGTGATATTGACGGCATCAGTGAACAGGATGTCGTTGGTGGCCTGGAGAACGACGGTGGCGCCTGCCGAATTGATGGCATTGGGATCAATCTGCGAACACGCCGCACCACCCAGGTTGGTGCAGGTCGTCAGATCGGTATCGGCAAACTGATCGACATCAGCCAGCACTGCCGATCCAGTCGCTATCACCTCGATGTTGGTGGGATCCAGCAGCAGCGTCCCGGCCTTGCCGGCTGGCGCGGTCGCATCCACGGTGGCCGCAAACACCAGCGACTTCTTTCCGGAAATTTCAACAAAACCGCCATTACCGGCCACCGCGCCACCCCGCGCACTGACAGATCCGAACGCGCGGGTGGTATCGTCGGCCCAGAGGATGACCTTTCCGCCGTCGCCGGACTGAGTGGCATCCGCCTTGATGACCGCCGACGGCGCCATGTAGGTCACGACCGAATTCTGTTCGGGGCCTGCCCCTTGATAATTGCCGCCGATCAGCGCCTCTCCGCCGCCAGCACCGGAAACATCGATCGACGCACCATCCATCAGCGCCACGCGATCTCCAAGCACCTTGATCGAACCGCCATCGCCCGAGGTGCCGGTCGCCTGCAGGTTGCCGTGCACCAGCGCCCTGCCAGACTCGGCTTTGATGGTGATCTGTCCGCCCTGAGCGCCGTTGGCAGTTGTCACGCTGCCGCTATCGAGGGTGACATCCCTGACAGCCCTGAACACGATCTTGCCGTTTTCGCCCAGCAGCGCGGTATTGGCATTCACCACACCGGCCTGGCGTACCAGAGTCCCGTAAATGCCGATGCGCCCACCATCGGATATCAATTGGCCAAGATTGATCGCCTGATTGTCTGGCGCGCTGACCTGAACGCGGATTTCAGGGGTTTGAGCATCCACCAGTTCGACACTCTTGCCGGCCGCCAGGAGTATTTCGCCCTGGGGACTGCGAATGATGCCACTGTTCTGGACGTCATTGCCGACGAGATAAACCACGCCGCCAGAAGCCGTATTGATCGTGCCCTGGTTGACCACGCTGGCGGCACCGGCAGCTGGACCGAAACGCATGCGGCCGGCGATGAAGTCGCCGTCGGAAATATTCAGGGTCGATGCGACAAAGCCCGCGACATCAATGCTGGCGCCCGGCCCGATGGTGATGCCGTTGGGATTGACCAGGAACACGCGCCCGTTGGACTGCAGCGCGCCGAGGATTGCAGACGGGTTGACGCCAACCACCCGGTTCAGCACGCTGCTCGATTGCGACTGCTGGATGAAGCGGGCAATTTCGCCCGCCGCAATTGAGAATCCCTGCCAGTTGATCACGGTGCCCGGCGAGTTGGTCACCGTCAGGGTGTTGCCTTGCGTGGAAAAACTGGCCTGGCCGTGAGCGACTGCGGGGCCGGTCGGATTCGCAAGAGCGGAACCGCCGGCGAAGCACGAAGCGACAGCCATGGCCAGCGTCGCGCGCCGCCATGGGTACACCTTCCGCTTGCTGTGACCTCTGCGCATCGACTTTCCCACCTCCAACCACATCAACAATCCGGGTGCCCTGAGGCACATTTACCCACTGTCCAGTTTAGCCCTGTGACAAGTTTCGCGATGTGAACCGGTTCACAAACCGCAAAATGAATGATATCAGTAACTTGTTGTTTATATTGTATTTTTTAAAAATTGGTCAAAACACATAACCTAGGGAAAAATGCAACCGGTTATTGTGCGTCCTGCCGGCAGGTGTCCCGGTCTGGGTGCCGTCATGGAGAACCTGGGCATAATCCGCTTTGAAAGTGAGATTCGTGCCGTAATTCAAGCGCATGCCAAAACCGGCACTGTCAAGACTGGCACTCTCCAGTTCTCCGGGCTGGGGCGAATTCCGGATGACATGCCCGGTGTCATAAAACGTCAGCAGCCGGAACTTGGCCGTGTCGAGACCTAAGGTTTTTCCGAGTTCCGGGGTATAGATTTCCCAGTTTGAGCGATACCCCTTGTCGTTTGATGTATAGCGCTCGTTGAATCCGCGCACGCTCTCCGCGCCACCAAGGCCGAATTGCTCGGCCGCGATCAGCGCATCGCGGGTGTACTGGGCATCGAACTTGATGCGGTATTGCCAGTCTTTCAGGAATCCGCCGCTGACGGTCGCGCCCATGCGCCAGATGCGGTATGCGGCACGCGCATCGGTCCGCGACGCCTTAAAGACCTCATCCGTCCCGTCATTGCCGCCGGGAATGTTCTGCATGGCGCCCAGATAAAGGCTGAACTCGCGGCTTTCCTGGCGAATTAGTGCGCCGTAAGTGACGCTCAGCGGATGCACGGTGATGTCCGGAACAAAATTGAAATTGCCTCCGGTCGGCGTGACCAGGTTCTGGTAGGCCCGGTAATCCGCGCCGAGCACGAAGCGATGCTCGATGTCTCCAAGCTTGCGCAGGTTGTAGTTGTAACGCAGCGCGTAGACCGCACCCTGGCCGGAAACGTCAAACAGGTTCTGCACTGTGCCGGAGTTGACGGTTGAATAACCGGCAATCAGGTCGATGGAGTCGCCGATTCCGTAAAACGGTATGCGATAGCCGATGCCATAGACTTCCACATCGTTGGTATTCTGGGGTGATGTGATGTACTGGGCGGTCAGCACATGATCCCTGTCGAACATGTTCGCATGCTGAACCGCAAAACCGGTGCGGTACCTGCCGGTTTCCTCATTGCCGGTATTGTCGAAATTGACGCTGAAGCGCAGCGGCGGCACATCGGCCACGCGGACGACCGCATCCACCTCGCCCTCCTTCCCGCGCGGACGCAGCAGCACGGCGCTCTGTTTTGCCGGATTCTCGTTGGCGACGCGCATGCTCGCCGAAATCTCGTGTGTCCTCGGCGGCTGCCCGGGCTGCAGCGCGGGCACGCTGCGGCGGGCATTTTCGGCGCTGAAATGTTCATTGCCCTCGACAAGAACCTGGCGGATCCTCGGCTCGACCACGCGCAGCGTCACGTCGCCGCGATCCAGTTCCTGCTCGGGCAAGGTCACCTGGACGCCAGCGAAACCGCTTTGCGGATAGAGGTCCTGGAGCACCTCGAGCGCGCGCTGTACATCGCCGAAATCCTTCTGCCGGCCGACAAAGGGCCCAAGCGCCCGCTTGATGGCCTCCGGTTGCAACAGCGTGTTGCCATCGATCCGGTAGCTGCGGATTTCGAATTTCAGGGCATCATTCGATGGGACATCGGATTTGAGCGTATCGGCCTGCGCCAATCTAAGCGGATTCAATGCGCTGTTGTCCGGGGTGAACGCAGTGTCCACATGCTGTTGAAGCAACGTCGCATCCAACAGCCTGCTCTGCGCAAGGACAAGGCCCTCGCCAGCGGGCCCGGGTACGGCAGCAACCGCGACCGCCTGCCCGACCGCCACGCAAACCGCCACAACCCGCCCCAGCACCAAGCCGTGTGCACGACAGTGGACCATCACCCCCCTCGCTGTATGCCGTTTATCGCCCAAAACGTCACGGGTCACGGTCTTGCCCACCCGTCCAAGCGGGTTTTCATTATATAGCAAGGGGTTAGCGCAACCTGCCGTATGGCCGGCATAGTCGCCGGCAGGGCACCAACCTGTTAAAGTGGGTGTTTTACTGGATTTTTCTTCGAATTTTTCATCATTTCCCGCAGTTTTACCCTGAAAACCATGAATAACACGCCCAAACATTGCCGAGTCCTGATTCTCGGCTCCGGCCCCGCCGGCTATTCCGCTGCCGTCTATGCGGCCCGCGCCAACCTGAAACCGGTGCTGATCACCGGACTCGCCCAGGGCGGGCAGCTGATGACCACCACCGACGTCGACAACTGGCCTGCAGATGCCGACGGCGTGCAAGGACCAGACCTGATGGCCCGCTTCCAGAAGCATGCCGAGCGCTTCAATACGGAAATGGTTTTTGACCACATCCATACCGTCAAACTGAAGGAACGCCCGATCACGCTGGTCGGCGACCAGGGCAGCTACACCTGTGATGCACTGATCATCGCCACCGGTGCCTCCGCGATGTATCTCGGCCTGCCCTCCGAGGAGAAATTCATGGGCAAGGGTGTTTCCGGCTGCGCCACCTGCGACGGCTTCTTCTACAAAAACCAGGATGTCGCCGTGATCGGGGGCGGCAACACCGCGGTCGAGGAGGCGCTGTACCTGACCAACATCGCGCGCCACGTGACCGTCGTACACCGCCGCGACAAATTCCGCGCCGAGGCCATCCTGATCGACAAGCTCAACGAGCGCGTTGCCGCAGGCAAGGCAACAGTGATGTGGGACCACGTGCTCGATGAAGTGCTGGGCGACAACACCGGTGTCACCGGCATGCGCATCAAGCATGCCAGGACAGGCGCCACGACCGAGAAACAGCTGCAGGGCGTGTTCATCGCGATCGGACACAAGCCGAACACGGATATTTTCGAGGGCCAGCTGGAAATGAAGAACGGCTACATCATCACCCAGGGCGGCCACTCGGGCAATGCAACCGCGACCAGCATACCCGGTGTATTCGCCGCGGGCGACGTGCAGGACCATGTCTACCGGCAGGCGGTCACCAGTGCCGGGACGGGCTGCATGGCGGCGCTGGATGCGCAAAGATACCTCGAGGACAAGGGGCTGGTCTGAAACCAGCCTGACCATCAGGGAAGCGCGCATTGAAACGGAACCGGCCAGGCGACGGCTCCGTGGAGCCCGATGACGCGCAACTGCTGCGCAAGGCCCTCGCCGATGTGAAACCACTGGCGCCCGCCAACCGCGCGACCCTGATCCGTCCACGGCCGCAGCCGGTTGCGGCACAGCGTGCACGCGACGAACGCGAAGTGCTTCGCGACTCGCTGAGCGACCATCCGGCATGGGAACTGGGCCTGGAAACCGGGGAAGAACTGCTGTTCCGCAGGGACGGACTGTCGCTGCAGCATGTCAGGAAGCTGCGCCGCGGCCACTGGAAAATCCAGGATCACCTGGACCTCCACGGCCTGACCTCGGCAGAGGCGCGCCCGCTGACCGCCGCATTCCTCGCCAATGCCATCCGCAACGGTTTTCGCTGCGTGCGCATTGTCCATGGCAAGGGCCTGCGCTCACCGAACAAGGAACCGGTGCTGAAGAAAAAACTCGCCGGCTGGCTGGCGCAACGCGACGAAGTGCTGGCCTATTGCCAGGCGCCGCAGACTGAGGGTGGCGGCGGTGCCGTGCTGGTGCTGCTGCGCGCGGGGTAACCGGCCACCGCTTGGCGGGCGCGCAGCGCAGCAGGTACCCCGGGGGACTGAACGCGCAGCTGAAGGGCTGAGGAGGAGCTGCGGGAATTCCGCTGCTCCGGGCGGGCAATTTTAGACAGCCGCCTCGTCGGTCTCGCCGGTGCGGATGCGGATGACCTGCGCAACGTCACTGACGAAGATTTTCCCGTCGCCGATCTTTCCCGTCCGGGCTGCCTTCACCACCGCGTCAATGGCCGCATCCAGCAGTTTGTCGGCAACGACCACCTCGACCTTGACCTTGGGCAGGAAGTCGACCACGTATTCGGCGCCGCGATACAGCTCAGTGTGCCCCTTCTGCCGTCCGAAACCCTTGACCTCGGTCACGGTCAGCCCGCTGACACCCATCTCGGACAGCGCCTCCCGCACTTCGTCCAGCTTGAACGGTTTGAAAATCGCCTCGATTTTTTTCATGATGACTCCGGCAGGAATGCAGTTTTGACGGCCAAAAAGAATAGCACATGTCCGCAGGGCAGGCCGGTCAGTGCCTGAACTTGTTGGTGATCGGGTAGCGCCAGTCCTTGCCGAAACCGCGGTTGGTAATGCGGATACCGACCGGTGACTGCCGCCGCTTGTACTCGCTGATGCGAATCAGCCGCACCACCTTGTCAACATCCGCCTGCGCGTGGCCCATCGCCACGATTTCCTGCGGGCTGCGGTACTGCTCGACATAGGCCTCCATGATCGCATCCAGCACATCATAGGGTGGCAGGCTGTCCTGGTCTTTCTGGTCGGGACGCAGTTCGGCGGACGGCGCGCGTTCGATCACCCGCCGCGGGATCACCTCGCCCAGCGTGTTGCGGTATTCGGACAAGCGGTAGACCAGCGTCTTCTTGATATCCTTGAGCACCGCGAAACCGCCGGCCATGTCGCCGTACAGCGTGGCGTACCCCGTGCCCATCTCGCTCTTGTTGCCGGTGGTCAGCACAATCGCGCCGGTCTTGTTCGACATCGCCATCAGCAGCGTGCCGCGGATGCGCGCCTGCAGGTTCTCCTCGGTGACGTCCTCGGGCAGACCACGGAATTCGCCGGCCAGCGCGGTCCTGAATGCATCGAATATCGGCCATATCGCGATTTCCGAATACCGCACCCCCATGATCTCCGCCTGAGCTCGAGCGTCCTCGCAGCTCATACCCGCGGTGTATTGCGAAGGCATCATCACCGCATGCACCCTGTCGGCGCCCAGCGCATCGACCGCAACCGCAAGGGTCAGCGCGGAATCGATACCGCCGGACAGCCCGAGCAGCGCTCCGGGGAATCCGTTCTTGCCGAGGTAATCGCGCACGCCAAGGGTCAGCGCCGCATAGACATCCTGCTCCAGTGACGCGGCTGGCGCGATCTCGCCCTTCTGCGGCACGCCCCCTGCCAACTCCACCAGACCAAGGCATTCCCGGAACGCCGGAAACTGGTGGGTCAGCTCGCCATGCCCGTCGACCGCGAAGGAGGCGCCATCAAACACCAGCTCGTCCTGGCCGCCGACCTGGTTCGCATAAATCACCGGCATGCCGGTCTTGCCCACGCGCTCGCGCACCACCTCATGGCGGGTCAACTGCTTGTTGACGTGGAACGGCGAGGCGTTGAGTACCAGCAGCAGCTGCGCGCCGGCCTCACGCGCGGCCCTGGCCGCAGGTTCCTCCCAGACATCGGCGCAGATGTTGATGCCGATGCGCAAGCCCTCGTGCTCGAACACGCAGGGTGCGTCTCCGGAATCGAAATAGCGCTCCTCGTCGAACACCGTGTAATTCGGAAGCGTGCGCTTCAGGTAGGTTGCAAGCACCCTGCCGTCGCGGATCACCGAAGCCGCGTTGTAGCGCTTGCCGGCAATCTGGTGGGGATGCCCCAGCACGACGGTGATGCCCGAAATCTCACGGAGCAGGTGCTGGAACGCGCGGTCACAGGCGCCGAAGAAATCTTCGCGCAGCAGAAGGTCTTCCGGCGGGTACCCGGACAGGGACAATTCAGTCGTCAGCAGCAGGCCGGCGCCGGCCGCCTTCGCGCGCCGTGCCGCATCGCCGATTTTCGCGGCGTTTCCCTCGAGATCGCCCACGGTGACATTGAGCTGTGCAATCGCTATTTTCATGGCGCTAATATATCATCGGCGCGCGCCACTTTTCGCGCGCGTCCGTCCCCTGAAACCCGCATGCTGCACTGGCTGCACTACCAACGCGCAAAGTTCCACCTCGCCTTGCGCCGCCATGACCAAGCGATGGCGGCATTCCGCGAGGCGCTGGCCGCCAATCCGCGTTTTGCCCTGGCTGCCGCAACCGCGGGTTTCCATGAGGCGTCGTGCGGGCATTGGGACAGCGCGGCCGGATTCCTGCAGCAGGCGCTCGACATCGATCCGGGAAACGCCGAACTCTGGTTCAACCTGGGCTACGTCCTGCAGCAGCGCAACGCCGACGAGGATGCGATCCGCTGCTTCGAACGCGCGGTGGCGCTGCGCCGCGGCCTCGACCGGGCCTGGTTCGGCCTCGGACTCATCCACCGCCGCCGCGGCGAACACGACAAGGCCGTCCGCGCCTTCAGGGTGGCCGCCGAACTGCAGCCGATGAATCCGCACGCCTTTTACGAACTGGCAATGGCCAGCCTGGCACTCGATGACATGCAGGAGGTGGACCGGATCATCGTCCACGTGTCGGGATTCGATCCGGAAATGACCCGCCGCCTGGTCCGCGAAACAGGCCGGCAGCCGGAGGGTGTGCGCCTGCAGTGAAACTGCACGTGGCGACATCGCTGGCTGCCGTCGATCCGCAGGCCTGGAACCGCCTTGCCGGAGACGATCCGTTCCTGCAGCACGGCTTCCTGCATGCACTGCACGATACCGGCTGCGCCTGCCCGGACACCGGCTGGACGCCGCAGTACCTGCTGCTGCACGCCAACGGCAACCTCGCCGGCGCCATGCCGCTCTACCTGAAAACCCATTCCTACGGCGAATACGTATTTGACTGGGCCTGGGCCGACTCCTACCAGCGCCACGGGCTTGACTATTACCCGAAGCTGCTCGGCGCGGTGCCCTTCACACCGGTCGTCGGAAGGCGGATCCTCGCCGACCTGCCGGAACACCGCGACCGCCTTGTCGCAGCCGCGCTCGATCTCGCCGGCCGCAGCGGCGTCTCCTCGCTGCATGTGCTGTTTCCCGACGGCCGCGACATCGCCGACCTCGCCCGCCACGGCCTGATGCTGCGCCAGGGCCGGCAGTTCCACTGGCGCAACGAGGGTTATGCCGATTTCAGCCAGTTCCTGGCCCGGCTGAGCCACGACAAGCGCAAGAAAATCCGCCAGGAACGGCGCAAGGTGGAATCCACGGGCATCACCTTCGACTGGCTGGAGGACCGCGACATCGGCGACGAAGACTGGCGGTTTTTTCACCGCTGCTACAGCCAGACCTATTTCGAACACCGCTCCTCGCCCTACCTGAACGCCGCGTTTTTCCGCCAGGCCGGCGCCGCCCAGCCCGGCAGCTTCGTGCTGGTGCGCGCGCTGCGCGAAGGCCGTCCGGTCGCTGCCTCCCTGCTGGTGCGCAACGCCACGCGCCTTTACGGCCGGCACTGGGGTGCCGTCGAGCACCATCCGCTGCTCCACTTCGAGGTCTGCTACTACCAGGCCATCGAATACGCCATCGCGCGCGGACTGCAGGTCTTCGAGGGCGGCGCCCAGGGCGAGCACAAGATGGCGCGCGGCCTGCTGCCGGTCACCACGCAATCGGCGCACTGGCTGGCGCATCCGGAGTTCGCCGCAGCGGTCGAACGGTATCTCGATCGCGAATCCGCGATGATGGATGAATACGCGGAGGCACTGGCGGCACGCAGCCCGTTCCGCTCGGACCCGTCCGCGCGCAATGACGGCAACAGCCAGACGTGACCCCTAAATCCAACATCCCGTATAGTTACGGCCTCGAAACCCGGACCTCGACATGAAGTTCTGCAGCAATTGCGGCGCCCCAGTCACGCTGAAAATCCCCCCCGGCGACACCCTGCCCCGGCATGTCTGCGACTCCTGCAGCACCATCCATTACCAGAACCCGAAAATGATCGTCGGCTGCATTGCCGAATGGGAACACCGCATCCTGCTCTGCAAGCGCGCGATAGAGCCGCGGCATGGCTTGTGGACGGTGCCGGCGGGCTTCATGGAGAACGGCGAAACCACGGCGCAGGGCGCGGCGCGCGAGACCCTGGAGGAAGCCAACGCCAGGGTCGAAATCGGCCCGCTCTACGCGATGTACAACATTCCGCACATCAACCAGGTCTACATCCTGTTCCGTGCCCGGCTGCTCGACCTGGAGTTCAGCGCCGGCACCGAATCGCTCGAGGTGCGCCTGTTCGACGAGTCGGAAGTGCCCTGGGATGCACTGGCCTTTGCCACCGTGCGCAATACCCTGACCCACTACTACGCCGACCGCAAGGCCGGCGAATACCGCTTCCACCTCGGCACCATCGAGCGCGCGCCGGCGCGCAGCTGAGCGGCCGGCCCGTTCAGGCCGCGCGCAGCGCATCGACGATGCCGAGCCGTGCCGCGCGCACCGCGGGCAGGAAACCGCCCACCACCCCCATCAGCACCGCAAACAGCATTGACGTCGCGACGATGCGCGGGGTCAGCGTGAAACTGAATGCCAGCTCGGAAAACGACTGCCAGTTCAGCGTTGATATGTGGATGAACTGCATCAGCGACGCCAGCATCAGCCCGGCGATGCCGCCAACGACACCCAGCAGCACCGCCTCGAGCATGAACGCGGCGAGTATGCTGGCACGCCGGAAGCCCAGCGCGCGCAGCGTGCCGATTTCGCCGGTGCGGTTGGCGACCGCCGCATACATCGTGATCATCGCTCCGATCATCGCGCCCACCGAAAAAATCACCGATAGCGTCAGCCCGAGGTAGCTGATGAAATTGGACAATGCCTTCGACTGGTCTTCGAAAAATTCGCGTTCGGCCTTGACGTCGAGCGTCAGCCTCGGATCGCCCTCCAGCCGCGCCTTCAGCGCCGGCAGTGTCGCCGGATCGGCCAGCCGCGCCACCACCGCCGACCAGGCATTGCGGCGGAAGGACTGCAGCACCTGGTCGGCATCCGCCCAGATCTCCGAATCGTAGGCCGAGCCCCGCGCCTCGAACACGCCGACGACCCGCCACTCGCGCCCGCCGAAGCGCAGTAGCGAACCGGCTGACGCCCCCTCGAAGCGCTGCGCGAGGCTGGAGCCGACGATGACCTCGGCCGTGCCCGGCCGGAACGCACGCCCCTCGACGATGCGCAACTGCGGACGCAGTTCGAACGCGGCCGCGCCGACGCCGCGGGTGGTGACGTTGGTGGCCACGCCGGTATCGCGCTTGGGCAGCGTGATCAGCACGACAGTCTCCTTTGACGCGAGACGCATGCCGTTGCCGCCGGTCGCGATTTCGGGCTGCGACTCCACCACCGCGGCCTGCGCGCGGTCGACAACGCTCGAAATTTCCGCGCCCGACGCGCGCCGCGAGACATGCACGTTGTCGGGCTGCCCGGTCGCGATCAGGGTCTGGCGCAGGCCGGTGTCGAGCATCTGCACCGCTGCGAACACGAACACCACCAGCGCCATGCCGCCAGCAGTCAGCGCAGTGGTCAGCTTGCGCGTCCACAGATTGCGCAGTGTGTAGGACAGCGGCAGCGCCATCAGCCCACCGCCCTCAGGCCTTCGACGATGCGCACCCGCGCCGCGCGGTGCGCCGGCACCAGCGCCGCCGCAAGACCCACCACCAGCGCGCAGGCCATCTGCAGCCACACCGTCTCGCCGCTGACCTCGAACACGGGAAACAGCGTGCCCATCTTGCGGCCGAACCATTCCGCGACGGGGAAAGTCAGCAGCACCCCGAGGCCCGCGCCGGCGAACGCGATCGCCAGCGACTCGCCGTAGATCAGCCCGCCGAGGAAGCCGGGCCCGAAGCCCAGCGCCTTCAGCGTTGCATGCTCGGCGATGCGCTCGCGCGCGGTCATCGCCATGGTGTTCGCCATCACCGCGAGGATGATGAAAATCACCACGAAGGACACGATTCGGATGGCGATCACGATCGCCTCGGTCTGCTTGATGAAGCCGATCTGGAAGGCCTTTTCGGTCTCGGTCAGCGTTTCGGCGGATGAATTGGCGAACTGCGCGTCGATGGCGTTGCTGATTTCCGCCGCACGCGACACGTCGCCGACCTGGACCACGAACACACCGACCTGGTTGGCGCGCTGCGGCGCCCGTGCCCGCACCGTTTCGTTGAGATAGTCCCAGTGGAAGAAAAACTGGGAGGTGTCGGTTTTCGCCGTCGCCCCTTCGTAGATCGCGCGCACCGTGAACTCCCAGTTGCCGGCGAAGATCGTGCCTTTCAGCGGCACCGTATCGCCGACCCTGAAGCCGTAGGTGTCGGCGAGCTTGCGTCCGACCACCGCACCCTTGCGGTCACGCAGGAAATCGCGCAGCTGGCCGGGATCGATGCGGTACTCGGGATACATCGCCAGGTACGGGCCGGGATCGATCGCGAACTGCGGAAAGAAATTCTTCGGTTCCTGGTAGACCCCGGCGAACCAGTTCGCCGCCGCCACCGCGCGCACGCCGTCGAGCGCCCTGATCTTGTCGCGGTAATGCACCGGCAGCGGCACCACCAGCGACACCGCGCTGCGCGTCACCAGGCGGTCGGGCGCCGCCGAGTTTGCGCCGGTGTACCAGGCATCCACCACCGTCTGCAGCAGGCCGAAGGACAGGATCGCCACCAGCAGGCCGAGCACCGTCAGCAGCGTGCGCAGCCTGTGGCGTAGCGCGTTGCGCAGGATCAGCTTCAGCAAGTACATGGAGGAGTATTTAATATATCAATAAAATCAAATACTTGAATCAATCCGTCAGCAACCCCTTCTCGAGGTGGCGGATGTGATGGGCGCGTTCAGCCGCGTGCGGATCGTGGGTCACCATGATGATGGTCTTGCCCAGCTCACCGTTCAGGCGCTGCATCAGGCCGAGGATGTCATCGGCCGAGGCGCGGTCAAGGTCGCCGGTGGGCTCGTCGGCGACAAGGATCGCCGGGTCGGTGATGATCGCGCGCGCGATGGCCACGCGCTGCTGCTGTCCGCCCGAGAGTTCCGACGGATAATGCGTCATGCGGTCGCCGAGGCCGACCATGGCCAGCGCCACCGCCACCCGCTCGCGCCGGTCGCGCGCCGTCAGCCCGGTCAGCAACAGCGGCAGCTCGACGTTCTCGAACGCGGTCAGCACCGGCATCAGGTTGTAGAACTGGAAAATGAAACCGACATTGCGCGCACGCCAGTCGGCAAGCCCGGCCTCGTCGAGCGCCATGATGTCGACCCCGGCCACGTGCAGCCCGCCGCTGTCGGGCCGGTCGATGCCGGCGATCAGGTTGAGCAGCGTGCTCTTGCCCGAACCCGAGGGGCCCATCAGCGCGACGAAATCCCCTTCGGCAATGTCGAAGCTGATGTCGGCCAGAACCGGCACCACCTGTTCTCCGCGGCGGTAGGACTTGGAGAGATGGCGGATCGCGACCGCGGACGCGGACTGCGACATGCCGTCTATTTGCCTGCCACGGCGACCGCCGACCCGTCGCGCAAGGATCCCGGCGGACGCAGCACGACCTTGTCGCCTGCCGACACCTTGCCCCCGATTTCGACGAGGTCGCCGATCTTCATGCCCGGCTTCACGGCCACCTGCGCCGCCCTGCCGTCGCGAATCACGAACACCACGCTGCCGCCGTCACGCTCGACGATCGCCGCGGGCTGCACCACCTTGCGCGCATTGCGTTCACCCTCGGGCATTTCCTTCTCGAGGAAGGCCACCTTGGCGCTCATCTCGGGCAGCACCCGGGGATCGGGCTCGACAAAACGCACCTTCACCATCACCGTCGCCTTGGCGCGGTCCACGGTCGGCACCGTGCGCTGGACCACGCCGCGAAAGCGCTGGTCCGGCAGCGCATCAAGCTGGATCTCGCAGGGCTGGCCGACTTTCACCCTGGCCAGGTTGCCTTCCGACACATCAGCCTCGACCTCCAGCGTCGACATGTCGGCCATGGTCACCACCGCGGCCTGCGAGCCGAGCGCCGATGAAAACGGGGTGATGACGTCGCCGACATTGGCGTTCTTGGTCAGCACCACGCCGTCGAAGGGCGCGCGGATCAGTGTCTGTTCCACCGCCACCTCGGCGACCCGCAAGTTGGCCTGCGCCACGGCAACCGCCGCCTTGTAGCCGCTCAGTGCCGCGAGCGCCTTCTCATGCCGGGCCACCACCGTGTCATGCGCCGCCGAGGACACGAATTTGCGCGCCAGCAGGTCGCTGGAACGGGCCACCGCCCGCTGCGTCTCCTTCAGCTCGGCCTCCCCCTGCTCCAGATTGGCCTGGGCGACGCGCACATTGGCCGCCGCCTGCTTCATCTGTGCGGCGACATCACCGCTCTCCAGCCGCGCCAGCACCTCGCCGGCGCGCACCTGGCTGCCCTCGCGCACGTTGAGCCATTCCAGCCGGCCGGTCGCCTTGGAGGCCACCGCGGCCTTGCGCTGGGCCACGACATAGCCGGTGGCATTGAGCAGAGTGTGGGCCTGCGAGGGATAAGCCTGCGACACCGTCGCGGTTTCGACCGGATGCGCCGCATTGCGGGCCAGCAGCGCGTAACCGCCGCCCGCGAGCAGCAGCGCCGGCAGCAGCCACCACCAGCGGAAACGGAAGCGGGACTGCGCGCGCTGCGCGCCGCGGTCGATGCGCAGCCGGGAGAGGTCTGGGTTGTCCAAAATGATCTAGAATCGAAAATATCCTGCAACCCGCATTGTATCCGGAGACCCTGATGAACGCCGCGAAGTCCTCGACCAAGACCGCCTTCCAGTGGGACGACCCCCTGCTCCTGGACGACCTGCTGAGCGACGAGGAACGCATGGTCCGCGACACCGCGCGCGCCTACTGCCAGGAAAAACTGATGCCGCGCGTGCTCGAGGCCAACCGCCACGAGAAATTCCACCGCGAGATCATGAACGAATTCGGCGAACTGGGCCTGCTCGGGCCGACCATCGAAGGCTACGGCTGCGCCGGGGTCAACCATGTCTGTTACGGTTTGATTGCACGCGAGGTCGAGCGCGTCGACAGCGGTTACCGCTCGGCGCTGTCGGTGCAATCGAGCCTGGTGATGTACCCGATCTCCGCCTTCGGCAGCGAGGCGCAGAAGCAGAAATACCTGCCGAAGATGGCGACCGGCGAATGGATCGGCTGTTTCGGCCTGACCGAACCCAATGCCGGTTCCGACCCCGCAGGCATGGCCACCCGCGGCAAGAAGACCGACGGCGGCTGGCTGGTCAGCGGCGCCAAGATGTGGATCACCAATGCCCCGCTTGCCGACGTGCTGCTGATCTGGGCCCGGGATGACGGCGGCGTGATCCGCGGCTTCATCCTCGAACGCGGCATGAAGGGCCTGTCGACGCCGAAAATCGAGGGCAAGTTCAGCCTGCGCTCCTCGGTCACCGGCGAAGTGGTAATGGACAACGTGTTTGTGCCGGACGAAAACGTGCTGCCCGAGGTGTCGGGCCTGAAAGGCCCCTTCTCCTGCCTGAACAAGGCGCGTTACGGCATCGCCTGGGGCGCGCTGGGTGCCGCCGAGTTCTGCTGGCATGCCGCGCGCAGCTACACGCTCGACCGCAAGCAGTTCGGCCGCCCGCTGGCCGCGAACCAGCTGGTGCAGCTGAAGCTGGTCAACATGCAGACCGAAATCACGCTGGGCCTGCACGCCGCGCTGCGCCTGGGCCGGCTGATCGACGAAGGCCGCGTCGCGCCCGAGATGATCTCCATCCTCAAGCGCAATTCCTGCGGCAAGGCGCTCGACATCGCGCGCGTCGCCCGCGACATGCACGGCGGCAACG
>VFQT010003097.1_pt1 | contig 15741 bp, 10 predicted proteins | sample 3512381 | NCBI WGS metagenome assembly VFQT01 (sample SAMN10412376, study PRJNA504923) | tailings metagenome | isolation source: Relicate 2 Philex TSF3 active mining site | place: Philippines: Tuba, Benguet | collected 2017-08-29 | reverse complement strand
CATCTGGCTCACCCTCCTCGTCTCGTCGGTCCTCGCTGGCCTCGGCGTCGCTCTCTTCGTCTGGACGTCAAAGCAGAAGACCCGTGAGCACGTCGACCGCCTCGCCCTCCTGCCCCTCGACGACGATTGACCCTCCGGCCCCTCCGAAATCCCTCCACCCAAGGTGATTGACCATGAGTTCGACCACGACTGTATCCCACGCTCCGACCATGACCCGCGAGGTCTCGGTCACCTATGATGACGCCATCGTCAGGCGTTTCATCCTCGCCTCGCTCATCTTCGGCGTGGTCGGCATGCTCGTCGGCCTCATCGTCGCCATCCAAATGGCCTTCCCCGAGGCGAATATCGCGCCATGGCTGAGCTTTGGCCGCCTCCGTCCCCTGCACACGAACGCCGTCATCTTCGCCTTCGTCGGCAACATGATGTTCGCGGGCGTCTATTACTCGACCCAACGCCTCTGCAAGACGCGGATGGGTTCGGATATTCTGTCGAAAATCCATTTCTGGGGCTGGCAGCTCATCATCGTCGCGGCCGCCATCACCCTTCCCCTTGGCTATACCCAGGGGAAGGAATATGCCGAACTCGAGTGGCCGATTGACCTCGCCGTCACCCTCATCTGGGTCGTATTTGCCATCAATTTCTTCTGGACCCTCGCCATCCGCCGCGAAAAGCAACTCTATGTGGCGCTCTGGTTCTATATCTCGACCATCGTCACCATCGCCGTCCTCTATATCGTCAATAATCTCGCGCTGCCCGTCATGGCCGGCATCAAGAGCTACCCGGTCTTCGCGGGCGCTCAGGACGCGCTCGTCCAGTGGTGGTATGGCCACAACGCGGTCGCGTTCTTCCTCACGACGCCGATTCTCGGCATCATGTATTATTTCCTCCCGAAGGCCGCCAATCGCCCAGTCTATTCATATCGACTATCGATCGTCCACTTCTGGGCCCTGGTCTTCCTCTACATCTGGGCGGGCCCCCATCACCTCCTCTATACGTCGCTCCCCGACTGGGCCCAATCGCTTGGCATGCTGTTCTCGCTGATGCTCTGGGCGCCCTCCTGGGGCGGCATGATCAATGGCCTCTTGACGCTGCGCGGCGCCTGGAATCTGCTGAAAACCGACCCTGTCATCAAGTTCTTCATCGCGGCCATCACGTTCTACGGCATGGCGACCTTCGAAGGTCCGTTGCTTTCCATCAAATCCGTCTCGGCGCTCGGCCACTACACGGACTGGATCATCGGGCACGTCCACTCGGGCGCCCTCGGCTGGAACGGCTTCATGGCGGCGGGCCTCATCTACTGGCTCGTCCCGCGCCTCTTCGGGACCACGCTCTACTCGAAGCGCGCCGCCGACGCGCATTTCTGGATGGGCACGCTCGGCATTCTGCTCTACGCCATCGCGATGTGGGTCTCTGGCATTTCGCAGGGCCTCATGTGGCGCGCGACCAATCCGGACGGCTCGCTGCTATACCCGCAATTTCTCGAGACAACGGTCACGGTGTGGCCAATGTACCTCATGCGCATCCTCGGCGGGACGCTCTATTTCCTCGGCGTCCTCGTCATGGTCTGGAACGTGTGGAAGACCATCCTCTCGGGCAAGGCGGTCGACGTGACGGTCACGGTCACCGAAGAGGTGAAGGCGCCCCCCGCTGTCGCGATCCCCTGGTATCGCATCGCCTTCGCCCCGCCGCTCGCCTTCACCTATATCGGCATCCTCGTCGCCCTCGGCTGGCTCGTCACCGACATCATCGGCGCGGCCGTCACGCTCGCGGCGCTGACCTTCATCTTCATCCTCGGCACCCTGCTCATCGGCCGCCGCTCCCCAGAGCTCGGTGGTCTCACCCCGCACCGCGCCCTCGAATCACGCCCCCTGCTGATGACGGTGCTGGTCGCGCTCGCCATCCTCGTCGGCGGCATCGCCGAGCTCGTCCCGACCATCACCATCGACAAGGCCCTGCCAAAGGTCGGCGCACTGCAAACACCCTACACCCCGCTCGAACTCCACGGTCGCGACATCTATGTCCGCGAGGGTTGCTATACCTGTCACTCTCAACAAATCCGCCCCTTCGTGTGGGAGGTCGCGCGGTACCGCGGCGAGCCATCGGGCGCGGGCGAGTCGATGTACGACCACCCCTTCCAGTGGGGCAGCAAGAGGACCGGGCCCGACCTCGCGCACGAGGGTTCACAAGGACCTGACGCGGCCTGGCAATATCAGCACCTCATCGACCCGCGCTCGGTCTCGCCGGGGTCGGTCATGCCGAGCTACGCCTTCCTCGAAGACGAAAAAATCAACAATGAACATACGGTGCTCAAACTCGAGGCGATGAAGACGCTTGGCGTACCATATACGGCTGAACATATCGCCGAGGGTGCAAGGCTCGCCGAAATCCAGGGCAAATTGATCGTGAAAGAACTCGCCGACAAGAGCATCGGCGCCGAGTGGGACAGTGAGCTCGTGGCGCTCGTGGCCTATGTCCGGCGCCTTGGCAATCACCCCGCCGACCCGATGGGAGACCTGCTCGGCAAGGCGAGCCAGGTCTCGAAATCTCCAAAAGGTGCTGGCTTCCCCGGCGCCCCGGCGCCAAAGGAGCTCTGAGCCATGCTGAAAGAGACCCTCTCTCAGACCGACGCCATCAACTACCCGCTCTTTGCGCTCGTCCTCTTCATCCTCGTCTTCACCCTCGTGAGTGTGCGCGTCTTGATCCGCGGGAAGCGGGACCCGCGACATCTTCACCTCGCGGCCCTGCCGCTCGAGGACGACCATGGGAGCGTGAGAATGAACCACTCCGAGAAGGGAGCACTCCAATGAAGGCCCAAGAACACGATGTCGAGACCGACCACGAATATGACGGCATCCGCGAGTTTGATAATCCCCTACCGCGCTGGTGGCTCTGGACCTTTGCCATCACGGTGCTGTTCTCGATTGGATATTGGCTCGTCAAACACAACCTGAAATCCGAGGGTTCTTTCGCGGTCTTTGCGGACGAGATGGAGCTCGTCCAGCGTGCGGCCGCCGCCGCGGAGGTCGACGAGAAGGCGCTGATGGTCGCGTCCCGTGAAAAGGCCATCGTCGGTGAGGGCCGAGCGGTCTTCGAGTCGAACTGCGCGACCTGCCACGGCCAGAAGGCCGAGGGGCTTACCGGACCGAATTTGACAGATAATTATTGGATCCATGGCGGCATGCCCAAAGACCTCGTGGTCACCATCGCGGCAGGCTACACGAAGCTCGGTATGCCCGCGTGGGGTTTGAACCTCGGACGCGAGCGAATCAACCGCGTGATTGCCTACCTGCTCTCGATCCGCAACACCAATGTCCCCGGCCGCCCACCCCAGGGCGAAGAATTTACCGGCACATTGCCCCAATGAGGTCATGAAGTCAGATGGCTCAACCGCCTCGCCCGAACCTCGACACCCTGAGCGTCCTCGATGACCACGGCTCGCGCCGCTACGTCTACCCGGCGGACGCAAAGGGGAAGTGGAGCCGCATCAAGCCCTGGGTCTACCTCGTCCTGATAGGCATCTACCTCACCCTGCCCTTCCTCGAGGTGGCGGGGCGACCTGCCGTGCTCATCGATATCGCGCAGCGCCGCTTCTTTTTCTTCGGTCTCACCTTCAACGCCCAGGACTTCTGGCTCGCCTTCTTCGTCCTGACCGGCATCGGATTTTCTCTCATCGTCGTCGCAGCCCTCTGGGGACGCGTCTGGTGCGGTTGGGCCTGCCCCCAGACGGTTTTTCTCGACGGGCTCTTTCGCCGGATCGAGCGGCTCATCGAGGGCCCAGCCGAGGCGCGAAGACGCCTCGCGAACGCGCCGATGGACCCGGAGAAATTCGTCAAGAAGGGGCTGAAACATCTGATTTACATCTCGCTGTCATTTGCGATTGCGCACCTGTTTCTCGCCTATTTCGTCGGCGCCGATCAGCTCGGGCAGATGATCGCCGATGGTCCCGCCAACCACATGAGCACGTTCCTTCCCGCGCTCGTCATGATGGTCATTATTTATGGCAATTTCTATTGGTTCCGTGAACAGCTCTGTATCGTCATCTGCCCTTACGGACGCCTCCAATCGGTCCTGCAGGACAAGGACACGGTCAATATCGTCTACGACCCACGCCGCGGAGAACCCCGCGGGAAGGTAAAGAAGGTCGATTTCCCCATCGTACAGCCGCGCATGGGAGAGAGTGCCGAAGAGCCCGCGCAGGGAGATTGCGTGGATTGCGGCCGCTGCATCGCAGTGTGCCCGACGAATATCGATATCCGCAACGGCCATCAACTCGAGTGCATCGGATGCGCCTATTGTGCCGATGCCTGCGACGAGGTGATGACGAAATTGCACCGACCGAAGGGGCTCATCCGCTACGATTCTCTGCGCGGGGTCGAGACGGGCACACGCCGATTCTGGCGGCCTCGGGTGTTCTTCTATGCGTTCATGGGCGCCCTCGGCTTTACGGTCGCGAGCCTCGTCATGCTCGCCAACGACGACTTCGAGGCGAATCTACTGCGCGCAAAAGCGACGCCATTTATCATCGAAAATGACGCCGTCAGAAACAGCGCGACACTGCATGTCATCAACAAGACCGCCGAGGAGGCCACCTTCAGCATCAAGGCTGCTACAGGCTCCGAGAAATATGTCGAACTCAGCGAAGTAGCGGTTCTGACAGAGGCCTTCGGCGGTCGCGACCTGCCGCTCGTCATCCGCGTGCCGCGCGCCGAATATCGCGCCGACATGGAGGTCTTCGTCGAGGTCCGCGCGAGCTACTCCGAACAGGTGAAGCGCGTGAAGGTGAAGGTGCTCGGGCCGCGCAAACTAGTCACTCCCGGAGGTACCCCGTGAATGAGACCCCTTCCGAAAAATCCGAGTCTGGCGTCAACGCGAGCTGGCTCATCATCCTGATGGCGATGATCGTGCTCGGGCTCGGCATCGCCTTCTTCGTCATCGCGTCGCGTGAGCCGCTCGGGCTCATCGAGACGCCGAAGGTCGAAGCGCGTTGAGCTCGGCCGCGGCTGCCTACGCCCAGCTCCTGTCGCTCGGCCTCGTCTGGATCTCCATCCACTGCTCTGGCATGTGCGGGCCATTGCTCATAGGCTTTGATGTGGCGGGCGCCGCGCGCGGTGCACCAGCACTGAGGGGTGGGCTCGGCGTCCTGACCTATCAAGCGGGACGCGCGGTCAGCTACGGCGTCCTCGGTGTTTTTGCAGGGCTTGTCGGGAAGGGGCTTGGAGCCTTCTTCGAGTCGGCCGGCGCCATCTTCGCGCTCTTCTTTGGACTGACAGTATTGGGGACGCTCGCATTTCGGATTTGGCGCGATATCGGTGCAAGACAGTCGTCCGCCAATATCGTCCCTATTTCCGAGATGAGACTCGGCCAAAGGGAAAAAACATCGAAATCCGAGATTTCCAATCCCTCGACTTCCGAGACTTCTAATTCCTCGATTTCCGAGATTTCTAATCCCTCGAGTTCCGAGATATCGAGGGGGCTCGTTGCCCGCATCGTCGGAGGGGTCCCGCGAATGCTGCATCCGCTTGCGGGCGGCGATGAAACGCGCCATCTACGGATCTTCGCACTCGGCGCGGCGATGGGGCTCTTGCCCTGCATGATCACACTTTGGACCCTCGGGCTCGCCGCGACGACAGGCTCGCCAATCCATGGCGCGCTGCTGATGCTCCTGCTCGTCGCGATGACGACGCCCGTGCTGCTTGGCGTGACGCTCCTCGCACGCGTCGTGCCAAAACGATTTGGGCGGGCACTTCCAGGGGTCCTCATGGGCCTCTCGGCCGCATGGCTTCTTATGGTGGGACTCGCCGGACTCGGCGTCGTCGACCACCTGCACCTGTCAGTGGGAGCCTATACCCTCATGCTGTGGTGAGGGCATAGACTCACCCGAGGTCAGAGAGGGATGACGAAGCCCATGCCAGAGAAGACGGTCAGGGTCTTGAGGCTCTTGAAGCACGGGCCGACGTAGTACTGATCGACAACCCCCGGCTTGACCTTGCCGCTGAGCGAAATGATCGACCGGCCCGCAGTCACCATCGCCTGCATACCGTCCGCGAAAACTGGCTGCGCAGCGGTCGTGAGGGCAAATGTCGATTTCAGGGTGCAGAGATTGTAGGTCATCGTGTCGCCAGGGACCACGCTGAATGACAGGTGAACGAGCGCACCATTGGCGGGGATGGCGACGACCTTGAGGGGTTCGACGAGCCTGTAGCTGTTCGGGATGGGCTCGTAGGAGGTTCCCTGCAGCGCGGTGTAGAGCAACTCGGTATGGTCAACGAGGCCGCTTGGACCCGAGGGTCCTGTCGCGCCTGTCGCGCCTGTCGCGCCTGTCGCGCCGTTGCAGACGTAGCTGAAGGAGTCGATCTCGCCGGTCTCGAGGATGCCGTTACGGGCGATACCCGCGGTGCCACCGACAGCATCGCCATTGTCCAGACCAGAGTTGAGCTTGCGCCCTCCCGTGGTGCAGTTCACGCCTGCTGCTTCGTTCACGAAAGCGATCAGCGTGGGGAAACCAATGGCGCCCGTGGATCCCGTCGGACCGGTCTGCCCCGTCGGACCCACGGGCCCCGTCGGACCGATCGGCCCCGTCGGACCTGTGGGACCGGTCGCCCCAGTGCTTCCAGCAGCGCCGTTGCAGACAAAGCTGAAGGTGTCGATCTCCCCCGCCTCGAGGATGCCGTTACGGGCGATACCCGCGGTGCCACCGACAGCATCACCGTTGTCCAGACCAGAATTGAGCTTGCGCCCTCCCGTGGTGCAGTTCAGCCCTGCGGGCTCGCTCACGAAAGCGATGAGGATTGGGAAACCCACCAGGCCACTCGGACCTGTCGGACCAGTGGGACCTGTCGGACCAGTGGGACCTGTCGGACCAATGGGACCTGTCGGACCAATGGGACCACTCGGGCCCACCAAACTTATTCCATTTCCCCAGACACCGGCGGTCTTGGGTCCGTAGATCGCCCGAACCGCGGTGTCGATGTAGAAGTCACCGTCGACACCCTGCGCCGCGTTCGGTGAGGTTGTGCCATTCAGAATCGTTCGTCCGGCGACACCTTGCGGACCTGCGGGGCCAATGGATCCAGTCGGGCCAGAGGGACCACTCGGGCCAGAGGGACCCGACGGACCTACGGCACCCGTTCCACCCTGGGGACCCGCCGGACCGCTCGGGCCAGAGGGACCCGATGGGCCGACAAGGCTTACCCCTGCGGGCCAGACTCCTCCTGCCTTCGGCCCGAAGATCGTACGTGTCGCGGTGTTGATGAAGAAGTCACCGTCGGTCCCTGTCGCGCTGACGGGAGCTGCGGCGCCATTGAGGACCGTCTTTCCAGCGATACCCTGCGGACCCGTCGGACCCGTCGGCCCCACCGCCCCCTGGGGCCCGCTTGGACCCGTTGGACCCACCGCGCCCTGGGCGCCGGTCGGACCCGTTGGACCTACTGCACCAGTGGCACCCTGCGGACCGGTCGGACCCGAGGGACCAGAAGGTCCGATGAGGCTCACGCCTGCGGGCCAGACGCCAGCGGCACGGGGCCCGAAGATCGTACGACTCGCGGTATTGATGAAGAAGTCACCATCGGTGCCAGTCGTGTTGTTCACGGGGTTTGCGGCGCCATTGAGGACCGCCTTACCAGCGATACCCTGCGGCCCTGTCGGACCCGTCGGCCCCACCGCACCCTGAGGACCCTGAGGCCCTGTCGGACCCACCGCACCCTGAGGCCCTGTCGTACCAATCACGCCCTGAGGTCCTGTCGGACCCGTCGGACCCACCGCACCCTGAGGCCCTATCGGCCCCACCGCACCCTGAGGACCCTGAGGCCCTGTCGGACCCACCGCACCCACCGCGCCCTGGGCGCCCTGAGGCCCTGTCGGACCCACTGGGCCCTGGGCGCCCTGAGGACCACTCGGTCCAGCCGGACCGGTGAGCCCCTGGGCACCGGCTACTCCTGGCGCTCCGTTGCAGATGTAGGTCGTCGAAGACCCCGCATCGAGGCGGGTTCCACCGTGTGGACATTGCGCGCCCGGACCAATGCTCATCGCCACGGCAGAGGTCCCGTCCGTGCCGCGCTCACCCCTCGGGCCTTCGATACCGGGTGCACCGTTGCATGCGTATGCAGTCGCGCCGCCGACAAAGAACATGACACCGCCACCCGGACACACATCGTCGCCCGCTTCGACACTCATCAAGGCGACCGACTCTCCGTCCGCACCTCGAGCTCCTGCCGGCCCAGCAGGCCCGACCGCACCCGGTGCCCCCGCAGGCCCGGCAGGACCGACGAGCCCCTCGTTCGGGCCGACCCACGCGCCCGTCTCGTCGATGACGAGCTTGCCACCCACGGTCACCGTGCGTGGCGTGATGTCGCCGACCGCGTTGCCCGCGAGCAAGGCATAGGGCACCGATACGAGCTGGACTCGAGGCATCTCCTCGTCATCCTCCACCTCGAGACCGACCCAGAGCTCTCCGGCCGCCGCAAGTCGCGCCACATCGAAGGGTTCGACCTCGCCGAGATAGACCGAGAAATAGCCGCCCTCGACCTCCACGGCCTCGGCCCCTTCCCGGATCTCCGTCCAGACCGGAGCTGTCGCACCCACCTCGTCATAGAAATTGATCGTGAGATTGACGGGGCCCTCGAGCGGCTGGCCGTCGGCATCGGACAGCAACCCCTGCAGGGGGAAGAGTTCTGGGGGTGCAGCGAGCGCAGCCCCACCCCAAAAGGCCGCAGGCAATACAAGCCCTCTCAAGGCGCGGACGATGCGGTAATCGGTGGTGCGATGGGATTTATACATTTTCGACTCCTCGAGGCTCATGGGCTGCCAGTGACGGAACGGGACTGGGGAGCAAGGGCGGGATTGCCTCCGATCACTGCACGGAACTTCGACGTACCCGTTTGCTTGAGGGCGGGTTGCCCCATGGCGAGGGTCGCGCGGAAGCGACTCGTCGCGACGGTCTTACCACCACTGCCCGGTGCAATGAAACTCGTCCTGGCCACGGAACACCCCCCAGGGAAGTCCTCGTCGACGCGGCCGTCACAGTTGTCGTCGCGGCCATCACATACCTCGGGGTTCGCAAACCCGACGACATCGTCGAGGATGCAGACGGCGGCTCCACCGTTGGGACAAGCCGCCCGCAGTTTGTCACGCTGCTCCCCACAGATTCCGAATTCCGGGCAGACAGCCGCGATCATCGGTGACTTGTCGGTGTCGGGGTTGTCGTCGTGCGCGTCGTACTGATCCGTGATGCAGTCACCGTCGACGTCGGCCACCGCGCTCTCGACGATGTCGGGCTTACCGTCACGGTCCGTATCGATGAGTTCGAGGCCCGGCCCGAGCTCGTCCGGGTCGAGGATCTGGTCGTCATCCGAGTCCTTTAGCCCGGCATCTGAACCGAGATTGTACTCGAATCCATTGATGAGCCCATCGCTGTCCTCGTCTGCAGAGGGATCGACGCAGCTTCCCTGAACACAGAGACTCGTCGAGCACTCCGTGCTTGCCGCACAGGTGCCGCCGACGCCAACGCTACCCGCATCCTCGCAGCCGAGAAGCCACGGCGCCAGGACAGCGCAGAAGAGGTATCGAATGCCCGTTGCGCGACGAGAGTCGACTAAGGCGTCAAGGCTGGTAAAAAGGCCAAGCTCGATGTTGGCTTCTTTGTGGAAGGCCATGGAAATCTCCCGCAATGAGACGGCAACGAGGTGACTTTACTGCCATCGCGCATCAAAAGCCAGTTCGAGTATCGTGACTTTCGCAGAGCAGGAAGAGTCGAGTGTATCGACGGCCATGCGGCGCCTCCATTCCTCCGCAGGTTTGTTTGAAGATTCGTAACCCACCGGATGAGAAGCCAGTGGTGCCCAGTGGCGCCGCCCCTCCTCGATGGCCGGGTTGACCTTGCCCCTCCCCGTGGTACGGTCCCGCCCGTCAGGAGGTGCCCCATGGCCGATCTCTACCCCGTCCCCGAGCGCGTCAGCAGCCACTCCCCGAGCCCCATCCCGGATATGCACGCCTACCGCGAGCACTACTTCGCCTCGATGAATGACCCGGACGGGTTCTGGCTCGCCATCACGAAGGAGCGCCTCACCTGGCATCGCGAACCGACGTTGGGTCTCCAGGGCAGCTACCACACGATCACCGACGGGCCCCTCACCTGGTTTGCCGACGGTGAGCTCAACGTCGCAAGCAACTGCCTAGACCGCCACCTCGAGACCCGCGGCGACAAGGTCGCCATCCTATGGGAAGGGGACGAGCCCGGCCACAACCGCCGCATCACCTACCGCGAGCTCCACGCGGAGGTCTGCCGCCTCAGCAACGGCCTCGAGAAGCTCGGCGTCCAACGGGGCGACCGCGTCATCATCTACATGGGCATGGTCCCCGAAGCCGCCATGGCGATGCTCGCCTGCGCGCGCCTTGGCGCCATCCATTCGGTCGTCTTCGGCGGGTTTTCGGCCGAGTCCGTCCGCGACCGCGTCCGCGACTGTGGCGCCGAGTGGATCCTGACCCAGGACGAGGGGCTCCGCGGCGGCCGCCACATCCCGCTAAAAGCAGTCGTCGATGCCGCCATCGAGGGCGAGCACCACGTGAAACACGTCGTCGTCTTCCGCCACACGAAGCGCGACGTCCCCTGGAATGCAACCCGCGACCTCGACTGGAGCGACCTCGTCAAAGACGCCGCCCCGACGCATTCCGCCCCCGCGCTCCCCGCCGAACACCCGCTCTTCATCCTCTACACCTCGGGCTCGACGGGCAAACCGAAGGGCGTCGTCCACACCTCGGGCGGCTACCTCACCTACGTCTCCTACACCCATCAGGTGGTCTTCGACCTCCGCGAGGACGACATCTACGCCTGCGTCGCCGACGTCGGCTGGGTCACGGGCCACAGCTACATCGTCTACGGCCCGCTCGCGAACGGCGCGACGACCGTCATGTTCGAGTCCGTCCCGACCTACCCCGACGCGGGCCGCTACTGGGAGATGGTCTCGCGCCTCAAACCCACCATCTTCTACACCGCCCCGACCGCGCTCCGCGCCCTCGCCGCCCAGGGTGACACCTGGGTCAAGGGCCACGACAGGAGCTCTCTCCGCGTCCTTGGCACCGTCGGCGAGCCCATCAACCCCGACGCCTGGCGTTGGTACTACGACGTCGTCGGCGAAGGCCGCTGCAACATCGTCGACACCTTCTGGCAGACCGAGACGGGCGGCATCTGCATCTCGCCGCTCGCCCCCGTGACGGCCACCAAGCCCGGCTCGGCGACACTGCCCTTGCCAGGCATCGTGCCCGTCCTCTTTGACGCCGAACACCGCATCGTGCGCGGCCCGGGCGAGGGTCGTCTGTGCCTTGCCCAGCCCTGGCCCGGCCAGGCGCGGACGGTCTGGGGCGACCACGACCGCTTCGTCGCGACCTACTTCCAGCACTACCCGGGCTACTACTTCACGGGCGATGGTTGCCGGCGTGACAAGGACGGCTACCACTGGATCACCGGCCGCGTCGACGACGTCATCAACGTCGCGGGCCACCGCATGGGCACGGCCGAGTTCGAGTCCGCCCTCGTCGCGGTCGACGAGGTCGCAGAAGCGGGCGTCGTCGGCTACCCGCACCCGATCAAGGGCCAGGGGGTCTACGCCTACATCGTGCTCCAGCCGAACGTCAGCGCGAGCGACGCGCTCGAACACAAGATGAACGCGACCGTGCGCTCGATCATCGGCGCCCACGCGAAGGTCGATCTCTTCCAGTTCGTCCCTGGACTCCCGAAGACCCGCTCGGGCAAGGTCATGCGCCGAATCCTCCGCAAGGTCGCCGAAGGTGACCCGAGCAACCTCGGCGACATCACGACGCTCGCTGACCCGAGCGTCGTCGAGGCCATCGTCAAGGGCGCGCGGGTACACTGAGAAGAAAGTCTACATCCGTAGAAAAAATCAACATGATCGCGGCCCGCGCCCGTGCGAGGCCGATCTCGAGGCCCTTGTGCCAGGCCGAGCCCCGAGGCCCGCAGCGCTGATCTCGAGCTGGCCCGAATCTTGACCTGGGACGCTCACGGACGTCTTTCTGTCCGCGCCTGCGCGGTCCGCACCCCTGACGAGGAGGCTCGAGCGATGAAACCAACTGCCCACAACACCTATCTCAAGGCCGCGCTCGCGCCCTTCGGGCTGGCTCTGACCTTTGCCTTGCTCGCGGGCGCCAACGGCGACAACGGCTGTGCCTCAGACGACGAACCCGTGCCGGGCTCGGCGTGCACTGCCGCGACCGAATGCAAGGGCGACCCCGGCGTCGACTGCCTCGGCGCCTGGAACTGTATCGAGGGGGCCTGCGCCTTCGAGTGCACCCCCGAGCCGCCCGCTCCGACGGGCTGCTACTCGGACCGCGACTGCACCGACGGCAAGGTCTGCAACGCCGCCGAGGCTTGCATGGCGCCCCCGTGTCGACCGAACGAGCCCTGTCCCGACGTGTGCTATGGAGCCTGCGTCGAACCGCCAGCAGAGATACAATGTACCTCCAGCGAGCAGTGCGGGATTGGCGAACACTGCTCGACCGAGGACGGCGTGTGCGACTCCGCCTGCCCGCCTGGCGCCGAGACCTGTGCCGCGGTCTGCGCAGGGACCTGCGTGCCGAACGCTGGCTGTGTGACCGACCGCGACTGCGGCGTGGGCTTCATGTGCGAGGCAGGCCTTTGCCGCGAGCGCTCCGAGACCTGCAGCTCGAACGACGAGTGCCCGACGGGCTGGACATGCGCTCCCGAGTGCGCCGCGTCTCCGGACTCGTCTGGCGCCGAGAGGCCCGCGATGTGCCCAAACGTTTGCCAGCCACCAGCCGGGATCTGCGAAAACGGAGAGGTCTGCGGAGAGGGCGAGCGCTGTGGCTCTGTCTGTGAGGTGGTCTGTCCTGAGTGCCAATGTGCCCCGGGCGAGAGCTGCGCCTGCCCCTGCTACGAGGACTGCAAGGTCGGCTGCTTCGCGGGGTGTGCGAGCGATGTCGAGTGCGGTCCCGGCGAAATCTGCCACATCGATGCGTGCGGTCCTGAGGGCTGCTCGGGGATTTGCGCGCCCGGTGAGAAGCCCTACGACTGCAAGACCGACAGCGACTGCATCGACTCCGCGGGACAGGTTGGGGTCTGCCAGCTCGACCACTGCGAGTCTGCGGCTCCCCCGTGTGACCCGAGCCAGGAGTCCTGCGATGCGCTCCCACCCGCGTGCTATGGCTTCTGCGAGTTCGCAGGCCCAATCACGTGCGACCCGAACGGCTCGACCTGTCCTGCGGGAACCCGCTGCGAGGCCGTGAGTTCCTGCGGTGGACCGGGCTTTGGCATCCCCTGCATGCTCGAGTACCAGTGCGTGCCCGACGCGCCAAAGAGCTGCACGAGCGACTGCGACTGCGACCCGGCTCTCGCCTGCAGCGACGGACAGTGCGTTCCGATGGGCCGCCTCAATGAGTGCGAGGTCCGCGCCTGCGAGACCGACTCCGACTGCGCCGACGGCGAGTATTGCGGTTGCGGCTCGGACCCGAGCTGCCCGATGTGCGACGTGTGCCTCTTCCAGTGCATGCCCAAACCGGTCGACCAGGGGTGCTATCAGGACTCCGACTGCAAGCCCGGCTACCAGTGCGAGATGACGACCTGCGACCCCTCGCGGCCTTGCCCAGCGGCTGGACAGTGCGTGCCCGTCGATGACGGCGCGTGTATCAGGACGGGCTGCTCGGGCCAGGTCTGCGCCTCCGAAATGGTGGCTTCGACCTGTGAGTACGCCGAGTGGTACGAATGCTACGACCTCGCGCGATGCGGTCTGAACGCGGCAGGCCTCTGCGGCTGGGAGCCGAACGAGGACTTCCTCGCCTGCATGAGGGCGCGCGGCGGACCGGTCCCCTGAACGCGTTGACTGAACCCCTCACCTGAAAAAGCCAGGCTGCATGAGCCTCGATTTTCAAGTCACTTGAGAATCGAGGAGTCGTCATTTAGAGGCGCTTGCAGCTCTCCTTGAAGCCGAGGTCGCAGCCGCGGGTGAAGAGCTCCTTCGCGCGCACGGCGTCCTTCTTGACGCCGCTGCCGCTCGCGGTGGCGAGCCCGAGGCGATGGCAGGACACCCCGCTGCGTTTGTCGCAGAGGCGACCGAGGGTCTCGACGCGCGCCGCACCTGGAGGTAGCCCCCAATCGTTGCCGATCATGGCGTCGACGTTGTCACATGCAGTCCGATGCCCGCTGTCGCAGAGAGTCTCGAACATCCCAAGGGCTTTGGGCCGGTCGATCTTCACGCCGCCCATCCCCTCGGCATAAATCGCCCCGACGCTGAGACAGGCCTCTTTGTCCTCACCGTCGCAGGCCTTCTGCAGCGGCACGAGGGCAGCCTTCGGGTCGGGCTTTCCGCCATCGCCCCTGAGCATCATGTGGCCGACGCTCTCGCAGCCCTCGATGCTGCCGTGATTGCAGGCCTGCTCGAACCACTTGCGGGTCTCGATGCGGGAAGCCTCGACCTTGTAGCCGCCCGAATAGACCTTCGCGAGCGAGAGGCAGGCCTCGGCATGACCGGCATTGCAGCCATTCTCGAAGGGTTTGGGCCAGGCGATGGCGTCGACCATCTCTTTCGTGGCGCTGTGCGACAGGTTGACCATCATGGAGCATGCGCTGTCGTCGCCCGTCTCACAAAGGGGTGCGAGGCGCTTGAGATCCTGAGCCCGGCGCTCCTCGGCGGTGAGCGGGGGCGGTGGTGGCTCTTTCTCGACGTCCGGAAAACTCGCGATGAGCTCGTCCGACTTCATGCCCGGCGATCTCTTGATGAGCTGGTCGAGGGATCCGACCGGCACGAGATTCGAGTAGTCGATCGGGTAGTCGAGCACTGAATCCGAAATTACTTCTGAAGGCGCTACCCAAGTTGTCACCTTGGTCATCTCGCGCACGGCTGTTCCTCCTACCATGATGAGCACCAGCAGGGACGCCCCGCCAACTGTGATGTTGCGGACCTGCTTGCGGGTTCGAACCTGCGCGTCCAACACCTCGGGCCTGACCTGGTCCTGGGACATAGGCTCGACCGGGACGCGCTGATGAGCCCGCCCGGCCTTGATCTCCTGGAGGCGCTTGACGACTTCGGAGGCTGTGGGACGGCTTTCCGGAGAGAGCTCGAGCATCGCCGTGAGCAGGGCACGGAAGGCCTCCGAGATCGACCCACCACGATGGCCAAGCCGACTCAGCGAAGGGCGATTCCGCTCGTCGAGGAGCGCCTCGGGAGGGCCGCCCGAGAGCATGACCGCGAGCGTCATCCCGAGCCCGTAAATGTCCGCGGAGGGACCTGCCTCTCCGCGAATTTGTTCGGGCGCCATGAACCCGAAGGTGCCTGCCACGGAGACCTGGCTGTCGCCGAGTCCGACGAGGCGGGCCGCGCCGAAATCGACGACGACGATGCGACCGTCGACGCGCCTCATGAGGTTCGAGGGCTTCATGTCGCGATGGACCATCGGCGGGTGACGGCCATGCAGATAGACAAGGACGTCCGCGACCTCGAGTCCGATCTCGACGACCTCACGCTCGGTGTAACCCCGGGACCGTCGCTCCTCCTCGAGGTTCTCTCCGACGACGAGCTCCTGCGCGATATAGAGGGCATGCTGCCGGCCTTCCCCCCACGAGAAGGCCCCGTGATGCCTGGGTATCGCCGGATGTGAGAGCTGGCTCAGCAGCGCCCCCTCGCGCGCAAAGCGCCGCTCGGCGTCGAGCTCCGGCATCGTCGCCCAGCGCAATTCTTTGAGACAGATCGGGTCGCCCCCCGGCTCGCGGCGCGCCCT
>VFQT010003096.1_pt1 | contig 15751 bp, 14 predicted proteins | sample 3512381 | NCBI WGS metagenome assembly VFQT01 (sample SAMN10412376, study PRJNA504923) | tailings metagenome | isolation source: Relicate 2 Philex TSF3 active mining site | place: Philippines: Tuba, Benguet | collected 2017-08-29 | reverse complement strand
AACCTAAGGGCAAAGTTCAGGAGTTATTTCTTATGAGAGCCCTAGTTATTGGCGCCGGCGGTGTTGGGCGCGCAATAGCCAACATCGCTTCTAAACGGCCATTTATCAAGAGTATGGTCATTGCTGACCGGACATTAGCCCGGGCAGAAGATGCTGTTACCCGGGTGAAGGATGCCCGTTTTTCTGCTGCTCAGGTGAATGCTGCGGAATTGGAAGATATCCGAGAGCTCATCCGAAAGACGAAACCCGACATAGTCATAAATGCAGTTGATCCGCGTTTTGTCATGCCCATCTTCCTCGCCTGCGAAATTGAAAATACCAATTACATGGATATGGCAATGTCGCTATCACGTCCACATCCGCACTACCCCTATAGCGAAACAGGTGTAAAGCTTGGTGATGAACAATTCGCTCGAGATTGGAATTGGTCTGAACGTGGCATCTACGCACTTGTTGGAATGGGTATCGAACCTGGTTTAAGCGATGTGTTTGCGAAGTACGCAGCGGAAGAGATTTTCTCGCGCATAGATCAAATCACAATTCTGGATGGCTCAAACATTGTGGTTGAAGGTTATGAATTCGCGCCGTCATTCTCAATTTGGACCACAATCGAAGAATGTCTCAATCCACCAATCGTGTGGGAAGACGGTCGTGGATGGTTCACCACTGAACCATTTAGCGGCATCGAAACTTTCAATTTTCCAGAAGGTATCGGTCCAGTGCAATGCGTCAACGTAGAGCACGAAGAAGTCGTATTGATTCCGAGAAAGATTGATGCAAAGCGCGTCAACTTTAAATATGGATTGGGCGACCAGTTCATCACCATCCTTAAGACCATTCATCTACTTGGAATGGATCGCAAAGAGACAGTCGATGTACAAGGCATTCCAGTCTCCCCGAGAGATCTACTTTCGGCCTCTCTTCCTGACCCAGCCACTTTGGGCTCGCGCATGAAAGGAAAGACGTGCGCTGGAGCGCTGGTTAAGGGGCTAGATAAGAGTGGAAATCCTCGAGCGGTCTATCTCTACCATGTTGTCGATAACGACTGGTCCATGGAGAACTACGGAGATCAAGCTGTTGTCTGGCAGACCGCCATAAATCCAGTCATTGCTATGGAGCTGATTCATGAAGGCGTCTGGAAACCAGAGGGTGTAAATGGGCCCGAGTGGTTCCCAGCTAAACCATATTTGGATAAATTAGAAGAGTACGGCACCAGCTGGGGACTAAGAGAAGAGGATGCAAGCGATATCACTCGCGAACTAACAGCATGACCAAACATTTCGATGTATTGATTATCGGATCTGGTTTTGGTGGCAGCGTGAGTGCGCTCAGACTCTCGGAAAAAGGTTATCGCGTCGGAGTTCTTGAAGCAGGAAGACGTTTTCACGACAAGGATTTCCCCAAGACATCTTGGCGCCTGAATCGATTCCTTTTCTTTCCAAAATTAGGGTTAACTGGCATACAGCGAATTCATGCCCTTCCTAATGTTTTGATTTTGGCAGGCGCGGGCGTTGGTGGTGGATCACTTGTCTACGCAAACACTTTGTACCGTCCAACCGATAAGTATTTCAAGGATCCGCAGTGGGCCAACATCACTGATTGGCGAGCAGAACTCATGCCCTGGTATGAGCAAGCAGAGCGAATGCTTGGCGTCGAGACAAATCCATATTTCACAAATTCAGATAAGGCCATGAAGGAAGTTGCTGATGAGATGGGAGTCGGACACACCTTCAAAATGGCGCCGCTTGGAGTTCACTTCGGAAAAAAACCTGGTCAGATAGTTGCTGATCCTTACTTTGGTGGCGTAGGGCCGGAGCGAGTTAGTTGTTTGCAATGTGGTGGATGTATGACAGGTTGCCGCCATAATGCCAAAAATACGCTGCCGAAGAATTACCTAGGACTTGCTGAAATCGCGGGAACTGAAGTCTTTCCGCTTACGACTGTGCAATCAGTGGAGCAAATACACGAAAAATGGGTAGTAACTTCTCGAAAGAGTAATTCCTGGTTTGGTCGTCTACAAAAATTCACTGCAGATGAGGTCATTATGGCTGCAGGTACATATAACACTCAGAAATTGCTTCATAGAATGAAGGATGCAGGAAAGTTACCCAAAATCTCGGACCGCTTAGGTGAGCTATCTCGAACAAATAGTGAATCACTTGTCGGTGCAATAATGCCAAACACTCAGATCGACTTTAGTCATGGTGCTGCGATTACTTCGTCATTCTTTCCAGATGAAAATACCCATGTCGAACCAGTTCGGTACGGACGCGGTAGCAATCTCATGGGATTACTCCAAACGGCAATGACTGATGGTTTGAGCGTCTCCGAGCGGCGCCAGCAATGGCTCAAAACGCTAATTAAAAAACCTTCACTTATTGCGACTATTTTAAATGTTAAGCGATGGAGCGAACGCACCGTCATCGCACTAGTGATGCAAGATGTTGACTCTGCGATACGAGTAAGGAGCAAGCGTTCATTTCTCGGCTTGGGGTGGCGACTTACTTCAGAGAATGATTCTGAGCGACCGAATGCCACCTACATTCCAGCAGCCAATGCAACAGCTCGAAGTATCGCGAAGCGTTATGGCGGTGTAGCCGGTGGCCATATTGGCGATTTGGTGAATGCGCCCTTCACCGCTCATTTTGTCGGAGGTTGTGTGATTGGTAAGAGTAAGGATGCGGGAGTGATAGACCCCTATCACCGCGTGTGGGATTACCCCACTCTGCACGTAATCGACGGGTCAACAATCACAGCGAATCTTGGAGTTAATCCCTCACTCACAATCACTGCACAGGCAGAGCGTGCGATTTCTATGTGGCCAAACAAAGGTGATGCCGATCTTCGACCGATCCAAGGTGCACCATACGTATCTATCAAAGCAATTGCCCCTCGCCATCCAGTCGTACCATCACATGCTCCAGCAGCTCTTCGGATTATTACCTGAACATGTGGGCGTTAGTAACCGGTGCTAGTTCTGGAATTGGCGCTGAATTCACAGAACAACTTGCCAACGAGGGATATGACATCATCTTGGTGGCGCGTGATGAAGCTCGTCTCTCCCAGCGCGCAACGTATCTAACTCAGAAATTCCACGTGGCATGCGAAGTTCTTGTTGCCGATCTCTCAAATCGAAACGACATTCGCAAAGTTGAAGAACGCCTTGCCCGAGGTGGAGTGGAATTCCTTGTCAATAATGCTGGCTTCGGAATAAATAAGAGATTCGCTGACAGTGATATCGAACGAGAAAGCGAGAACCTAGAAGTTCTCGTGAGTGCAGTAATGCGTTTATCTCATGCCGCTCTTGGATTTATGCGATCTCAGAAAAAGGGATACATCATCAATGTAAGTAGCGTGGCTGGATGGATTGCAGGTGGAACGTATAGCGCTTCCAAATCCTGGGTTACCGTTTTCTCCGAATTTCTAGCTGTTGATCTCGCCGCAGAAGGAATTCACACGACAGCGCTAGCGCCTGGTTTTACGCACACCGAATTCCATCAACGGGGAAAGATGAATATGTCTGGAATTCCGCAATGGCTCTGGCTCGAGCGTGCGGATGTGGTTGCTGCGGGAATTCGTGCGGTTCGTGCTGGCAATCCGCTCTCGATTCCGGGGCGGCAATATCGCCTCCTATACCTACTAATCCGCCATCTACCTCGGTCTTTGGTCCGAAAAGTAGGCATTGGCGTACGTCGACGCCAACGGCGCTAACCAACTGCGCTGCAATATTTCACAGGAAACCCCCAAGTCAGGTACTTCGAAATACCGCCGATTCCCAGGAAAAAAAGTTAGGCTCTGGCTATGAAGAGACGACTTATTGCCGCCGGTACCGCCAGTATCTTTTTGGTGGGGTTGATAAGCGTTCCCGCTGAAGCTGCCAATAAAGCTGGGGGTTCCTGCAAGAAGGCGAACCAGAAGGCGAGGATTGCTGGCTTCGATTACATCTGCCAGAAGAATCCAACGGTGAAGCGAGCAAAACTCACCTGGTTGATTAAGGAATGCCTCGACTCAAATCGTCAATACCTCAATGGCAAGAAGTCGTATGCAAAGAAGCTGCAAGAGAAAGCTGATCTCCTTGCACAGTTTGCCGCAGCTGAAGCTGATCCAAATTTGACTCAAGCTGATAAGGATGAGCTCGCTCGGTCAAAGAGCGCGCTTCTCGATACCTTCGACAAACTGTCAAAGACCTCGAAAGATATGTACGAGATGGCTCTTACTGTTCGCGATCTTGCCTGCACAGTAGGAATCTAGCTAACTACCAATTTCTTACCCTTGGCAGTAACAGTCAATTTATTTAACGGTACATCTGCAGGGCCTTGGCTCACTGCACCTGTGCGAGTGAATGCCGAACCATGTCCACCCTCTTGTGGCGCACAGTAAAAACCGCTGCCCTGAGTTTTAACGGTAACTCCGGCATGGGTACACCGCAGGTCGAGTGCGACATATCTCTTAGCGCCAGAACGTACTAGCGCAGTAGGTACGCCATTAACATCACCGATTACCGCTACTCCACCGACCTTACTCAAAGATTTTATCGCTGAGGGCGTTACTTCAACTGAGCCATTTGCTAATCGCTTCACTCCAGTGGCAGCGACTGCGCTCTCTACGATGGTCGTTGAAGTGCCAAGCGCGGTGAGTAATGCTCCGCATAAGAAATTACGACGATTGATTTCCATCTGCCCAGTTTGCCCTATCTCCAGCCATCGAGAAACTCGAAACCCTTCTCTCACAGCCAATACTCCCCTACCTTTAACCTATGTTCCGGTTTATCCCAGTTCTAGCCGGATTCATTCATATGGTTGTTGCGTTGATAGTTCCAGGGACATCGATTTTCTGGGATTTAATTCTTTACAACGGACTTTTGATATTCATATCAATCTGGGTAGCAATCAAACGAGCGCAGGTAATAGGCATCGCAATTGGAGTTTGGGCGCTGGCATCGGCCTATTCAGCTCTTGTGGAACTAACTGCTCTACCCGCTTCACCATTATTTAGTGGTCTTGGTTTTATCCTGTTCTATCCGATTCTTTTTTACTTCATTTTACGAAGTCAGCAATTTGAAAAAGTATCTCGCAGTCAAATATTTGATTCTCTAATAATTACCGTTGGCATCTCATCCCTGGTCGCGACACTAGCTCTATCTGCCACATCAAATGCAGAGTCAACGGGTGAAATTTTCCTTCTGACTCTCTATCCCATCGGAGATCTACTCTTGATTTTCCTCCTAATCTTGATTGGTCTACGAGGTGGAGTATCACCGGAGTACTTCACGCTTTTCTTGGCAATCATCATCTTTACAGTTAGCGACATCGGATATCTCTGGTTATACAGTAGAGATAGCTACTCTGTGGGAAGTTTGGTTGATGAAGGATGGCTAATCGCCTTACTCCTATTAGCAACCGTCACCAGACTGCCACAATCTAATGGGCGCAGTTTCAATACCTATCCGCCAATTTTCTTGGCGCTCGCATTGGCGCTCTCCACTCTCGGTTGGTACGGATTTAACCCGCAAGAGCGAGCCCCATTCCTACTTCTCCCGGCTATCGCAACATTGCTCTTGGCATTTATCCGAATGGCCCTGGCGCTGGAAGAGGCTGCCGAAGGTAGAGCTCTCCGTGAGATTGCGAGCACCGATGAGCTAACTGGCGTTGGAAATCGCCGTGAATTTCTCACCCAACTTGCAGACGTGACCCGTGATGGCTCGACCTATCTGCTCCTGTTGGATCTTGATGGTTTCAAATCGATTAACGATGACTTTGGCCACAGCGCGGGCGATAAAGTCTTGCGCGAGGTAGCACACCGCTTTCGCGCCGCGCTGCCTCACGAGGCTTTCCTCGGGCGCCTTGGTGGAGATGAGTTCGGCGTGGTCATCCCTGGCGACGAAGGGCGGGCGCAACAACTGGTAACGCGCCTTCAACTAGCACTCGCTACGCCAATTTATGTTGGCGAGAAGGCGCTGACGGTACATGTCAGCATCGGTGCAGCGCCAATCGCAGAGGGAGTAAACCCGCTGGAAGTCGCTGATGCTCGAATGTACGAGGCTAAGCGCTCAGCTCGATAGCTCGATGGGTAATTGGGGGCGATTTTTTGCCCTACTATTTCCAGGTTCATTTCATTTCACGCCTTGGGAGGTTCGTTGGCCGCTAAATTCCACAATCGAGTGCTAGTCCTCGGTGCAGGATCTGTATCGCAATGTGTAGTTCCTATCCTTCTCGACAAATTAGTCGAACCTCATCAAGTGACAATTGTGGATTTCAAAGATAATCGAGAGCGATTTACCTCGTCGATTAATCGTGGCGCCACTTACGTAATTGATCGACTCACCAAAGAGAATATGGATGAGTTCCTTAGCAAATATGTTTCAGCAGGAGATTTTCTCCTTGATCTTGCCTGGAATATTGATGCCAATGCAATCATTGGATGGGCTCATGAACATGGAGTCCTTTATCTCAATACCTCTGTCGAAGAGTGGGAACCATATGCAGGCGGATCAACGCGCGATCCGATAGAGCGCACTCTTTATTATCGCCACATGCGCCTTCGTGAGATGAAGGCAGGATGGAACCAAAAAGGTGCCACCGCCATCGTCGAACATGGTGCCAATCCAGGAATGGTTTCACACTTAGTAAAGCGCGCTTTAATTGAGATAGGTACTCGGGCACTCAAAGAAGGTAAATCGGGGGTGACCGTTGAGAAAGCCATTACCGCCGATGATTATCCGGCACTTGCGCAGGCTCTAGATGTTCGAGTCATTCATATTGCTGAACGCGATACTCAAATCTCTGATAAACCGAAAAAAGTTGATGAGTTCGTCAACACGTGGAGCGTCGAAGGATTTTATGAAGAGGGCATCGCTCCAGCCGAGTTGGGTTGGGGCACCCATGAAAAGAAGATGCCTCCTACTGCGTACACGCACAAAGTTGGACCGCAGAATCAAATTGCGCTAGCGCAACCTGGTGCCACAACTTGGGTTCGATCATGGGTTCCCTCGTGTGAGACCACTGGAATGGTTATCCGCCATGGTGAGGCTTTCACACTCTCAGATCATCTGACTGTTTGGGATGGTGCGAAAGCGATTTACCGTCCAACAGTTCACTACGCATATTGCCCAACTGATGCCGCAATTGCTTCCATGCGCGAAACTGAGATGCGCCAATGGAATCTTCAGGAAGAACAACGAATCATGAATGAAGAAATCATTAGCGGTGAAGATCGTCTTGGCGTTTTACTTATGGGCCATCCATTCAAATCATGGTGGTGTGGCTCTCTGCTTTCAATCGAGCAGGCACGTGTGCTCGCTCCAGGTCAATCAGCAACCACGCTTCAAGTTGCAGCTTCGGTCTACGCTGCAGTGGCGTGGGCTATGGCTAATCCTGAGGCAGGCTTACTAGTTCCTGATGATCTGCCGTGGCGTGAAGTATTACCACTCATCGAGCCATATCTAGGAAAGATGTGGTCGGATGCGGTTGACTGGGATCCACTATCGACCCGCTTTGATCCATTTAAAGGGTGGAATCACCGCGAATATGACCAGAGCGATCCCTGGCAATTCACTAACTTCCTTGCTTAATCTCCTCTAAACGGGCAAGGGATTCGATTCGCTCTTGAGCGTGATCGACTATGCGTTCTACATAGCCCTGGCTATATCCATCGAGATAGAGCCAGGGTTCATGTATTTGCTGATTGTCTAGATGTGCAAGTTCCGGTACATACTTTCGAATGTATGTTCCTTCTGCATCAAATTTCTTCCCCTGTTCGATTGGATTGAAAACTCGGTAATAAGGAGAGGCATCGGTGCCGCACCCTGCTGTCCATTGCCAACCATGGCTATTTGATGCCACATCAAAGTCGACGAGATGCTCCATAAAGAAATTTGCTCCGTGTTGCCATTCAATATGTAAATCTTTGACTAAGAAAGATGCCACGACCATCCGGGTGCGATTATGCATCCACCCTTCTTTGACTATCTGTCGCATTGCCGCATCGACAAATGGATACCCGGTCTTGCCTTGGCACCATTTTTCGAATTTCTCCCCGGGATCGTCATATCGCATATTTGCAAATTGTGGTGAGTAATACTCATGCTCGGTATGCGGGTAATGATGGAGCACATCAGCATAAAACTCACGCCATGCAATTTCTTTTCGATAGACCTCATGAGCTTTACTTGAATCTAACTCCGCAAGAAGTGTCCGTGGATGAATTTCGCCCCACTTAAGATGTGCGCTTAATTTACTTGTGCCATCAATACCAGCCATATTTCGCGCTTCATCGTAATTAGCTAACGCTCCTTTTTTAAATTCATTCCAACGTTTATGTGCAGCGCGTTCACCTGCTTCAAAAATTTCAGTACCAACAGGAATAGTCCACGTTGGAAAATTTCGAGCATCTGGTCCAGGTTCAAGCGCATGGATTGATTTAGGGGCGGCGATTGGTTTGCGCCATCCATGAACAACCCATCCTTTATAGAACGGGGTGTATACCCGGTAATTGGTACCGTCAGGTTTGCGAACTCGCCCCGGCGAGACTGCATACGGACTCCCCACTTTGATGAGTGGTATGCCCGCTTCAGCAACTCTTTTATCGCGCGCGACCCCATATGGTTCGAATTCCTCTGAAATGTAAACGCCAGTGACATTATGTTTTTTCATCAGATCCTGCAAGACGGCTACTTGATCTCCGACTCGAATATGTAACTTGTTTCCTAGAGATTCATCAAGTGCACGTAACGAATTGGCAAGGTATGCCAACCGCTTAGATCCGGCATGTTTAATTAACTTCTCATCGAGGATAAATAGCGGGATTATCGCGTCAGAATTTGCAATCGCATCAGAGAGGGCAGGATGATCGATTAGTCGCAGGTCGCGACGAAACCACATTATTGCTATCTGATCGCCTGCACTCGCCATGAATTAGTTATGTAGCGAGTGGATTGAGCTATCCCAACCTTTAACATCCTCTGGCTTACGCGGGCCAGGTCCGATGTATCGAGCAGATGGTCTGATCAATCGTCCGGTCTTCTTCTGCTCAAGAACGTGAGCTGCCCAACCAGCAGTACGCGCCGAAGTGAACATCGAGGTAAAGAGATGTGCTGGCACTTGAGCGAAGTCAAGAACTACTGCTGCCCAGAATTCGACATTTGTTGCTAAGACTCGTTCTGGATAGCGCTCTTGAAGTTCGGCGAGCGCTGCCTGCTCAAGAGCTAACGCGATTTCATAACGTGGTGCCCCGAGCTCCTTAGCTGTCCGACGTAGCGTACGAGCGCGCGGATCTTCAGCGCGATAAACCCGATGGCCAAATCCCATCAAACGCTCACCACGATCCATAACATCTTTCACATACTTACGAGCATCCCCAGTTTTTTCGACCCCTTCAATCATGTGCAGTACGCGAAGTGGTGCGCCACCATGAAGCGGTCCAGACATTGCGCCAATCGCACCCGAGATTGAAGCGGCCACATCTGCGCCAGTAGATGCAATCACTCGTGCGGTGAAAGTCGATGCGTTCATGCCATGCTCAGCGGCAGAGACGAAATAAGCATCGATTGCACGCACATGAAGCGGATCTGGTTCACCGCGCCAACGAATCATCATTCGCTCTACAACAGTATGCGCTTTATCAATCTCTGATTGTGGAACCATGGGTTGCCACGTGCCACGAGCAGACTGTGCGACATAAGAAAGGACCATGACTGATACGCGAGCAAGGTTGCTGCGCGCCTCTTCATCAGAGATATCTAGTAATGGCTTTAAACCCCATGCTGGTGCGAGCATTGCAATCGCAGATTGCACATCGACGCGCACATCACCAGAGTGAACTGGTAACGGAAATTGTTCAGCTGCAGGAAGTCCTGGATTGAATTCGTTATCTACGAGCAATCCCCAGACATTTCCGAAAGTCACACGACCAACAAGATCTTCGATATCTACTCCGCGATAACGCAGCGCACTTCCCTCTTTATCCGGTTCAGCAATCTCTGATTCGAAGGCGATGACACCTTCAAGACCGGGTTTAAAGTCGTCCATGGGGCTCCCTTGAGAGTAGTTACCTGCACGTATTCTGCCCCTGCTTTGACCTATGGCAAACCAAAAGTGCGCCATATCCGCCACCCTAGAGAGTGGCGCACGCCACGTTGGAATCGCAGCGCTAGCGCATCTTCCGCACGGCCGCTGGCGGGGGTCTAGATTTACATCTATGACCGAGCCGACTGCCAGCGATATCAATCAGGCCATCCGGGCGATGCGACGCTCTTATGGAGAGGTGGGTCTGACTGAGGCGATTGCCGGGCAAGAACCTCTCTCGCTCTTCTCCCTTTGGCTCCAGGAGGCTGCACGTAACCCCTATATAGCCGAAGCAAATGCAATGGTCTTGAGCACCTTTGATGGCCAGCGACTATCAACTCGAACAGTCTTACTCAAAGGTTTTGATGCCGAAAGTGGCGGCTGCACCTTCTTCACCAACTACCGCTCTACCAAGGCGAAAGCGATGGATATAAACCCGGAGGTTACCTTGCTCTTCCCGTGGTTTCCCATGGAGCGACAAGTGATCATCACTGCCCGAGTCGAGAAAGTCTCTCGCGGTGAATCCGAAGAGTACTTTGCATCTCGTCCATGGGAGAGTCGAATTGGCGCATGGGCAAGTGATCAATCAGCAGAGCTCAAAGACCGAAGTGAATTAGAGGCTCGATGGCGTGAGTTTTCCGAAAGATATCCGGAAAGCGCCAATGTTCCGCTGCCAGATAAGTGGGGCGGTTATCGTGCAATTCCACACTCCTTTGAATTTTGGCAAGGTCGATATTCGCGTTTACATGACCGGATTCGCTTCACTCGAGTGAGCGATGGCACATGGTTGCGACAGCGCCTGGCACCGTGAATCACCCCCTACCCAATCTTCGGTAGGCTCCCACTATGAACGCAGACATCACGATTCCCGCAAACCTCAAACCTCGAGATGGTCGCTTTGGATGTGGCCCATCGAAGATTCGTTCGGAGGCGCTCTCAGCGCTAGCTGGTAGTGGTGCATCAATTCTCGGAACTTCACACCGCCAACCCCCAGTTAAAAATGTGGTTGCTCGCGTTCGTCGTGGTTTAAAGGATCTCTTCGCACTTCCCGATGGCTATGAGGTCGTACTAGGTAACGGTGGCTCCACCGCCTTTTGGGATGTCGCAACTTTCGGTTTAATTGAAGATAAATCACAGCATTTAGTCTTTGGAGAGTTCTCCTCAAAATTCGCAAGCGGCGTAAAAAGCGCTCCATTCCTCGGTGATCCAGTGGTCATCGAGAGCCCTGCTGGTTCACATCCAAGCGCACAGGCAGATTCATCCATTGATACTTATGCTCTGACCCACAACGAAACCTCTACAGGCGTTGCCATGGAAATCAAGCGGCCAGCCGGGGCAAGTGGCATCGTTCTTGTCGATGCAACGAGCGCTGCAGGTGGCCTAATGGTCGATGCAAAAGAGTTTGATACCTATTACTTCGCGCCGCAGAAATCATTCGCTTCCGATGGTGGGTTATGGCTCGCCTTAATGAGTCCTGCAGCTTTAGAGCGAAATGCGAAGATCGCTGCCACCAACCGATGGACCCCAGCATTTCTTGATCTTGCTATCGCAATTGAGAACAGCAAGCTCGATCAAACGTATAACACCCCCGCGGTGGCAACGCTGATGTTGCTTGCCGAACAAATCGAGTGGATGAATGAGAATGGTGGACTGACATTCTCTGCTGGTCGAAGCGCTAAGTCTGCTGAAACCCTCTACAACTGGGCAGAGAAGACCTCTTACACCACTCCTTTCGTAGTCGACGCTTCGATGCGCTCGAAGGTTGTCGGAACAATTAATTTTGATGAATCTATTGATGCACTTGCCGTCGCAAAAATCCTCCGCGCAAATGGCATTGTCGACACCGAGCCTTATCGGAAGCTTGGAAAGAATCAACTACGTATTGGTATGTTCCCTGCTATAGATCCTGCAGATGTTGACGCTCTCACCAAATGTATTGAATACGTAGTCGATAAAATATGAGTAGTCGAACTCGCCGAATCGTCACATTGATCGTGCTCATTGGCATAGTTGCGATGATTGCTGTCAGCGGTATTTAGAAGTATTTTCGAAAGATTCGCTTGACTCTTCTCGTTATTGGGAAGTCTTTAATCACTTTGTGTTCAGCGGGCTCGTCTGGAGTGGCAACCCTGTCTAGTGCGGGCGAGCTTTGATCTAGTGAATCCGCAATGCGCTCTAAATTTGTTGCAATTGAGATATTCCGTGCCAATTGCTCGGGATCGGCCTTGCTAGCACCTTCAATTAATCTCTCGGTGAGATCTGCGCCTGCTTGGCGAACATCATCCGCGGCGCTCGAATCTCCATCATCGCCGTCATTTCCGTCTACAACGGCAAAGTCTTTTACCTTCTCTGAAATAGCAGCGCTCGCTGTTGCTAGCGCCTGAGAAATCTGACTCCGGGCGCTATCGGTGATTCCTCCCTCAACCGCAGTATCGAAGAGCGTACGGGCGATAGTGCGTACCTGAACCACTGTGTGCTCAACGGCAACGCCTCGGGCATACAACTCTTCGGCCTCATCGAATTCAGCAGTGGGGAACCAGCGCGCAAAGCTCTTTGCTTCGAGAGCCTGCGCGCGCACTTTAGGAATTTCCTCGACTAAGAGCCGTGCTTGCGCTAACCAATTCCCAGCATCTTTCTCGGTGAAACCTTCAGCAACTCCAGCTGACATCTTCGCCAAGAGTAAAGCGCATTTATTGCCAAGTCTTGATATTTGATCGATAGTTCGTCCAGCTGGGGTTTTTGGGTGTGAGAAATAGGAGAACAGAATGGCAATTGCTGCCCCTAAAAGTGTGGATTGCGTTCGATGAATTGCAGTGTTCTCGCCAAAGGCAGGGCCAATAACTATTAATGCAGTGACTGGCACATTAATTGAAGCAACTTCGCCAAGATGGAGCGCCCTTGCTACTACAGCACAGAGGAAAACCGTTATCGCAACGGTAATAAAACCAAAATCAAAGAGCCAGACAGCAGTCAGGGCGATGCCGGCTCCGATAGTCGTTCCAACAATCTGGCCGAACCCTTCCCGGATTGATTTATGCACTGAGATTCGAGTGGAAAGACTGGCAACTATCGCGGCTACTAATCCCCCATCAACAATGAGCAGATCGCCAAGAACCCACGCAACTGCAGCTGCCGCTGCAGTTACCGTAATCTGTCGAACCCAAACGGCGCGATCGGTAAAGAGTTTGATAAACCTTTTACCAAGGTTTCGCTTGCCGGTCATGTACCAAGTATCTCGCGGATTATGTAAGACTTACCAGATGGCGCCAGAAATCCAAATCAGGGCGGTCGAATCTGACTATCCAATTAAAAGATCGCCGAGCCCATTTGATGACTGGGGTCCACTTGCAGAAGAAGCTAAAGGTATGGCGATTTCTCGCTGGGTCATTGAGTTGAAAAGTGATAGCAAATGGGAGGAGGTCGGCAACCTTTCTGCACATGCGGTCTGGTATGGCCCAACCATCTCGTCTAAGGCGATGAATATTGGGGTGAGCATCCTCGAGGAATATCGGGGGCAAGGAATCGGTTCACTTTCCCAACGATTACTGGCTGAAGAATTGCATCGACAAGGGATTGTCCGCGTAGAAGCCTCCACTGATGTCACAAATATCGCAGAGCAGAAAGCGCTCGAGAAGGCAGGCTTTACTTACGAAGGAACGTTGCGAAAAGCCCAAGGGCGTGCAGATGGACTACACGACTTGCAGGTCTGGTCACATCTTTCGTAGATAGGAGACGTGATCCGGATTTAATTCAGAGAGATCACGAGCCCCAAGCAACTTCATAGTTCGTAACATTTGTGAGCGCAATATCTCTAATGCGCGATCGACTCCGGCCCGACCGCCAGCCATCAACCCATAGAGGTATGCACGACCGGCCCAAGTGAAGTTTGCGCCGGAAGCTATCGCTGCAATCACATCGCTACCATGCATAATCCCGGTATCCATATGAACTTCAGCTCGATTTCCCACAGCCGCAACTACCTCAGGAATTAACGTGTAGGGAACGACACATCGGTCCATCTGGCGCCCACCATGATTGGAGAGAATAAGCGCATTGGCTCCTGCTTCTACTGCAGCGATGGCATCATCAACGCGTTGAATTCCCTTTACAACAAGATTTCCACTCCATTGTGTTCGAATCCAACGCAAGTCCTCATAACTAATTGTTGGATCAAAGACGAAATCCATTAACTCCGCAACGGTGCCTTTCCATGAATCAAGAGAGGCGAATTTAAGCGGTTCGGTAGTGAGGAAGTTAAGCCACCAAGCTGGCCGGGGAATCGCATTAAGAATGGTCTTTGATGAAATAGACGGCGGAATCGTCATCCCATTTCTCGTGTCACGAAGTCGCGCTCCCGCAACCGGCACATCTACTGTCAAAACTAGAGTCTCTACTCCTACATTTGCAGCTCGGTGCACTAACTCCATTGACCGATCTCGGTCTTTCCACATATATAACTGAAAGGCATTACGACCTTGTGGCGCAGCCTTGACTACCTCTTCGATTGAAGTAGTTCCAAGTGTAGATAGACAAAATGGAATACCCGCTGCTTGAGCGGCGGCAGCTCCTGCACGTTCGCCCTCATGCTGCATCATTCGAGCAAACCCTGTCGGAGCGATTCCAAGTGGCATCGAATGTCTTTGCCCGAGCATCTCTACTGAGAGATCAACTTTTGAAACATCTATTAAAACTTTGGGATGAAATTGGATATTGGCAAAAGTTTCGCGGGCGCGAACAAGCGAACTCTCGGTCTCAGCAGAGCCATCGGTGTAATCAAATGGCGCCTGGGGTGTGCGGCGTTTTGCAATCGTGCGTAGATCCCAAATAGTGAGCGCGCGAGCGAGACGACGACGCTTCGGGCTGAGGATTGGTTTGCGAAAGCGCATCAATCCTGCAAGTTCTTTGAAGCCGGGGAATCTACGCTTCACCTTAGTTTTGGCCAATTTCTTAGCGCTCACATTCGCCATACCCGAAGCATACCTGTGGCTGAAAGTAGATAGACATCCCCAAGGGACCGAGGTTTAATTCGCGATATGAAATCACTCTCAAACCTCTTTGTTAAGGTCGCCAATTCCCCCAGATTGCTCGTTCTCACTTCCCTGGTGTTGTTGTTCGTTGCCTCAATCTCGTATTCGCTCTTCGAGAAGAAGAATGTGATTGATTCACTCTGGTGGGCACTGATCACTTCAACCACGGTTGGCTATGGAGATTTTTACCCGGCAAGCCTTGGTGGGCGCGTAACTGCAATCATGCTTTTACTTATCATGATTCTCTTTCTCATTCCGATGATTACCGCCTCATTCGCATCGAAGCTCATCGTGAATCGAGATGCTTTCACCCATGAAGAGCAAGAAGAGATGAAAATTTTGCTCAAGAAAATAGTTGAAATTGAAGAACGTCAACTCAAAGAAAAGGGCGAGTAGCTTTTGCTACCCGCCCTTGTTCGTGAAGAGTTTGCTACGCGATAGTTCCTTCGAAGTTGACCTTCGCTGCTGAGAACCATGTCTTTACAACAAGATTCTCGCCAGGCTTTCCAACGCAACCAGTTGCATATTTGAAAGTTAAGGTCTCGCCAATTGGAAGTATGACCACCGGAACACCTTCGTAACCATTTGCGGGATCGATGATCTCAAGGCAGGTGTTTACGCCAGAGTCAGCAGAGAAGACAATCGCTGAGGTATCGATATCTT
>VFQT010003094.1_pt1 | contig 15758 bp, 16 predicted proteins | sample 3512381 | NCBI WGS metagenome assembly VFQT01 (sample SAMN10412376, study PRJNA504923) | tailings metagenome | isolation source: Relicate 2 Philex TSF3 active mining site | place: Philippines: Tuba, Benguet | collected 2017-08-29 | reverse complement strand
ACCAACCCGTATTTCACGGAAGATGGCGTCAGCAGAACTGTCGATGTGTTTTACCGTACCTCTCGGCCTCCGCTGTTCTTCACCGGCATTGACTACAACATCGTCACCAAAGGCGGCTCGGTCAATTTTGGTGTGCCGCTCACTGAATTCGACCGCGTGTTTTTAGGCGCCGGCTATGAAGACACCACGGTGACAGCATTCACTACCAGTCCGCAGCGATACCGTGAATTCGTTATCGACAATAATGGCCCGGCCGACGGTATTGGTTCTGCAAAAACAGCAGCGGTGCCTCTGACGGCCGCCTGGCAGCGCGATGAGCGCGATAGCGCACTTATTCCAACCCGAGGTCGTTACCGCCGCGCCAGTCTGGAGCTCTCGGTAGCAGGAAGTTCGCGTTACTACCGAACCTCGTATCAAGACCAGTACTTCTGGCCGATCGCAAGCGCAATGACCTTGGCGGTTAACGGTGAAGTCAACTACGGCGACGGTTTGTCCGGCGATCCCTTCCCCATATTCAAAAACTTTTACGCGGGGGGCATCGGTTCGGTCAGGGGATTTGCAGCGGGAACCTTGAATGTCTCTGGCACCCGGGCATCGACTGACGCTCTTTTCCGGTTGCCGATCGGCGGCTCGGCGCGCTTGATTGGTAATGCCGAGTTACAGTTCCCTTTCCCCGGCACCGGGGTCGACCGTAGCCTGCGCTGGTTCACTTTCCTCGATGCGGGGCAGGTCTGGAACCCCACCGAGGGCGAGAACATCCGGCTGGCTGACATGCGCTACAGCACTGGTATCGGCATATCCTGGATTTCACCGGTTGGGCCGCTCAAGCTATCGCTGGCGTATCCGATCAACGATAAGCCTGGTGATTATGTGCAGCGCTTCCAGTTCCAGCTGGGTACCGGCTTCTGAGGCGCGGTGGCATAATCGGGTTTTCCGTGATGGAGAATGAAGTGATATCCGTGCTAAAAAAAGCAACTTATGTGCTGCTTGGTGTGTCGGCGCTCATGATCGCGCCGCTGGCAAGCAGCGCGCAAGAATTGAAGATCGGTTTCGTCAATACCGAGCGCATCTTCCGTGAGGCGACACCTGCCAAAGCCGCAACAGCCAAGCTAGAGCAAGAATTTTCGCGCCGAGATAAAGACCTGCAAGATCTCGCCGCGCGTGTCAAATCGGCTGCAGAGAAGCTGGATAAAGACGCGCCGGTAATCTCCGACGCCGAGCGGGTCAAGCGCCAGCGCGAGCTCTCCGAGATGGACAAAGACTACCAGCGTCGCCAGCGCGAATTTCGCGAAGACCTGAACCAGCGCCGCAATGAAGAGCTGGCAGCGGTACTGGAAAAAGCTAACAAGGTAATCCGCCAGCTGGCTGATGCCGAAAAATATGACATCGTGTTTCAAGAAGCGGTTTACTACAGCCCGCGCATCGATATCACCGACAAAGTGCTGAAGGCACTCAACGCAAAATAAGACAGGACCACCGCCATGGGCACTCGACTGGGCGACTTGGTCGATAGCTTGGGCGGGGAGTTGATCGGCGATCCCGAGCTCGACATCACCGGGATCGCGCCATTGGACGCTGCGGGTCCTTCGCACATCACCTTTCTGTCCAACACCAAGCTGCGCGCGCAGGCGGCGCAGACGCGTGCTGCTGCACTTATCTTGTCACACCAGGAGCATTCACAGCTGACGGGCTACGCCGGCACACGCGTGCTGACCGATAACCCCTATGCGTACTTCGCCCGCGTGGCGCAGCGCTTTGCGGCGCAAACCGCGGTAGCCCCTGCTATCGGTATTCACCCGCAGGCATGGGTCGACCCCGGCGCCACCGTGGCCGCCAGCGCCAGTATCGGTCCGGGCGCCACGGTCGAGGCGGGCGTACAGATTGGCGAGCATTGCGTGATCGGCGCCGGGTGCCACATCGGCCGCAACGCGGTCATTGGTGCGCACACTTTGCTGCATCCGCGTGTCAGTTTTCTGGCGGGGTGTCAGATCGGCGAGCGTGGCATTATTCAATCCGGCGCTGTTATTGGCGGTGATGGCTTCGGCTTTGCCAATGAGGCCGGCCATTGGGTAAAAATTCCGCAAATGGGCGCTGTTCGGATAGGCAACGATGTCGAGATTGGTGCCAACACCACCATCGATCGCGGCGCGCTGGACGATACCGTGATCGAAGACGGTGTCAAACTGGATAACCAAATTCAGATCGCGCACAACTGCGTGATTGGGGCGCACACCGCAATGGCCGGTTGTGTCGGCGTGGCGGGCAGCGCCAAGATCGGTCGGCACTGTACGTTTGGTGGTGCGGCGATGGTGCTCGGGCATCTTACGATTGCTGATCATGTGCATGTGTCGTCCGGCAGCCTGGTATCGCGCTCGATTCTCGAACCCGGCCAATACACCGGTTTTTATCCCTTGGCCAAGAATGCTGATTGGGAGAAAACAGCCGCAGTAGTTCGTCAGCTGGGTTCGCTGCGTGAGCGCGTGCGCATGCTTGAGAAACTCCTCAAGCAGCATCATGCAGAGCCACCCGGTCAGAATAAAATCGGCGAATAACGCCGCGCAGAGCAGAGTTACTCCCTTATTACGAGATTAGGCACAACCATAATGAAAAGCCTCGATATCAATCAAATCAAGCAATATCTGCCGCATCGCTACCCGCTGCTGCTGGTTGACCGTGTGCTCGATTGGGAATCTGGCAAGCAGATCCGCGCGATAAAAAACGTCAGTGCCAATGAAGAATTTTTTAATGGGCATTTTCCGAACAAACCGGTGATGCCCGGCGTGCTAATGATTGAGGCGCTGGCGCAAACTGCCGCCTTGCTGGCATTTCTGACCATGGGGCAAAAGCCTGATGAGAATGCCGTGGTGTACTTCGTTGGTATTGATGGCGCACGCTTCAAGCGGCCGGTAGAGCCGGGCGATCAGCTGGTGATGGAGGTTGAGATTCTGCGTCAGTCACGCGGTATCTGGAAGTTTCAATCACGAGCGCTGGTCGATGGGCAGCTGGCAGTCGAAGCCGAGCTGATGTGCACCATGCGCAGTATCAGCGAGCCGGAACCGGTGCAGTCGGCATGAGCGTGATCCATCCAACTGCGCTGGTCGACCCCGCTGCCGAGCTCGACAGCTCGGTCGAGGTGGGCGCGTACAGCGTCATCGGGCCGCAGGTCAAGATTGCGGCACGCACCAAGATCGGCCCGCATGTCGTGATTGAGGGCGATACCACCATCGGCTGCGACAATGTGTTTTACCAATTCTCATCGATTGGCGCCGCGCCGCAAGACAAAAAATACAGCGGCGAGCCGACGCGCTTGGAAATTGGTGATCGCAATACGATTCGTGAATTCTGCACATTTAATCGCGGTACCGCGCAGGATGCGGGCGTTACCCGGCTTGGTAACGACAACTGGATCATGGCGTACGTACACCTCGCGCATGACTGTCAGGTCGGTAACCACACCATATTCGCCAATAACGCCCAGCTTGCCGGGCATGTGCAAGTCGGTGATTGGGCGATTCTCGGCGGGCACTCGGGCGTGCATCAGTTTTGCAAAATCGGTGCGCATGCCATGCTGGGTATGTTTACCAGTCTGACGCAAGATGTGCCGCCGTTCATTATCCTGAGCGGTAATCCGGCTGCGGCACACGGTGTAAACGTCGAGGGACTACGACGACGCGGCTTCTCCCGCGAAGAGATCGACGCCATACGCAACGCCTACCGTCTGGTCTACAAATCAGGGTTGACACTGGACGAGGCCAAGGCGGCACTGGCACAAGAAGAGCAATCACAACCGGCGGTATCCACGCACCTGAAAAGCATGCGTGAATTTCTGGAGAGCGTGACGCGTGGCATCGTCCGATGATCTGACGCTGGCGCTGGTCGCCGGCGAAGCCTCGGGCGATCTGCTCGCGAGCCGGCTGCTGTCTGGCCTGCGGCCGATGTTGCCTGAGGTTCGGCTGCATGGCATTGGCGGTCCTGCGATGGCCGAGTATGGCTTCGTCTCTGACTACCCGATGGAAAAACTGGCGGTGCGCGGACTATTCGAGGTTCTGTCGCATTACCGCGAACTCAAGGCCTTGCGTGACGAGTTGCGCGAACAACTACTGATGGAACGTCCGGCGGTATTCGTCGGTGTTGACGCGCCTGACTTCAATCTCGACTTGGAGATACAGCTCAAGCAAGCGGGCATACCGACGCTGCATTTTGTCAGCCCGTCGGTGTGGGCGTGGCGGCGCGGTCGTATCAAGAAAATCGGTCGCGCCGTATCGCACCTGCTGGTGATTTTTCCGTTTGAAGAAGCGATCTACAACAAAGCCGGTATACCAGTGACCTATGTCGGCCATCCGCTGGCCGAAATGATTCCGATGGATCCTGATCAAGACGCCGCGCGTGATGCCCTCGGCATTGAGCGCGATGCGCGCGTGGTCACCATACTTCCGGGTAGCCGATTATCTGAACTGAAGCACAACACGCGGGTGTTTCTCGAGACCGCCGCCATGCTCAAAAAGCGTGACCCCAAAGTGCAATTCTTGATGCCCATGGCAGGCGACACGCAGCGTGCATTTGTCGAGCAGCTCATGACCCCTGATCTGAAGGCGCTACCGCTGCAAATCATGACCGGAGGCTCGCATAACGCTATCGCCGCCTGCGATGCCGCACTGGTTGCCAGTGGTACGGCAACCTTGGAAGTCGCCTTGTTCAAAAAGCCAATGGTGATCAGCTACCGCATGAACCCGGCGAGTTGGCAAGTACTCAGATTAATGGCCTACCAGCCTTGGGTTGGTTTACCGAATATCATGGCGCGTGAATTCCTGGTGCCGGAATTATTGCAAGACAGAGCAACGCCGGCTGGCTTATCGTCCGCCTTGTGGGCGCAACTATCGAATGATCAAAACCGCCAGCGCTTGCGGCGCCGCTTCGTTGATCTGCACCACGACCTGATGCGTAATACTGCCTCGCAAAGCGCGCATGCGGTAATGGAGCTACTGTCGCAGGCCGGCCGGCTCTAATCCCAGCGCTGATGTCGTCGTTGAAAACGATACCCCTGCTTGATTCTGCCGGCGAACTTATCTGCGGCGTTGATGAAGCAGGCCGGGGGCCATTGGCAGGGCCGGTGTTTGCGGCTGCGGTGATTCTTGACCCGAGCAAACCGATCACGGGCTTGCGTGATTCCAAAAAACTCAGCCCGACCCGGCGTGATCAACTCGCGCTGATCATTCAGCGCGATGCCCTGGCCTGGTCAATTGCGCAATGCTCCGCTGCCGAGATAGATGCACTCAATATTTTGCAAGCGACCATGCTCGCGATGCGACGCGCCATTGAAGGACTATCGATGACACCGACGCTCGCGCTAATCGACGGTAACCGCTGCCCAGTCACAGCGATTCGTACTGAGGCGATCATTAAAGGTGATGACAAAATACTCGAGATTTCTGCCGCGTCGATTCTCGCCAAGACCGCGCGTGATGCGCTGCTGCTCGAGATGCATACGCGATACCCGCAGTACGGTTTTGATCAACACAAAGGTTACCCGACCGCGTTGCATCTCGAGCGGCTAAAACACCATGGCATCACACCTGAGCATCGGCGATCATTTGCGCCGGTACGGCAGCTGCTGAGCGAGGCGATACCGTGAGCATGCGCAGCATTCAATCACGTGATAACGCGCAATACAAACAGCTCAGGCAATGGGCCAGTAGTGCGCAAGCGCGTCGTAAATCCGGCATGACCGTGCTCGATGGTGTGCATTTATGTGAAGCGTGGCTGCAACATCGCGGGGTACCAGCGCTGTGTGTGGTTGCCGAGTCGGCGCTCAGTCATCCTGAGGTCGCAGCGCTCGTCGGGCGTTGTGAATCAGGTGCGCTCAGGCAGCCCGACCATGGAATCAAGAATACGACGACTGCTACCGAGTGCCTGTTATTGCCGGATGCTTTGTTTGCGCCGCTCAGTCAAGTTGAACATGGCGTGGGTATGCTGTTCGTGGTTAGGGTGCCTGCTACAGCAGATAGTGACCATGCATCACACCCTTTAGATAGCGCAGCACTGTTACTCGACTCAGTGCAGGATCCGGGTAACCTCGGCACCATTTTGCGTACGGCCGCTGCTGCCGGTATTCCAAAAATTTTTTGTGGTTTCGGTACAGCTTCAGCGTGGTCGCCCAAAGTGTTACGAGCGGGTATGGGCGCGCATTTCGCACTTGAGATTTCAGAAGATGTCGATCTGGCGCAGCTCATTGAGCAAGCCGAAGTGCCGGTGTATGCGACTCAACCGAATGCGCCAAAAACTATCTACACAGCCGACCTGCGCTCACCATCGGCTTGGTTATTTGGCCACGAGGGGCAGGGCGTGTCTGAAAATTTACTTGCACTAGCAACGCAACGTCTCTCGATACCCCAGAGCACGCAGGTTGAGTCATTAAATGTGGCCGCAAGCGTGGCGATTTGTTTGTTCGAGCAGCGCCGGCAACAACGCTAGCTGTATAAATTGCTAAGCAACTAGAGCCTCTTAAAAAATGAGTGTCGCTACGCGACACGGGCGCCAGCTAGGCGGGGGCGCCGAAGACAGTACTTGACGTACGGCGAGGCGCGACCAACAACGCTGGCGACATTTTTCAAGAGGCGACTAATAAGAGCGTTTACCCAGTTTCAACTCATGCAAAATCATCGTCGCAATTTCCTCGATCGATTTCACGGTGGTCGATACCCAGCGTATGCCTTCGCGCTGCATCATGCGTTCGGCCTCATTGACCTCGTAGCGGCAGTTTTCCAGCGACGCGTATTTACTGCCAGGTCGGCGCTCATTACGGACTTCGGATAAGCGATCAGGCGCAATTGATAGCCCAAAGACTTTATTCCGAAAAGGCAGAAGCCCGCTGGGTAGCATGCCTCGCTCGAAATCTTCCGGAATCAGCGGATAATTAGCCGCCTTAATGCCATATTGCATGGCCATGTACAGCGACGTCGGTGTTTTACCTGAACGCGAAACACCCACCAGAATCACATCTGCCGACGATAAATTTTTATGCGACTGGCCGTCATCATGGGCGAGCGAAAAATTAATCGCCTCTATCCGACTTTTGTAGTCGTGCGAATCGGCGATATTGTGGCTACGGCCAATCGTATGCGTCGATGCGGTACCAAGCTCTTGTTCGAGCGGCTCGACAAATGTTTGGATCAGATCCATATGCATCGCATGCGCACCGCGCACAATTGCCGATAGCTCCGCCTTGACCAGTGTCGAGAACACAATCGGGCGCTTGCCTTCGGTGTGAGAGGCATCATTAATGCGGCGTACCGCCTCATGCGCCTTATCTTCGGTATCGATGAAGGGCAGCCGGATCTGTCTGAAGCGCAGATCAAACTGCGTCAGCACTGAGTGCCCAAATGTTTCTGCCGTGATACCGGTGCCATCGGACACAAAAAATACCGTGCGATCAAACCCCGACATACCGGGAGAGGCCTGGCTAGTGTTGCTATACATGAGCATTTCTAAAGAGTTAACGCAAAAATCACTTGCCGCCTGATACCGAAGCCGGCGGGGCAGGTAAAATGCGCACCAGCTTACATTTTCCCACGCAGACTGTCCCCCGGACAATCAAACACGGATCGAGTCATGCCAGCCCCATCACGCCAGCACAGCACTCTCCACGCGTTCGCGTTGCGCGCCCCGATTTCCCACCATCAAAGAGGTATCCATGTCCCACTCAGCATCTGCGGGGGCTCACCCGGCCCCTGATTCGGGGGCGGCTTACGTTGTAGCCTTCGAGCACTTGCGCATGACGGATGTTGAATCCGTCGGCGGCAAGAACGCGTCGCTTGGCGAGATGATCAGCCAGCTGGCCCATGTTGGCGTGCGCGTGCCTGGCGGTTTCGCCACCACCGCGCAAGCCTTCCGCGATTTCCTTTCCTACCGTGCCGGCGGCGGCGCTTCGCTCGCCGATCGCATTGCCGACCGCCTGGCGCATCTGGATATTGATGATGTGCGCGCGCTCGCAGCAGCCGGTGCCGAGATTCGGCAGTGGATTGTTGAGACGCCGTTTCAGCCGCGTCTGCTGAATGACATCACCGAGTTTTATCACCGCCTGGTCGATAACTCGGCGAGTGAAATGTCATTCGCCGTACGTTCCAGCGCTACCGCAGAAGACTTGCCCGATGCCTCGTTCGCCGGCCAGCAAGAAACCTTTCTGAATGTGGTCGGCATCGATAACGTGCTGGAGGCAATGAAGCATGTATTCGCCTCGCTCTACAACGACCGCGCAATTTCCTATCGCGTGCATAAAGGCTTCACCCACGGTGAGGTGGCCTTGTCAGCAGGCGTACAGCAGATGGTGCGCTCTGATCTTGGTGCTTCCGGTGTCATGTTCACCATCGATACCGAATCCGGATTCAAAGATGTGGTGTTCATCACCTCGAGCTATGGGCTCGGCGAGACGGTGGTGCAGGGTGCCGTGAATCCCGATGAGTTCTATGTACACAAGCCCATGCTGTCGGCGGGCAAGCTGGCGATTATTCGCCGTAACATCGGCTCCAAGCTCATCAAAATGGAATTCACCGGCGAGGCCAAGGCCGGTCGTTCAGTACGCACCGTCGACGTGCCGATCGAGCAGCGTAACCGTTACTCTCTTAACGATACCGAAGTCGCTGAACTCGCCTCCTACGCAGTCACCATCGAGCAGCACTACGGCCGACCGATGGATATCGAGTGGGGCAAAGATGGTCGCGACGGCAAGCTGTACATCCTGCAGGCGCGCCCCGAGACCGTGAAGTCGCAGCACAAGCATGGCGATGCGCAGCAGCGGTTCAAGTTAAAAGGCTCAAGTAATGTGCTGACCACTGGTCGCGCCATTGGCCAAAAGATTGGTGCGGGCCCGGTACGCGTCATAAAAGACCCCGATCAAATGGAGCGTGTCCAGCCCGGTGATGTGCTGGTAGCCGATATGACCGACCCCAACTGGGAGCCGGTAATGAAGCGCGCTGCAGCGATCGTGACTAACCGGGGCGGTCGAACTTGCCACGCCGCCATCATCGCGCGCGAGCTGGGCGTGCCTGCTGTGGTGGGCTGCGGCGACGCGACCGAGGTGCTGAAAGACGGCACGCTGGTCACGGTGTCGTGCGCCGAGGGCGATGAGGGCCGTATTTACGATGGTTTGCTCGAAACCGAAGTCACCGAGATCAGCGGCGGCGATCTGCCCGAGATACCGGTCAAGATCATGATGAACGTCGGCAACCCGCAGCTGGCATTTGACTTTGCCCAGCTGCCCAACAATGGCGTCGGGTTAGCGCGGTTGGAGTTCATCATCAACAACAACATCGGCGTGCATCCCAAAGCGATTTTGGAGTACCCGAATGTGGACCCCGACCTTAAAAAAGCCGTCGAATCCGTCGCGCGTGGCCATGCCTCGCCCAAGGCTTTTTATGTCGACAAGCTGGCCGAGGGTGTAGCGACGATTGCAGCGGCGTTTTGGCCCCGGCCTGTCATTGTTCGGTTATCGGACTTCAAATCGAACGAATATAAAAAGCTGATCGGCGGCTCGCGGTATGAGCCGGATGAAGAGAACCCCATGCTGGGTTTTCGCGGTGCAGCACGCTACTTGGCGCCGGATTTCGCCGAGGCATTCGAGCTGGAGTGCCGCGCCATGAAGCGGGTGCGCGACGAGATGGGCCTGACCAACGTCGAAATCATGGTGCCCTTCGTCAGAACACTCGGGCAGGCAGAGAAAGTGGTGAATCTGCTCGCCAAACATGGCCTGAAACGCGGCGACAATGGCCTGAAGCTGATCATGATGTGCGAGATACCGTCCAATGCCATTCTGGCCGAGCAGTTTCTGGAGTTCTTTGACGGCTTCTCGGTCGGGTCGAATGACCTGACCCAGCTCACGCTGGGCCTCGACCGCGACTCGGGCATGGAGCTATTGGCGGCTGATTTCGATGAACGCGACCCGGCGGTGAGGGCTTTGCTTTCCAAAGCGATTCAGACCTGCCTCGCCAAGGGCAAATACGTGGGTATTTGCGGCCAAGGGCCGTCCGATCACCCAGATTTTGCGGAGTGGTTGATGAAGGAGGGAATCAGTTCAATTTCACTTAACCCGGACTCGGTGGTGGATACCTGGCGGCTGTTGGCAAGCCACCGGTAAAAATCTGGTCGGCATTAGGGTTAAAGTGTTGACACCGGGCAATATTTCGATAAACTGCGGTCTCCTGATTGGCATAACAACCAAAAAAAGTCAGTGGTACTGATTCCACCCCCGCGCTTCACGGCCCGGGGGTTTTGTTTTTTTGGCCGCTGCGCTTTTGCGAGAGGCTTTTATCGCCGATTTTGTTTCATCGCGCGATCGATTTCCCTTTTAGCGTCGCGCTCGCGATCAGTATCGCGCTTGTCGTGCTGCTTCTTGCCTTTGGCAAGACCAACCTCGCACTTGATGCGGCCACGCTGATAATGCAAATTCAGCGGTAGCAGCGTGTAGCCGGCGCGCTCAACCTTGCCAATCAATCGTTTGATTTCTTCCGCTTTGAGTAGCAGCTTGCGGGTGCGTACCGGGTCAGGGCTGACATGGGTAGACGCAGTCGGTAGCGGGCTGATGTGCGCGCCGAACAGAAAAATTTCGGCATTACGGATGATGACGTAGGCTTCTTTCAGCTGCGCGCGCCCGGCGCGGATGGATTTCACTTCCCAGCCTTCAAGCACCATACCCGCCTCGTAACGCTCCTCAATGAAGTAGTCGTGAAAGGCTTTCTTGTTATCGACAATGCTCATTCGGTGGGGTGCGGGTAGGTGTGGGCGGAGTGTTTCTCATGCTCCGGTAGAATCCCGGAGGTAGATTCTATCAAACCCCCTCATGGCCGTTGTTCATAAATCAGTATTGCTTCCTTTTAGTGTTGAGCAGATGTTCCGTCTGGTTGACAAAGTCGAGGATTACCCAGCCTTCCTGCCCTGGTGCGGCGGTGTCGAGGTGCGTGAGCGAGAGTCTGATCGCTTGGTCGCTGCCATCAAGATCAATTACCACGGCGTGAAGCAAACCTTCGCCACCGAAAACCGCAACACGCCGCCAACGCAAATGACCATGAAGCTGGTTGAAGGCCCATTTCGGCAGCTTGACGGCACTTGGACTTTTACACCGCTGCGTGCAGATGCATGCAAAATCGAATTCGATTTGCGCTATGAGTTTTCCAGTACCGTACTGGAAAAGTTAATCGGGCCGGTATTCTCAAAAATTGCAGATAGTTTTGTGGACTCTTTCTGCAAACGCGCTGAGGTGGTGTATGGCTGAGTTGGCAATGAATAACAACCACCTTCTGAAAGTACAAGTCTGCTATGCGCCACCGGGGCAGACCTTTCTGAAAGACCTTCAGCTTGAATCTGGCGCGACCATCGCTCAAGCCATTGAGGCCTCGGGCGTACTAACGCAATTTCCCGACATCGATCTATCGCAACAACGCGTCGGTATTTTCGGCAAACTCAAAGCCACAGATACCGGGTTGCGTGAAGGAGATCGTATCGAGATCTATCGTCCGCTGCGGGCAGATCCCAAAGAGACTCGGCGGCGACGCGCAGCGCATCGCAAAGCGACCAAAGGCTGACAGGGGGTGGGTTTCTGTATAATTCACTTTTGCGCCCCTAGGATTCGCTATGCGTCTGATCCAGAAAGCACTCACCTTCGATGACGTGCTGCTCGTGCCGGCCTACTCGGCCATCCTGCCCAAAGACACCTCGCTCAACACTCGCCTGACCCGCAATATTTCGCTATCGATTCCGCTGGTCTCAGCTGCCATGGACACGGTAACCGAGTCTCGCCTCGCGATTGCGATTGCACAAGAAGGCGGCATCGGCATCATCCACAAAAACCTCACTGCCAAAGAGCAGGCGCGCGAAGTTGCCAAGGTCAAGCGCTTTGAAGCCGGTGTGGTGCGCGACCCGATTACCATTCCCCCCACCATGAAAATCCGCGATGTCATCGCGCTTTCACAGCAGCATGGGATTTCAGGCTTCCCGGTGGTCGAAGGCAAAAACGTTGTGGGTATCATCACCAACCGTGATCTGCGTTTTGAAGAAGAGCTCGACGCAGAAGTACGCCAAAAAATGACACCCCGCGAGAAGCTGGTGTACGTGAGAGAAGGCGCTGACCTCATCGAAGCAAAACGTCTGATGAACAAGCACCGCCTTGAACGCGTGCTGGTGGTAAATGATGCGTTCGAACTGCGCGGTTTAATCACCGTAAAAGATATTTTCAAATCCACCGAGCACCCGAATGCTGCGAAGGATGATCAAGGCAAATTGCGCGTCGGTGCTGCAGTGGGTGTGGGCCCGGACAATGATGAGCGCGTTGATTTATTGGTGGCAGCAGGTGTAGACGTAGTGGTGGTCGATACCGCACACGGTCACTCGCAAGGTGTGCTTGATCGAGTGAAATGGGTCAAGCGTCGCTACCCGGAGGTCGAGGTCATTGGCGGCAACATCGCCACGGCAGAGGCCGCCTTGGCCCTGCGCGACGCCGGCGCTGATGGTGTCAAAGTCGGCATCGGCCCCGGCTCGATTTGCACCACCCGCATCGTTGCCGGTGTTGGCGTGCCGCAAATTACCGCCATCGCGAATGTCTCGAAGGCGTTGGAGGGTAGTGGTATTCCGTGTATCGCTGATGGTGGTATTCGCTTCTCGGGCGATATCTCGAAAGCGCTCGCTGCAGGCGCCTCGTCAGTCATGATGGGTAGCATGTTCGCTGGTACCGAAGAAGCTCCGGGTGAGATCATTCTTTACCAAGGCCGCAGCTACAAGTCATACCGCGGTATGGGTAGCTTGGGGGCGATGTCTGATGGCTCGGCAGATCGCTACTTCCAAGATGCATCAAATAACGCTGACAAGCTGGTTCCCGAGGGTATCGAGGGCCGTGTGCCTTATAAAGGTAGTGTGCTGGCGATTTTGTATCAACTGGTCGGTGGTGTGCGCTCGTCAATGGGCTATTGCGGCTGCGCGACGATTGATGAATTACGCGAGAAAGCGCAGTTTGTTGAAATCACCTCCGCCGGCATGCGTGAGTCGCACGTGCATGATGTCCAAATCACCAAGGAAGCCCCAAACTACCGCGCCGACTAAAACAAAGGGACAACCACTTTGTTTTTTAAACTAGGGGACAACCACTTTGTTTTTAGTTTCTAAACTAGGGGACAACCACTTTGTTTTTAGTTTCGATTCTCGACTAGCCGAATTTTCTGAGTTATCCCGCAAGCCGCGCACATGCACTCCAAAATACTGATTCTCGATTTCGGCTCCCAAGTCACCCAACTGATCGCGCGACGCGTACGCGAAGCGGGCGTGTTCTCGGAGGTGCATCCCTACGATGTCAGCGACGAGTTCATTCGCGAATCTGGCGCAGCGGGCATTATCTTGTCGGGTGGCCCCAGCTCGGTTACCGAAGGTGATACGCCGCGTGCGCCGCAAGCCGTTTTCGAACTCGGTGTGCCTGTACTTGGTATCTGCTACGGCATGCAAACCATGGCAGCACAGTTGGGCGGTAAAGTTGAAAATGGCCTGGTACGTGAATTTGGCTACGCCGAAGTGCGTGCGCGTGGCCACACTGCGCTACTCAAAGACATCAACGACTTCGTTACGCCCGAAGGCCATGGCATGCTCAGGGTTTGGATGAGTCATGGCGATAAGGTGAATGAGTTACCTCCTGGCTTCAAGCTGATGGCCTCCACCGATAGCTGCCCGATCGCTGGCATGGCGGATGAAGTACGCAAGCTATATGCGGTGCAGTTTCATCCCGAAGTCACGCATACTCTGCAAGGTACCGCGATGCTCGGTCGCTTTGTGCACGAGATTTGCGGCTGTAAGGCTGATTGGAATATGCCTGATTATGTGGCTGAGGCGATCGCCGCGATTCGGCAGCAAGTAGGCGACGAAGAAGTCATTCTTGGCTTATCGGGTGGCGTGGACTCAAGCGTCGCTGCAGCACTGATTCATCGCGCGATCGGGCCGCAACTCACTTGCGTGTTTGTCGACCACGGCTTACTTCGTTTAAACGAAGGCCAGATGGTAATGGACATGTTCGGTAAAAATCTCGGCGTGAAAGTGATCCGCGTCGACGCCACCGAGCAATTCATGAGCAAGCTGTCCGGAGTAGCCGATCCCGAGCAGAAACGAAAAATCATCGGTAAAGAATTTGTTGAAGTATTTCAGGCCGAAGCAGGCAAACTAAAAAACGCGCGCTGGCTGGCGCAAGGCACTATCTACCCGGATGTGATCGAGAGCGCCGGTAAGGGCAAGAAGGGCGCGCACACCATCAAGAGCCACCACAATGTGGGTGGTCTGCCAGAGACATTGAATCTCAAGTTGCTCGAACCGCTGCGTGATTTATTCAAAGACGAGGTTCGCAAATTGGGTGTGGCACTTGGCCTGCCGCACGATATGGTGTACCGGCATCCGTTCCCCGGCCCGGGCCTCGGTGTGCGTATTCTCGGTGAAGTGAAGAAAGAGTATGCCGACCTGCTGCGTCGTGCCGATGCGATTTTCATCGAAGAGCTACGCAACACAGCGATACCGCTACCGCAAGAGTTGGCCGAAGGTGCGACGGTCGGGCATTTTCACAAGAACTGGTACGACGCGACCAGCCAGGCATTTGCAGTTTTCCTGCCTGTGAAGTCGGTCGGCGTGATGGGAGATGGTCGAACGTATGAATATGTAGTCGCGCTTCGTGCTGTACAGACGCAGGATTTCATGACCGCACATTGGGCGCACCTGCCGCATGAGTTACTGGCGCGCGTGTCAAACCGCATCATTAACGAGGTGCGTGGTATTAACCGCGTGGTATACGACATCAGCGGCAAGCCGCCAGCGACGATTGAGTGGGAGTAGTTTTCATTGATAGTAGGACTAGTCTAGCCCTATAATGCGGTAAATCGTATTATTGGGAGTACTGTAATGGGCCCTATTTCAGCAAATGACCTCAAGACGCGCGGAATTGGTGCCGTTGAGCAGGCCTTGCAAGATCAGACAGAAGCGCCTATCACGGTGCGCGGTTCGGTCAAGTACGTGGTCATGAGCGCCGAGCATTATCACTACCTTCGCGAGTGCGAGCTGGAGGCTGCCCTGGCGGAATCCAAAGCCGATCTTGATGCAGGTAATTTCGTGAAAGAAACCGTTTCACAGCACCTGCGTCGTCTGGCCAAAATCAACAAAAGCAGTCAATGATTTGGCAGCTGGTTTTTACCAGCCAGTACAACCGACGTGCTGCGCGCTTTCTCAAGCGCCATCCGGAGCTTGAACCGGTTTACTCGAAAACTTTAAGGCTGATCGAGGCTAACCCTTACCACCCTTCACTCAGGTTGCACGCCCTCAAGGATAAATTGGCCGGTCTTCACAGTGTTTCGATCAATATGAGTTACCGGATCACACTTGAGATGATTATCACCGACAGAGAAATCATCCCGATCAATGTGGGTGATCATGACGAGCTGTATCGCTGACTTAATTGTAGTTAATTTTTGGCATTAATAGAGAATTATGAAGTGCCACATTAATTTTGAAGGTATTCAGTGGAAATCAAGGTCAACTTCCTCGATAAGCTTCGGCTTGAAGCCAAGTTCGATGACTTCACAGTCATCTCTGACCAGCCTATTCGGTATAAGGGCGATGGCTCCGCGCCTGGCCCTTTCGATTACTTTCTCGCCTCGTCGGCTTTATGCGCGGCTTACTTCGTCAAGTTGTACTGCGAAACCCGTAATCTTTCCACTGAAAACATCCGTCTATCGCAGAACAATATTGTTGAT